>OQVL01002686.1_pt1 | contig 10868 bp, 11 predicted proteins | sample 1691501 | NCBI WGS metagenome assembly OQVL01 (sample SAMN03418253, study PRJEB22391) | human gut metagenome | biome: human-gut; feature: organic feature; material: feces | host: Homo sapiens | place: Tanzania | collected 2013-01
CGCCATGGATGCCGAAAGAGTTGACGGTTACAAGGTAAAGGTTAGTAGGAATGTACTTTTTTTCAAAAGTAGATTATAGAATATACCAAAGATTTTACAAATTAGCATATTGGTTATCAATAATACTATTAATCGTAGTATTAATAGTAGGAACAGATAGTCATGGTGCTAAAAGATGGATAGACCTAAAAATAATAACATTTCAACCATCTGAAATAGTTAAAATACTAATATTGCAGATTTGTTGGATATTACTATTTACATATATAGGAAAGAAAATAATAAATAAACAAATTTCAAAAGTTGTGGTACAGGGTGGATAAGGAGGAATTGAAATGAAGTTATATTTTAAATATTTAATAATGCAATTAAAAATAGCACTTGCATATAAAAAGACTTTTATAATATCAACATTAGCTAAAACAGGAACTTCGGTATTTGCGTTCATATCAATAATATTTTTATTTAACAAATTTGGAGATGTAGCTGGGTATACAATTGATGATGTAATGATATGCTTTATAGTATCATTTTTAGGATATACTACTGCAGAATGTTTCTTCAGAGGTTTTAGCTATTTTTACTCGTTCCCTAAGTCGAAGAATACCGTCACGCCATGTGGTGATGGGTATTGACTTGCGAATATGTTGTATGAAAGGCTCGATGATGGTGTAGAAGTCCTTTCGCATTGCCGTTTCATAGGTAACAAGCTTTTCGTGCATCAAGATGTAGAAGATGACGTGGTTGATGACCTGTTTCATGGTCTTACAACTTTGCATCCACTCTATGTACATAACTACTCTTTCCTCGTTGGGAACATAAGAATAGAGAGCTACTTCCTGCACATTGTGCAACAGGATTAGGTTGTTGTTGTCTGGCATAATTTTAATGGTTTTAAATTTGTTAGTAGATTATTCCGTAGCTATCTCGAAAATATAAAACATTATTTACGTATTGTATTTTTATCGATTTGTAGTCTGCGAAACTTGTTATATATTTGTCGCTGTCTACCGGGAGACAACTAAAACAAAAATAACTAAAATGAAGAAACGATCTATGAAAGCAATGTATAAATGTGAGCTGGCTGACTGTGCCGGTGTCACAACAAAGACATTGAGACGATGGCTGAAACCGTATCAGCAGCAACTGGAGGCTATGGGAGTGAAACCCAAGGACCAGATACTCAATCCGTCAGCCGTTAAGTTCATTTGTGAGACATTCTGCATCGATGTGGGATAATGACGGACACGAAGGTTTTGCGCAGGCGTAACTTTGCAACCGTCAACAGAGATAGTCCCACTAAAGAAAGACAGGAAGTCTCAAGTAGTTAACAACCATAAACATCAGTAAACCTATGACAAAGATTCGCAGTCCAACCATCACATCGGCAAGGAATGGCAACATAGAATTGCTCGATCACTCTTCGATTGGTGCTCGTTAGATTATCGTTCGATTCTCGATTGATTCTCGTTCGTCCTTCGTTCTCCCTTCGTTCTGCCTTCGTTCATTCTTCGTTAGACAATCGAAGATCTATCGAAGATTTATCGAAGAAACAACGAAAACGCAATGAAGCCACAAGGGAAGAGCTTTAGAGCAGCAACGCACCCGCAACGAGCATGAAACGAACAACCATCGAAGCAAAAATTAATAATCATCAAATCAATAAATTAAAAATTTAAGAACATGGCAAGACTTACAGGAATCATTTCAAAGCTTAAAGGCTCAGCAGGTAACCTCACTTTCAGACGTGACAGAGGAAAGACGCTCGTGTCGGAGAAGGTGACAGAAACTACAAACGCGAAGACTGAACTTCAGTTGAAGCACCGCATGAAGTGGGCGAACATCATTCGCGAGTATCAGGTGTTGCAACCATACATGAAGCTTGCCTTCGGGGGAACACGCGACGGTCGCAACGACTACAACAAGTTTGTGTCTGCCAACCTGATGCAGAATCCCGTCTACCTTAGCAAGGAGGATGTGAATGCTGGCGTCTGTATCGTCGCTCCCTACGAGATTACACATGGCACGATTAAGTCGGTGTCGGTGAGCGGAAAGGGCAAGAATGCCGTTACTGACATCAGTCTCGGTGCTCTGAAGATTTCAGAAAGCACCACATTGGCTGAGTTCTCGAACGCTGTGGTGCAGAACAACAATACGTATGAGTATGGCGACCAGATAACCTATTTCCTCTTGACTCAGGAGGTGAACGATGTTACCAATATGCCTTTAGCTGTTGTGGATGCCTGCTGCATTGTGTTGAGCAAGAGCAGCAACGCAAAGCTTCTGACATTGGTGGACAAACGCGGATTCTCGATGAAGGACGGATATCTTGCCGCAGTTCGGACGGTTCTCATTTTGGGAACATAAGCATCTTTGCAACCAAACAACGCAGACAGTTCCCGACCAAGCGTTTCCATTTCAATCAGTTCACGCGTCCCGCAAATCGTATAGGAAACATCGCCTTCATGAATCAGTCGTTTCAACAGCGTTTCGGTCATGGCTGTACAAGGATCGCTTTCCTGTATTTCACGCACTGCCTGACGCACAGACCGTAGTTTTATCATTTGCAACACCTCGAATAATGCTTTCCATCGTTCCTGACGCTTTCCGCATCCCATCCTCGTAAGGATGAAGATATCGGTTGGTTGTTTTGATGCTTTCATGCCCGAGAACTGCTTTTACAGTTTCCGGATCCGTACCGTGTTCTACCATAAGCGATCCGCAGGTATGCCGCAATCCGTGCAACTTCAAATGCCTGATTCCATGACGTTTCTGAAACTCAGTGCAGATACGAGTAGGTGCATACACACTGATATTTTTTCCGTTTTTGTCCGTAAAGACAAAATCATTTTCTTCCCACAGTCCATGACTATGGCGTTTCCGCCTTGCTTGTTCGATCTTCCATTCATACAACGCACGGCAGCAACTTTCAGGCATAAACACTGTTCGATTACTGGATAGCGACTTGGGCGATTTTAACTGTTGCTTGCCCCCTTTGGGTTTGTATGCACTACGTGAAATGGTAACCGAGCATTTATCAAAGTCAATATCTGACCACATAAGTCCGACAATCTCGGCGCGGCGCATGCCTGTTGTTACGGCAAGCATCAGCATTGCTTTCGTTTCCGCATCTTCTTCCTCAAGTTCCTCAATAAAATGTGCAATTTCATCATCACTGTATACCTCCAGCTTTGGTTGAACGATCTTCGGATAACTGATGTACTTATGCTCAAATGGATTCACTTCAATAAACTTCTGCTTCCATGCTTCGGTAATGACTGAACAGAAAACAGTTGCATAACGCTTTACCGATGCCGGGGACAGTCCTCGGTCCCCGGTTGCTCTTGCGTCTGCCGTTGAAAGAAAATCAACAAAGTTTTGAAGGTGCGTCGAATCAATATCCTCAAGCTCTACCATTCCGAACGAAGGTAGTATCAGATTGTCTATAATCTGCTCGTATGTACGGCAGGTATTCGGAGATAAGTGTTTTGCAATGGAAGGATAATAATACTGCTGCACGAAATCTTCCAGTCGTATCCGTCTTCTCGCACGCAACTCGGTATTTGCTTGCGGCTTTCTTTCATAGCCTCCACTGTGAACCAGTTCTTCAAACAATGCCGCATACTTTTCAGCTGCCCTTCTTGCCACTGCCGGCGATGAACCTGCATTCGCTTTAAATGTCACGGCAACGCTCTGCGGCTTTCCGTTCTTTACACCGTTATATACTCTTACAAGGAAAGCTCCGTTTCCTCTATCTGTTATGCTTGCCATATCAGAACACCCCTCATGATTCAAAATAAGATTCGCTTTTTACATTTCGGAAAAACTCTCGTGTATCCTCCTGTGAGCGAATTCGTGTGTACTTTTTCAGGACATCCTGAACTTTTCTTGCATTAGCACCACTGTATGCTCTTGCATCAAGAATGGTAACCAGCCCGGTATCGGTTTCGTTACGGATCAGACGACCGACTCCTTGACGGAGCTTGATGATCATCTCCGGAACGGCAACCTTTTTCACGAACTCCGGGACGGAAGCATACTTGTTCTTTTTCTGCTCCATAACCGCACTGCGAAGCGGAAATGGTAATCTTGCGATGATCACGGAAGAAAGTCCGTCTCCGGCACAATCAACGCCTTCCCACATTGCCCCCGAAGCGAACAGCACGGCATTTTTGCTCTTTTTGAAATCTGCAATTGCCGTTTTGTTGCTTCTTGTCATACATATCAGCTGATAATCGGAGAGCACATCCTTTGTCATTTCATATACGCTTTGCAGGACGCTGTAGGAGGTAAACAAGATTGCCGTATGTCCGTGAGTCGCCTTGACAAGTTCTATAATTTTGTCGGCAAGCGCTTTTCGATATTCCTCACTTTGGTTGTCAGGCGCAGGCATGTCACCCGGGATATATAGTCTCGTGTGATTCTGATAATCAAACGGTGACTCAGTAGTGGAGGTTCTGACCATATGTGCCGACAAACGGTTAATTCCGTTTTCCTGCTTGAAATATTCGAAATCAGTTCCGTCGCTCATGGTTCCTGAAGTCAATACATAACTTACATGGGTATCCCATATTCGTTTATACATTTCCTTTGCAATTTCTTTCGGTGATCCGCAGAAAGAAAGGATATTGTTTTCATCAGTTTCAATCCAGTGATTCCAATCGTCCTCACTCAGAATTGTCGATATGGCTTCTTTCGTATAATCGATGGAGGACGAAGACACGCTTTCATCCGGTTTTCTGAGTGCCTCAACATCGGAAATTGCCGTATCCAACGAATTCAGGAGATTCCAAAGACCGCGATTGAAAGAAATGAGCGTATTGTTTCCGTTCTCATAATCATCCGCCTGTGTCTTTTCCCGCAAGGCATTGAATAACGTGTCGTTTGCAAGCATAAGCCTGTCAAGTGCTGTTTTGTATTCTTTGGCCGTGACCGTTTCCTTCTTTAAGGTTTTAACAATATTGATGTAATCCCGAACAGATTCCTCATCGAACCGGACTCCGAATGCGTCTTCGGCAGCAGTTTTGAATTTGTGTGCCTCGTCCAGAATTACGAGATTGCTTGGACACAAGATGTTTTTTGAAGGATTATCTTCGTTGGGCTTTCTTTTGATATATGCAAGGTACATATTATGGTTAGTAACCTGAAAATCATAGTTTTCAGATTTCGTCTGCGCCACATACCATGCGTACCCACATGAACTTTTCAATTCGCATCTGAAGCAAGTGCTTTTTACGCAGATTCTGTCTTTCAGTGAAGGTCGCAGGTCAAAACGATCAAGATCCACCAGACCGTCTTGAACTTCCATTTTCTCGAAGCGTTCAATCGTCTTTTGATATTTTTTATACTTGGCAATTTGATTATAATAGTTCTGATATCGCCTGGGACACAGATAATGCTCTTTGCCTTTTCTCAGAGCGACCGTAAGGGCTTGATCGATCAAACCGAATGTATACAGCATATTGGAAAGACGCGGAATTTCCTTTTCCACAAGCGCTTTCTGAAGCTCAATACTGGATGTCGCTACGGTTACCGGATTATCACTGTATTTTAGTGCTTTCTTTGCCATAAAGCCGGCAACCAAATATGCCATTGACTTTCCCGTACCGACTTCTGCTTCATTGATTGAAATGCATCCGTCGCGTAAGCCTTCGTACATCTTTTGCGAGAGTTTGATTTGTTCTTCCCGTACTGCATAACCGTGATACGGTAATACTACACGAAAAATAAAGTCAATTGCATAGCTTCTCCTTATCCTGACCGCATTTATTAGTGACTTTGCTGTTGACGTGCCACATACTATCCAACATGCGCTCTCAATAATTCCACGCACCCTTCCCTGCTGTCTGACATGATGACCTGCTGTTGTCTGTATACTTTTACCATATTTTTGATAAATATATTGAGAAGATTCTGGTCAATTCCTTTGCTGCCCTCGGTTACAAACCATTGCAGTACATCAAACGGAATCTTCTCTTTTTTGTAACTGCGTGCAGAAAGCATCGCATCATAAATATCAGAAATCGTTGTAATCCTTGCAAAATAAGAAATAGATTCTGCCTTTAAGCCGTCCGGATAACCTTTTCCATCCAGCTTTTCATGATGCCAGCGTACTGCATAGCGTACATCCTCGCTGATATCATCCCCAAGCAGTTCAAAAGAATATAGCGGATGTCTTTTCATAACCTCAAATTCTTCCGGTGTCAGTTTCCGCGGTGCATTTAATATTTCTTCCGGGATCTTCGTCTTTCCGATATCATGAAGCACACCTGTTAAAATCAGACTCCGGATATCTTTTTCATCGAGTCCTAACCACTGTCCCATGATCCCGTTTAAAAGTGCAACGTTTAGGGAATGTCTCTGTAATGCCTCGTCAACCGGTCTTGGCACGGTAATACACTGGAAAATCTCCCCGGCATCCACGGATACCATTCTGCCATATACTTTCTCCATCATGCCTTCCACTTCAGCATGATTGACAAACATCGCATTTTTACTCATCTGAAGCACATGGTCGATGCCTTTGCGCAGTTCTGTATACCCGGTCCTGTTTTCCAACATTTTCTGCTGTATTTCAGCCGGACGGTCTTTTCCCTTCATGATATACTCATAAGATCCGCGGAATGTTGTAATATAATTGTTGCCATCACTGAAATTGATCAGTTTATCAAGTTTGCTTTTCGTGATAACTTCTCCGCTTGGCACTAAAAGTACGCTTCCATTATAATTGTAAAGATTATCTGATAAAACAAGTCCCTCCCACAAATACTCCATCGGTACTTTTTCGAGACGTTCTGTTTTTTCGTATTTTGCCATAACCGGTACTAGACCTCCTTGTCAACCTTGATTCCTTTTAAATCTGCCTCTAAAACCTTCATGCTGCTTTTAATGTCATCAAGTCCCTGCTCCACACCGTTCATCTGCTTATGTTCTGTCGTGAGTGTCAGCATCTCATCTAACTTCATATCCGGTGCCTCATGTCTCTGCTGTTTTTCCTTTGCACGGTCCACAGCCTCTTTGGTGCCCTCGATCAGAGCTTTTTCTACCGCACGTTTTTCCTCTAAGGCATCTAAACGTTCCTGACGCTTTTCTTTTTCGTCTGCGACATCCTTTGCATCCTCTTTTGCCTCTTCCATCTTCTCATCAATGCCATCTTTCACATCAGAGACAAGCATGGAGACCACATCATCGTTTGCAGCATCCATGATAACATCGGCAGCATTTTTCGCATCCACCATTCCATGCGTCTTTAATTTTTCGATCATAATACGCTTCACATTGCCGACGGCAGCCTGCATTCCACTGGTTGTATCGCGGATCGTAACCTTTTCTTCTACCGCCTGGGCATAGATCTCAAGTGCCCGTTTCTGGTACTCTGTGAGTGGCTGCTTATCGATCTCATTTAACTTTTTCCACTCATCCCTAGTCAGTTTCTCACCCACACCGCGCCTGTATTCCTGTCTCTTTTCCAACAGGTTTAAATCCTGCTGTTCTTTGGAATCATCTGCTACGTTGCACTGTTCCTTCAATGTTTTTTCCTGGTCTTCATAACCGGCAAGTGCCTTCTTTGCCTCCGTCCGCTGTGCGTCTAATTCCGCATAGCGTTGTCTTTGCGATGCGACCGTTTTTTCCACAGCCTGGTCGTTATCCCACGCATCTTTCACCAGTTTTAAGGCACTTTTCTGTGCCATCTTTTTTCGCTGTTCGATCTGATTTTTTGTTGTCAGTACCGGACTTCCCGCAAAAAATGCGCTTTTTCCCTGTTTATTTGCCTGCTCTGCTTTGTGCCCTGCCGCTGTATTCTGTACATTTGAAAAACCGTTTGCATTGATCGATAAATTCATAAACTCATTCCCCATTTATTGCATCCGTGAAAATCGATTCCTTTATAAATGTATCGGCATTTTTTTCTGTCACATTAATCAGAAATCAGGATCTGCCGCACTTTTGCCAGATCCATCTGCATCAGCACATGATCTGCGTCCGGTTTCTTCTCTGTGTCCGGTGAAATATTTGAATGAATGTAGAATGTATGCAGTCCGACCTCTTTTGCTCCTTTGATATCACTGACCGCATCGTTTCCGATCATAATACTCTCTTCCGGCAAAATGTGATGTTTATCCAGCAAAAGATGAAAGAAACGCGTATCCGGCTTTTTCACTTTGCACGAGGATGACAGAAAGATATCATCAAAATAAGGCTCCAGTCCCAAAAGTTTCAATTCATACGCCGTAAAAATACGCTGTGCATTCGAAAGCAGATATACTTTTTTTCCTGTTTCACGCAATGCCGCAAGAAGTTCCTTTGCCCCGTCATAAAGTCTGATATATTCTGTGGAAAGGATCCGGAAAAACTGTCCAGCATGAATGGCAAGTTCTATGTCTGCCTGTACCCCTTTTTTCTGAAACAATGCAAGAAAAACCTCCTCGATCTCGATCTCTGGATGTGCTTCATGTGCATCGTCTTTTTTCATGGCTGCATCAGATCCCATCTCCTGCCGCAATGCATCCTCTTTCTGCCCCGTGAGGCACGCATACGCGTTTTTCAGTTCCTCTGCAGTATAAACCGCACCATAATAACCGTAAAACTGCGCCAGTTTCTCCCAGAGTTCCGTTTTTTCTTCATCTGTGTGGATATCCACCAGAGTTCCATATAAATCAAATATGTAATTTTCGTATTTCATGTCAATCCTCTCTTTTGTACAAAAGTCTTATTTTTCACAAAATTCTTATTTTTTCATGCCGTTTTCCACTTTACACAGCTTTGCTGCACACAATCCTGTGCATTTTATAAAATTTAACATGTTTATCTGGGAAAATCAACCGGATACATCACGAATCACACGATCCTAAATTTTTTCTGAGACACAACAGAATCTTTTTTTCAAGCCTGCTGACCTGCACCTGTGTCATTCCCAGTTCTTTTGCTGTTTCACTCTGTGTCCTGTTTTCAAAATAACGGCACCGGATGAGATTCTGTTCCCGCTCATCCAGCAGTTCCATGAGCTGCTCGATCACCATCCGGTTTAATACTGCCTCTTTTTCCGGTTCATCCCTTCCGTTTTCTTCCTTTTCACACAACTGATCGACCATCAGTAACTCGTCCCCGTCTTTCTCATAGACCGGCTGATAGATGGATTCCACATCTCTTGCCGACTCCATTGCCATAATGATCTCACCGCTGCTCAACCCTGTCCGCTCTGCGATCTCAAGCAATCCCGGTTCTCTTCCAAGTTCCCCCCACAGTTCTTCCTTTGCCCTCCCTGCCTTATAAGCGTTTTCTTTTAATGTCCGGCTTACTTTTACCATACCGTCATCTCTTAAAAATCTGCGGATTTCCCCCATGATCACCGGAACTGCATAAGTGGAAAATGCAAGATTTAACGAGAGATCAAATTTATCAACCGCCTTCATCAATCCAATACATCCAATCTGAAACAATTCTTCCCTCTCATGTCCCCGGTGTTCAAACCGGTTTGCGATAGTATGTACCAGTCCCAGATTTCCTGCAATCAGCGTATCCCTTGCACCTTTATCTCCTCCATGTGCCTGCTGCATCAGTTCCTTAAAACCCTCCATATCAGACGCCCATCCCTGCACCGATCTTTTTTTTCATCGTAACAGTTGTTCCTTTTCCGGGTGCTGAATGTACCTCGACTTCATCCATAAATGCTTCCATAAAAGCAAATCCCATGCCGGAACGCTCCAGTTCCGGTCTCGTCGTAAAAAAAGGTTCCATGGCTTTTTGTACATCCGCAATCCCGTGACCATGATCTTTCACTGTGATCTCTGCATGGTTTCCGCACAGTTTACAGGACACCTCCACCTTCTCCTCCGGACTGTCATACCCGTGGATGATCGCATTTGTTACTGCCTCTGAAACTGCTGTCTTAATGTCAGAAATCTCATCCAGTGTCGGGTTTAATTCCGCCACAAACGCAGCCACCGCCATTCTGGCAAATCCTTCATTCACGGACCGCGCATCAAATTCCAGTTTCATTTCGTTTTCATTAATCTGATCTGCCTGCATATCGATTCTCCATTTCCTCTTTTTATTCTTATTTTCTTCCAAAATCCCACATATCCCATTTCTCTTACCGGACATTCCCTTGTCTGGTCTATTTCAACTGTTCGCGTAAATTCGCTGATTTCATCTTTTCCTGGCGGATATTCCCTGCCTGGCCCATTTCCAAGCCAATTACATGTGTCTATTTTTATACCGTATCGACCCGGATCAGCTTTTGCAGGCCTGACACCATAAAAATCTTTTTTACGCGCTCATTCATATTGGTTGCTGCCACTTCGCCGCCGGAAAACCCCATGCTCTTGCATCTTCCAATGATCACACCGATCCCGGAACTGTCCATAAACTCTGTTTCCCGAAAATCAAACACAAGCCGTCTGACATGATATGCCCCGATCAGAAAATCTGCCTCCATCTTAAGCCTGCCCGCCTCATGATGATCTAACTCTTTTGGCATCTGTATCGTCAGACATCCTTCTTTTAACTGATACTTTTCTTCCATAAATGCTCCTTTCCTGTTACTTTTTTAATTGGTTTAAAAGTCACCTTTTGCTTTCAATACCCTATGAATAAAAAAAGACGTCTAATATCACTTAGACGTCTTTTGTATCATCTTTATTTAATTTTTATAATGATTTTTACTCTTCAATATTGATGTAATTCTGTGCATTCGCCGCGCGCTCTGTACCCGGATACAGTTCTACGATCTTCTGATAGTAAGTCTTTGCCGTTTCAAGATCATTATTCTTACGGTAAGCCTGTGCTAAATAGTACAGTGCATATCCATCTTTGTAGGTTTCCTCCATGTCCACAACTTTTTGCAAGCTGGTGATGGATTCCTCAAA
>OQVL01002687.1_pt1 | contig 10867 bp, 8 predicted proteins | sample 1691501 | NCBI WGS metagenome assembly OQVL01 (sample SAMN03418253, study PRJEB22391) | human gut metagenome | biome: human-gut; feature: organic feature; material: feces | host: Homo sapiens | place: Tanzania | collected 2013-01
CCAGCCACACCAAGACCAAAATCACCAAGGTCAGCCCCGTCAGCTTGAGCTTTTTAGACGCGCCCGCGCGGGGCATCAGGATAATGTCCACGCGGTCGCTTAAAAAGCGGTTGAAAGGGGTAATAAACTTTTTGCCCATCCTTTCTATTCTACATAATAAAGGGGGGCTTGCGGGGGCGGTTTTTCCAGTGGACGGGCCGGGGCCCAAGCGCCAGGGGGGTTATTTACGTTTTTTGCCTTGGGGTTTGCGGCGTTTGGCGGGGACTTTCTTTTCCGGCCGGACGCCGTAAAAATCCAAAATGCCTTGATAAAGCGTCTCGGCAAACAATTCCCGTCCTTGCTCACTCATCACCAAATCTTCTTGTTCCGGCAAAATCATGTAAGCGTTTTCCACCAAAATGCTGGGCAGCTCCGGCATGCGCGGGATGAATAAAACATCATTGGCCAACAGCCCGTTGTCCGGCAGCGGTATGCGGGCATTGAACGCGCGGTATACGCTTTCGGCCAGCTTAAAGCTGTGCGGATAGGTGTAATACACCGAATAGCCCCGGGGCACGGCCAGCGGGTTGACCGTATCGGGCAAGGCATTGTGGTGCAAACTGACAAAAATGTGCGCCTTTTCCCGCAAGGCCATTTGGTAGCGGGCCGGCAAGCTCATTTGATTTTGCCCATGGCGGCTGAGCAGAACGGTGGCTCCAGCGGCTTCTAATTTAGGTTTTAACGCCTCGGCCAGGGCCAGGTTGGCCTCGTACTCCAAATAGCCCGACGGACTGACCAGCCCGTCGTAGGGCGGGGTGCGTTTGGGGCTGTGCCCGGCGTCTATCAAAATGCGTGCCCCCGCCAAAGGGAGGCCCGGCTGCGGGGCCAATACGGGGCGGTGGCGCAGCTCCAACACAAAGTCTTGCTTCTCATAGCGGTAGGCATGCCCCCACAAGGCCGCGTCTTCTTTTAAGTACAGGATAAATTTAATCACCCCGTCTTGCGGAGCGGTCCATTCCATGCGCTCCAAAATGGGGCCGGAGGCGTCAAAGTTAAAATTTTCCTCAAACACCGGGGTGTAATAAAAGGTTACTTCCAAGCGGTTGTTAAATTCGTGGACAGATACGGGCACTTGCTTGTGCGCGCTAAAGCGCACTTGGGTTTGTTCCCCGTCGGCAAAGACATGCACATCGCTCAGGCGGTTTTCCTCATAGACGCGGGGGGAAAAAAACGCCAGCTTTTTCTCCTCCAGCCAGGCGCTTTCCCCATGGCCCAACCGCAGGCGGTATAATCCGTTGTCGCGCCCGTCCACCAGCACCTCGCCGAAGGCGCGGTAAAAGGGGTACAGGCTGCCTTGGTGCACGGGGATTTGGCGCAATTTTACCCCCGGGTCGGTTACGCGGGCCGGGCGCAGCGGCTCTTGCCCGTCTAAAATTTTCAACCGTTCCCCGGCGGTAATTTTGGCCTTGCTGCGGCTGGGCTTGTGCGTCAGCGTATAAGTAATTTTGGCGCTGCGTGGTTTTTCGTTTTCCCGCACGAGGAACTTGCCGCGGTAGAGCCCCGGGGTGCGGGCGTCTTCTTTGAGGTCAATGTGCTTGCCGCCCTTAAGCCCCTGTACGCGGGCCCATACCTGGGCTCCGGGCGTGCCGCGCGCGGACAGGTTAATCACATCGCCGGGCAGCACCCACAGCGGTCGGGAGGGATAAATCTCTTGCTCGTCAAAGCGGGCTTTGCCTTCAAAATTTTTCAGGGGCACACCGGGCACCCGCACATGGCGCAGCGCTTGGTAGGTTTGCCCTTCGCTTTGGGCCGTCAACAAAAAAGCAAATTCCCCTTGCTCCACCGGCAAGTACGTAATGAAAGTGCCGTTGGGTTGCACCGGCACGGCTTGGCCGTTGATTTGCAGGGTAGGATTTTTTAAAAAAAGTTTGAAATTTTAAAAAAAACTTTTAAGATAGAGGTGAATTCAAGAAAGGATCAGCATTATGAGTATAGACATCGCGATATTATTGCAAACGTATTTGCCCGAGATTTTTGGCGCTTTTTTTATGGCAAACGCGCTCTTTTTCTTTGGGCGGAACGACCGACTTGGTAAAAACAACTTAGTTTTTGCCTCGCTGGGCTTGCTCGTTTTGGTTTTTAAAGACTTATTTAATATATATGCTCTGTCTTTCCCGAGCTTTAATCTACCCTCTATACCAGCCGAGTTTTCAGCACTTCTTAACGTTGCGATGACTTCTTTAGCTGCGATTTGTCTCGCAATAGGTGGATTTGAATACGCTCACGTGCTGGCGTGGATTAAAAAATCAGTAGCCTTTTTTATCTGTATTTTAATGTGGTACGCAGCCATCTTTGCAGCCTTTACACTCCCCGACAAGGGAGCCATGTTGCCCACCATTTATTTGACAACAGGCTTTGCAATTTTGGGCGCGTTCTTTTTGTTTGCGCGCTTTAACTCCAAAGCCTATACGCTACACGTGACGGGCATTTTCGTGTGGGTGCTGGCTTTTTATTATTTTCAAAGCGCACTGCCAAAAGGGCTGGTCAGCTGGCCTGTTGAAACAGGTCTTTACTTTTTAATTATTTGGCAAGTCTATCGCTCGGCCATCGTCCAATCCAAGCGCGAAACGCAAGAGCTGGCCAAAGAACTGCGTGCAACTCAAGCCAAAATCCCGATGATTATCCAAGCCTCTCCATTCCCGATTATGATTTCGGCGCTCAAAGACGACAGATTGCTTCTCGTCAACGAAAAGGCAAGTGCTTTGTTTAACATCGATATGAATAACATCAAACAGTTCCGTACAGAAGATTATTATGTCGATCCAAACACCCGAAAAGAGCTTTTACAAAAACTGTCTATCTCACCCACAATCGAGAACTTTCAAGCGCTTTTGCGCAAGCCTAACACGAACGAATCGTTTTGGCTTGAAATATCGGCACGCGTAATCGAATACGACAATGAGGTCGCCCTGTATCTGGCTTTTAAAGATATTACGGCCCAAAAGCAATACGAGCAAGATTTGTTCGAAAAGGCCGTACTGGATCCGCTGACGGGTTGTTATAACCGCCGTCAGTTCCAAGAATTGGCATTAAAGGAAATTCGCCGCTCATGGCGCTATGATACACAATTTTGTGTGTTGATGATGGACATTGATCACTTCAAACTTGTCAACGATACGCATGGGCACGCTTTTGGTGACGAAGTTTTAAAAGCCCTTGCAAGAACAAGCAAGAAAACGTTGCGCGAAACGGATATTTTTGCCCGCTTTGGTGGTGAAGAGTTCATCTGTTTATTAACGCAAACCAACATAGAAAATGGGGCGTGCGTTGCCGAGCGCTTGCGTCAAAACATTGAAGCTTGTGGTGTACCTTTGCCTTCGGGGGAAATGTTCCACTTTACTGCGTCTATTGGTATTGTGGGCTGTGGCGCAACCGATGATTTGGACGAGCTGATTAAACGCGCAGACAGTGCTTTGTATATGGCAAAAGAAAATGGCCGCAACCAAGTGCGCGTCTATGGCGAGAAGGAAAACTTTAACGAGCTCAAACAAGAAACGCTGCAAGATACGTCCGCGTCCCATTATTCCAATGAAATCATCGAAAAAACGAATGCGCAGAAGCAAGAGCAAGACAAGAAAGGATAGCTGATATGCAATTTTTTAAATCGTCTCAGTTTCGGCTGGATTATTATATATTGCCTATCATCTTTTTTATGATAACGCTTTATTTTTCGTTTCACTTAATTCAGGGCGAGCGCGGCATTTTCCGCTTGTTTGAAGTAAATGAACAGCTTGCCTCTGCCGCCGAGATTTTGCAAAAAACGAGCCGCGAAAAACTGGCCTTAGAGCATAAAATCCTTGCGCTTTCCAAGCACAACCTGAATATGGATTTGTTGGATGAAGTGACGCGCCAAGAGTTGGGCTTTTGCAAGCCATCGGAATATGTGATATTGACCGAAGAAAATGAGCACACACTATAATCATATAGTCGTCTTAACGGGCGCGGGCATCAGCGCTGAATCAGGGCTTGCGACCTTTCGCGGCAATAACGGTATGTGGGGGCGCTATGCGATTGAAGACGTAGCGAGCATTGAAGGTTTTGAGCGCAACCCCGACAAAGTGTTTGATTTTTATAACGAACTGAAGCCCAAAATGGACAAAGCCCTGCCGAATGCGGCTCATTACGCCTTGTCGTGCTTACAGCAAGAATACGGTGCCGCAAGCGTTGACATCATTACGCAAAACGTGGATTTGCTGCACGAAAAAGCGGGCAATCAAAACGTATACCACATTCATGGCAGAATCGATGAAACGATGTGCCTGCACTGTGGATTTGTCGCAAGAAACTTGCCCTGCCCCTCGAGCAGCAGCATTTGCCCCAATTGCCAAATGCAAGGGATGATGAAGCCTCACATCGTCTTTTTTGGAGAAGAACCACTTTATATGGATCAAGTCGAACACTTGCTGAGTCAATGCGATTTGTTCATCGCGATTGGCACATCAGGGGTCGTTTATCCAGCCGCGGGATTTGTACAAAGTGCTAAATATGCGAATGCTCAAACATACCTGTTTAATTTGGACGTTGGCGCAAATGATTTTTACTTTGATCACCAAATCATCGGCAAAGCGTCAAAAACGATTCCGCAGTTTGTCGAAAAACTCATCAAAGCCAAAACTTAAACCTTAAGCACCCACAACAACCATCCACCGCGGCATTTAACAACGGATTTTACGCCGCACTGACAAAGCGTGACAAGATTTTCTTGCGCCCGTGGCGGTCGAATACGACATCTAACTTTTCGCCCTCTTCGGCAAAAACCGTGCCATAGCCAAACTTTTCGTGATAAACCCGCTTGCCAACGCGCGGACCTTTGGGCTTGTAAGATGAAGTCGGCTTTGTGTAAAAGTCGCTCGACCCTTTGCCCCATTCATAAAAAGAGGCGTTATTTTCCTCATCGGGCTCGCGATACGTTTGCCAAGACGGTTTTGTCGAAAAAGCTGGTGCACTGCCATAGTTTGATACCGAGCTTTTAAGCCCTCTGGCCGAAACCATTTCAATATGCTCTTCGGGCAACTCATCGATGAACCGAGACGGCAAGGAACTTTGCCATTGTCCATAAATACGGCGATTGGACGCAAAGGAAATATAGGCCTTTTTGCGTGCACGCGTCAGCCCGACATAAGCCAAGCGGCGCTCTTCTTCAAGCCCGCCTTCGTCCAACGACTTTGAATGGGGGAAAAGCCCTTCTTCCCAACCAGGCAGGAAGACCTCTTCAAACTCCAAACCTTTGGACGCATGCAGTGTCATAACGGTAAAGACGTCCTTTGCTTCGGGCTTATCATTGTCCATAACTAAGCTGGCATGCTCGATAAACGCCGACAGCGTTTCAAACTCGCCGTGCATCACGTTGACAAGTTCCTTCAAGTTCTCTAAACGCCCTTCAGCATCGGGCGATTTATCCATACGCCACATTGTATTATAGCCGCTTTCTTCCAAAACGCGCTCGGTCACATCGGACAGAGAGTCAGTTTCCAACATTTGACGCCAACGCTTGATGTTGTCTTTAAAAGCCGTCAAAGTCTGTCTCGGGGCGTTTTTCAATTCCGCCCAATCAATCGCGTCATACAAGGACAAATGCTTTTCTTTGGCGCATTGAGCCAATTTTTCCAACGTCACATCACCCAACCCGCGGCGAGGCTTATTCACGATGCGCAAAAACGCTAAATCATCAGCAGGGTTAGCAAGCAAGCGCAAATATGCAATAGCGTCCTTGATTTCCTCGCGCTCATAGAACTTAAAGTCACCAATGACTTGATACGGAATGCCTGCTTTGATCAGTGCTTCTTCGAACGCCCGTGTTTGAAAGCCCGCACGCACCAAAACAGCCATTTGCGAAAGCGGCGTTTTTTTCATATCATTTTCGACAATATCGATAACGCTTTGCGCTTCTTCCGAACCGCTCCAATAACCTTTGACTTGCACTTTATCACCGCTGCCGTCCCGCTCAGGAGGCACATAAAGCGTTTTGCCAAGTCGGCTTTCGTTGTGAGCAATCAGCGCCGAGGCCGCGCCCAAAATGTGCGTTGTCGAGCGGTAATTTCGCTCCAAACGGATCGTCTTTGCCGTTGGGAAATCCTTTGAAAAGCGCAAGATGTTTTCAACTTCCGCCCCGCGCCAAGAATAAATCGACTGGTCATCATCACCCACGCAACACAAGTTATTCGACCCTTGCGCAAGCAAGCGGAGCCACAGGTACTGCGCCACGTTTGTATCCTGATACTCATCAACCAGAATGTATTTAAATTGCTTTTGATAGCGCGCCGCAATGTCTGGACGCACTTTGAAAATCTCGAGCGGCAGCAACAACAAATCGCCAAAGTCCACGGCATTCAGTTCCTTTAAGCGCGCCTGATACATTTTGTAATACTCCAATGCTTTGCCGCACAAAAAGCCACTGTCCTCTTTAGGCGTGACGGCCGCAGGCGAAAGCCCGCGATCTTTCCAACGTTGAATAACGCCATTCAAGCCCGCAGGCGACCATTGTTTAATGTCAACGCCTGCCGCTTGCATCAGTTGCTTGCAAATGCGCTCTGAGTCCTCCGAGCCCAAAATCACAAAGTCCTTTTGAAGTCCAACCACTTCGCCATTTTGGCGCAGCATTTTAAGCCCTAATCGGTGGAACGTGCCAAGCCAAACAGACAGCGCCGCCGCCCCAATTATTTTTTCCAATCGTTCGGACATTTCTCGGGCGGCTTTATTCGTAAACGTCACCGCCAAGCATTGCCATGGTTGTGCCAAACCTTGATCAATGATATAGGCCAACCGAGTTGTCAGCACGCGCGTTTTACCCGTCCCCGCGCCCGACAGCACCAGCAAAGGCCCTTCGGTTGTCGTAACAGCGTCGAACTGCTCAGGATTCAGCGCTTTTAAATACGCAGGCTCTGGGCGCGCAAATGTTTGAGGCTGGCCTGCCTGAGGCGATAGTGATTCATCTTCAAAATCAAATGGACTCGACATAATTTGTTCCTTTTTTGTTCTATTTTGTCAGGCAGTTTATCACATAATTTGCCATTGTCAAGCCAAAGATACCTGTGATTGTCGAAAGCGATCCCATTTGTCGGTTTTCGGCACGGCCTTTAGCGGGCGTTTCCACCGAGTAGACCACAGGAAAGTCCATACTGACTTGATTTTTCTTGCACATTTGGCGCAAAAAGGACGCCAGCGGACAAACCGATGTGTTTTTCATCAAGTCGATTTTGACTTTCGTGCTGTCGCGTCTGAGCGCCGCCCCCATTGAGGAAATAAACTTTACACCCTCACTTTGGCACGCTTTGTAAAGCGCAATCTTAGAATGGCGAGAGTCAATCGCATCCACAACAAAATCGGCGTTTTGAATAATCTTGTGTGCATTGCTTTCATCCAAAAAAGTATCGCATACTTCAACCTTGATATCGGGGCTGATATCTGCCAGACGCTTTTGCGCAACCAGCACTTTCTTTTGCCCCACCGTTGATTGCAACGCAAATAATTGACGGTTGATATTGCTGGGCGCGACCACGTCAAAATCGACAAGCCGCAAGTGGCCGATGCCAGCCCTTGCCAGAGCTTCCACAGCATACGAGCCCACAGCACCGCACCCCACGACAACTACTGTTGCATTTTGCAGTTTCAAAACATTCGTGTCGCCCAAAAGCAAGCGGGTACGCATCAACCTGTCTTCAGCCATTGATAAACTCCTTTGCATTATCAAACAAAGCTTGTTTTAAATTATTTTCTTCTAATCCCGTCACGGCAGCCATTTCAGAAACTAAATCCACAACAGCAGCAGGCTCACTTGCGCCATCGGGGCAATCCGTTTCTATCAACAGCCGCGCCACAGGCGTAGCCTTTAAACACGCCCGCACAGCGATATGCTTTTCGTCCTTAAACCGTGGCGAGTACGAAAAATAAGCATTATACTCACTCATCAAAACAGCAATCAGCGCAGCATCTCCATGATGCGAATGCGACAATAAGCGCGGCGGCATTTTTCCCCGCATCGTTTTAAAAATATGCAATAAGCGATCCCATGCGTGAACGCAATGCACCACCACAGGGCGCTTGTATTGAAAGGCAAGCTCCAACTCAGCACGCAAAACAGCCTCTTGCAAATCAAGATTGGGCTTGCATTTATCGAGGCCTATCTCACCCAAAAGCACGTTTGGACCCGCCTTGAGCAAAGCCTCCAGCCGCGCCTCCCAGCCTGATTTTAAGCTTTCCACATACCACGGGTGCACACCCAGCGCAGGATAAACGCCTTGATAATCTTGCGCTATTTGAAGCACTTTGCCCCAATCATTTTCACAAGTTGCATTGCAAATAAATCCACGCACTTGCGCTTGGCTGGCGCGTGTCATGGCTTGCGGCAAGTCGGGTATATTTTGCAAATGTGTATGTGCGTCAAAATATTGTGTCATTCAAAATCTCTTATCCTTAGGCGTATATTTTATAATTTTTCCTTGCATTTTTCAAGCATTAAAATAAGATATGTAGAAAGGAGTTGAAATGCGCTTATCGCTGATTTTATTTATTTGTGGTATAATGAACGTTCTTTGGGGCGTGCTGATGTTAATTCCCGCAGCTGTAGATTACTTTTCGAATTCGGAACAAAACGGGGAAGTTTTTTTGCTCTGCGCCTTAGGGGTCAGCTTTGTCGGTACATTTATCAGCGCGCTTGCTTACCGCACTTGGGATGAAAAGCCATCTTTGCGCGAAATGTTCATCATCACATCAATGGTTTGGCTTTCTATGGGCGTTATCGGTGGTATGCCTTTTTATTTTTCAGGGCTTGGCCTATCATTTACAGACGCAACATTCGAAAGCATTTCGGGCTTGACGGGTACAGGCTCAACCATCTTAACGCACATAGACCAGCTCCCCAAAGGCTTTTTAATTTGGCGTGCGATGACGCAATGGATCGGCGGCATTGGGATTATCTTGCTGGCCATTACGATTTTGCCTATTTTGCGCATCGGTGGTATGCAAATGTTTGCTATGGAAAACTCGGATTTGTCAGGCAAAGACGCCCCTTTTGTCACTTCAAAGCTCAAACGCTTCTTTGGCGTTTATATGCTGCTTTCATTTTTGTGCCTGTGGTGTTTGTATGTCGCAGGAATGGATTTATTTGACGCCACTGCGCACGCGATGACTTGTGTCTCAACAGGCGGTTTTTCGACCCACGATTTGTCAATCGGCTATTTTAACAGTCCTTCGATTGAATGGATTCTTATTTTCTTTATGACGTTAGGAGCTTTACCACTTGCATTTACGATTTCTTTGATGGAGCATAAATGGGACAGAATCAAAGAAGACTCTCAAGCCAAAACATTCCTTATTGGCTTGATTATTATCATTATACCGATGGCGCTTTTAATGTGGCTTTTTATGGCGCGTTTTGATGATTTCGAGCCAACACTCAGGACACTTGCGTTTCATGTGGTTTCTATTGTATCTACAACAGGTTATGTCAGTGAAAACTATGCACTATGGGGAGGCTTTTTTGTATTGTTTTTCTTTTTGCTTACCGTAGTCGGCGGCTGTACAGGTTCGACCAGCGGCGGCATTAAAATCTTTCGCTTTTCCGTGTTGTTTAAGTCCTTAAAGCGTCACCTGACGTTAATGGTATCGCCGAATGCGATTGTTGTTCCTCGATATAACGGTAAACCGATTACAGACGATGTAATGTTGGGTGTGTTGTCCTTTATCACAATTTTTGGCTTGACATTGATTTCATCAGCGTTGATTTTATCGCTGACGGGGCTGGATTTTATCACCTCACTGTCGGCGGCGGCTTCATCTATCGCCAACGTAGGCCCTGGTCTCGGCAAGTTAATAGGCCCCGACCAAACGTATCAACTGTTGCCCGATGTAGCCAAATGGACATTAGCTTTTACGATGATTTTGGGAAGATTAGAGTTTATGACAATCATTATTTTATTCTTACCAAAGTTATGGACTAAAAATTAAATCTTTACAAGATATGAATGTTTATGTAGTATATGAAAATAAATAAAAACTGAAAAAAAGGCACAAAAATGAAAAAGATTTTATTGATTGGTGGTATTACTCTGGCGCTTGTTTTTGGCGGCATTTCATACCTGTTTTTTTCAACTATAGATGAAGACAGTATGCGTGAAAGTATGATTTCAAGCACAAAAGAATTGCTCGGCAATCAAATGGAAATTAACGGCGAAGTGTCCGTAAAATTGTTCCCTTCTCCCGTTGTGACAATGCACGATATTAAGGTCAAAAACAAGCAAGACTTTTCGGCAGAATATCTGGCAACCATAGACTCTTTAGAAGCGCGCATCAAATTTTCGTCCTTGTTCTCACTGCCGATTGTCATCGACAAAGTCACTTTGAAAAACGCCAACCTGTTCCTTGAAACAAAATTTAACGGTGCTGTCAATTACGATTTTCCGTTTTTGAAATCCTCTAACCGCGCCATCAGTAAAGACGATATGTTGGGGCAAACTTTGCTAGACTTGCCGCCTCAGTTTCAAAATATCGTTTTTGAAAATGCGACAATCACATATAAAAATCAAAAAGCTGGTACGATTCAAACCATTTCAAATATCAATGGCCAACTGACGTCATCGTCTATCACGGGGCCGTTTGATTACAATGGCACAATCATGGTTAACAAAATGACGATGAATACCAAGTTTCATTTGGATAAAATTAGCGCAAACCCGCAAACTTTGTTTTCGCTTTCTTTGTTGACAGAATCCAGCCAATCTTCATTAAACATTACAGACGGACAAATTAACCGATTGGGTGATGTGACTCAAACAATTACAGGTCCTTTTTCGTTTTCGATTCCGAAGCTGGGCTGGCAGACTGATTCAAT
>OQVL01002688.1_pt1 | contig 10866 bp, 10 predicted proteins | sample 1691501 | NCBI WGS metagenome assembly OQVL01 (sample SAMN03418253, study PRJEB22391) | human gut metagenome | biome: human-gut; feature: organic feature; material: feces | host: Homo sapiens | place: Tanzania | collected 2013-01
TTTTGCCATGCGCTATGATTTTTTGCGCGTGAGAAAGCAAAAACGGGTCTTTCAGGCTCAGGCAAATCGGGTGCGGTGAACGCTCTTGAGGATATCGGCTACTACTGCATAGATAATATCCCTCCCCAGCTTATACCGAAATTTGCGGATATCTGCGTAAAATCCCACGGACATATGAGCAAGGTGGCTATCGTTACGGATATCCGTGGCGGTGAGCTTTTCTATGAGCTGGACAGCAGCCTTGATTATCTCAGAAAATCGGGGCTTGAAGTAAAGGTGCTTTTCCTTGACGCATCGGACGAGGTGCTTATCAAGCGCTATAAGGAGACACGCCGCCGTCACCCGCTGGACGAACAGTCCCACGGCAGCCTGCAAAAGGCTATAACCATGGAAAGAGGCATACTTTCCCACATCAGAGAGGCTTCCGATTACACCATAGACACCTCCGACATGACCATTGCCCAGCTGAGAGAGACTATTTTCGACCTCTTTATGGATAATCCCGACGACAGAATGTCCGTCAAGGTAATGTCCTTCGGATTCAAGTACGGAAACTGCCGTGAGGCTGACCTTGTTTTCGACGTAAGATGCCTGCCCAACCCCTTTTATATCCCCGAGCTTAAAAAGCACACAGGGCTTGAAAGCTGCGTAAGGGACTATGTTATGAGCTTTGACAGCTCCAAGGAGCTTGATAAAAAGCTCAAAGACCTTATCGACTTCCTTCTCCCCTTGTACCGCCACGAGGGAAAGACCTCCCTTGTCATCGCATTCGGCTGCACAGGCGGAAAGCACAGAAGCGTTACCTTTGCGGAAAATATCTATCATTATCTTGATGACAAGGGCGTTAAATCAAGAGTGTGCCACAGGGATATCGAGGTCGGAAAGCTGTAATTCGGAAGCAATGAAAGAGGGATAAGATGTCATTTTCACAAAGCGTAAAAGAGGAGCTTTGCTCCGTTATAACCGACCGTGACAAGGAGTATGCCTGCCTTTACGGAATGCTGCTCTTCTGCCGCCGTTTCGGTGCGGAGGAGATACAGTTCCAGACAGAGAACCGACTGGCGGCAGATATGTTTTCAAGGCTTTCAGACAAGATAATCGGCAGGAGCGGCACTGTTGCCATAAACGAGACCAAAAAGAAAAACGGCTCATCGCTCTACAGCCTTACTGTTCCCGCCGAGCCTGACAGGGAAGAGCTTATATTCCGTTTCAGGATATCCTCCAGCAAGCTCATTCACCGCATTCAGGAGGATATCATAGACAATAACAATGTCTTTGCGTTCCTTGCAGGGGCGTTCATTTCCTGCGGAAGCGTCACCGAGCCGATAAAGGAGTATCATCTGGAATTTGCGGTTCCCTTTGAGGAGCTTTGCACCGACCTGAAAAATCTGCTGGAACGGCTGGGCATAATGTCAAAATACGTGGAGCGCAAGGGGCTTTACGTGCTGTATTTCAAGGGCAGCGAGGATATTGAGGATATGCTTACCCTTATGGGTGCCACAAAATCCTCCATCGAGCTGATGAACGTGAAAATCCTCAAAGACGTGCGCAACAAGGCGAACCGCATAGCAAACTGCGATGCGGCAAATATCGAGCGAACCCTCAAAGCCTCCGAGAAGCAGATAGAGGACATTGAGTACATAATGAACACCGAGGGACTGGAGAGCCTTACCCCCGAGCTTAGGAACATGGCGGAGCTGCGGTTGGAAAATCCCGATGTTTCGCTGAAAGAGCTGGGCGAGATGCTTGACAAGCCCGTGGGACGTTCGGGGGCAAATCACAGGCTGAAGAAGCTTATGGAAATAGCCGAGCAGATACGTGAGGACAGGAGCAAGGCAGGAAAAGAATAATTTCGGGAGTAATGACATGAAAAAGGCTGCAAGGATAACGGGAATTGTTTTAGGGTGTGTTTTTCTGATAATATGCGCACTGCCCATTGTCGGCGCAGCGGTGAATATTGCGGACGGGCATATCCGTGCGGACAGGGCGGAAAAGCTTATAAGCGATATGGGCGGAGAGATTTGCGACAGCTTTGTTTACACGGGCAACACAAGCGGAACGGGCAATCACACGGAAAATCAGCTGCTTTTTGTTGTGCGCACAAACGTGCCTATGGATATCCAAAAGGAGCTTGGCGATATCGGCAGCGCAGATGTTTATCCCTCTTCCGAGGCGTGGCAGCGGTTTTATATGTTTGACCCTTTTGAAGAAATGGATATACCCCGTGAGGACGGATATTATATTGCGGAAATAATATGTCCTGCGCCATTCGGGGATAATATCATGGGACATTAAATATGTGAAAGGAGCCGCCGCAATGTTTGTAAATCTTCATGTTCACAGCGAATACAGCCTGCTTGACGGCGCCTGCCGCATAAAGGATACGGTGAGCCGTGCAAAGGAAATGGGGCAGACTGCCCTTGCCGTGACCGATCACGGAAATATGTTTGCGGCTGTGGATTTCTACAACGAGTGCAAAGCTCAGGGGATAAAGCCTATCATCGGCTGTGAAGTATATGTTGCCCGCAGAACAAGGTTTGACAAGGATTTCGGGCTGGATTCCCACCCATATCATCTTATACTGCTGTGCAAAAATGAAAAGGGCTACAAAAATCTTATAAAAATGGTGTCGCTGAGCTATACCGAGGGCTTTTACAGCAAGCCGAGAGTTGATCTTGAGCTTCTCAGGGAACATTCCGAGGGGCTTGTCTGTCTTTCGGGCTGTATTGCGGGAGAAGTGCCAAGGTATATTGCCGAGGGTGACTTTGAAAAGGCAAAGCAGACAGCCCTTTTATACAACGATATTTTCGGCGCAGGCAACTATTATATCGAGGTGCAGAACCATTCCACCCCAGAGGACGCAAAAATTCTCCCTGCCCTGTACAGGCTTTCGGCGCAGACAAATATCCCTCTTGCTGCCACAAATGACGCTCATTATGTGCGCAGGGAAGATGCAAGGGTGCAGAGAGTGCTGCTTGCTATCCAGACCAATACCACTCTGGCGGACAGGCTGAACATCGCCTTTTCCAACGATGAATTTTACCTTAAAAGCGAGGAAGAGATGCTTCCTCTTTTCCGAGGCAGACCCGATGCTGTGACGAACACCGCAAAAATTGCGGAGATGTGCTCCTTTGAAATGGAGTTCGGCAAGCTGAAGCTCCCACGCTTTGACCTTTCCGAAAAACAGAAGCAGATAGGCGCAGACAATGAGACTTTTTTCAGGAATATGTGCCATATGGGGCTTAAAAAGCGCTACGATAACATTACCACCGAGATAAAAGAACGGCTGGAATATGAGCTGGACGTGGTGGTCAGGATGGGCTACACCGACTACTATCTTATTGTGTGGGATTTTATCGCATACGCCAAAAGCAAGGATATCCCCGTAGGCCCCGGCCGTGGCTCCGGAGCAGGCTCCCTTGCGGCGTACTGCATTGGCATCACGGACATTGACCCTATCAGATACAATCTGCTGTTTGAGCGGTTCCTAAACCCCGAAAGAGTTTCCATGCCCGACTTTGATATCGACTTCTGCTACGAAAGGCGGCAGGAGGTCATAGACTATGTTATCAGGCGGTACGGCAGCGACAGAGTGGCGCAGATAGTTACTTTCGGAACCATGGCGGCAAAGGCTGCCATACGTGATATTGCCCGTGTGTCCGACCTGCCCTACAGCGTGGGAGACACAGTTTCAAAGCTTATCCCACAGTCGCTGCACATGACTCTTGACAAGGCGCTGGAAGGCTCTGCGGAGCTTAAAAGCCTTTACGAGACCGATATGAAGGTGCATGAGCTTATAGACACGGCACGCTCCATTGAGGGAATGCCACGAAACACCTCCACCCATGCGGCGGGAGTTGTTATATGCGATGCTCCCGTCAGCGATTATGTTCCGCTGGTGTGCCGTGACGGCGTGGTAGCCACACAATACACCATGACAGCCCTTGAAAGCGTGGGACTGCTCAAAATGGACTTTCTGGGGCTTCGCAACCTTACCATTATCCATGACTGCGAAAAGGCGGTAAGGAAGCATATCCCCGATTTTGATATAAGAAAAGTCCCCGATGATGATGCCGAGACCTTTGCGATGCTTTCTGCAGGGGATACATCGGGCGTGTTCCAGTTTGAAAGCGGCGGCATGACAAGCCTTCTGATGAAGCTCAGACCCCGTTCGATAGAGGATCTTACGGCGGCATTGTCGCTTTACCGACCGGGACCTATGGACAGTATTCCCAAATACCTTGAAAACCGCCGTCACCCCGAAAAGATAACCTATGCTCACCCTATTTTAAAGGATATCCTGGACGTTACCTGCGGTTGCATAGTTTATCAGGAGCAGGTAATGGAGATATGCCGCAAAATGGCAGGCTATTCCTATGGCAGAGCCGACCTTGTGCGCCGTGCCATGGCAAAGAAAAAGCATGATGTTATGGAAAAGGAGCGGGATATCTTCATTGCGGGAGCGGTGAAGAACAACGTGCCCGAAAAGGTGGCACAGGACGTTTTCAGCGAGATGGCGGGTTTTGCTTCCTATGCCTTCAACAAGTCCCATGCGGCGGCTTATTCGGTGGTGGCATACCGCACGGCGTATCTAAAATGCCACTTCTATAAGGAATATATGGCGGCACTTATGTCCGCCTTTACGGAATATACGGGCAAGCTCATGGAATATATCTCCGAGTGCGGCAGGCATGGGGTGAAGATACTCCGCCCCGACATCAACGAGAGCGATATGGGCTTTACTGCCGCTGAGGACGGCATTCGCTTTTCTCTGCTGGCGGCGAAAAATCTCGGCAGGGGAATGATAAGCGAGATAATAGAAGAGCGTGAGAAAAACGGCAGATACGTGAGCCTCACCGACCTTGTAAAGCGAATGAACGGTCATGATTTCAGCCGCAGATGTGCCGAGAGCCTTATAAAATGCGGGGCGCTGGACGGCTTTGCCCTTAACAGGCGGCAGATGCTTGAAAACTATGACCTTATCGCAAATGCCTGCGCCGATTATTCAAGAGGCACTATCGAGGGTCAGCTGGACTTTTTCGGAATGTCCGACAGCGGCAGCTCTGCGGCGGATATCGAAAGCACCCTCCCCAAAAGTGATGAGTTTGGTTCCTCCGAGCTGCTGGAAATGGAAAAGGAGATACTGGGCATTTACATTTCGGGGCACCCTCTAAAAAATATGCGCACACTGGCTCAGGCGATGCGTCTGCCGGATATCGCATCGGCGATGAAGCTTAAAGAGGGGACAAAGACCGCTTTCGTATGCACTCTTACGGGAGTGAAAAAGCACGCTGCCAAAAGCGGCGAGATGGCTTTCCTTTCTGTGGAGGATATGAGCGGCGAATGTGAGTGCGTGGTGTTCCCGTCGGTATATGTGACCGCAAAGCCACTGCTTGAAAGCGGCAGGCGTGTTTATATCGAGGGCAGGCTTTCGCCCTCAAGGGACGGCGGAATGAATATTCTGGCGGACAGGATACTTTCGGAAGAAGATTTTAACAAAAAGGTATGCGGCGGCAAGCTGTTCATTAGATGCAAAAGCACCGACAGGGATATAATCTCCGCCTGCACTGATATCCTGCGAAAGCATCAAGGAAGCTCGCCCGTGCTGTTCAGGTTTTCCGACATCAGCCGAACCATTGCCCACAGGGAGATAAAGACCTGCGGAATATCGGCGGAGCTGATAGAAGAGCTGTCCGAGGCTGCGGGAACGGAAAATACGGCGCTTTCGGTTGTGATTTAGCACAGCTGTATGTGCGTCAGCGCTTTAATGTTGTGAAAGTTTACAGAAAATAAGCATTCCCCCCTTGACAAAGAGGGGCGATATGTGTAAAATAGTAGAGGAACGTAAAACGTTTTCTATATTTTTGTCTGAAAGGCGGCAGGGCTTTGTTAAAGCATATTGCCGCTGATTATAAAAAATCGGAGGAAAGAATTATGCAGAAGGCTATTGGCGTATTAACAAGCGGAGGCGACGCTCCCGGAATGAATGCGGCTGTAAGAGCCGTAACAAGAGCTGCTATCAACAAGGGATACAGAGTTATCGGTATCCAGAGAGGTTACAACGGTCTGCTTCACGGCGAATGCGTTGAACTCAGCTGCCGTGACGTTTCAGATATCATTCAGAGAGGCGGCACTATCCTTTACACCGCAAGATGTCTCGAATTCAAGGAAGAGGAATATATCCTCAAGGCTGCTGAAAAGTGCAAGAGCCTTAACATGGAAGGCCTTGTTGTAATCGGCGGCGACGGTTCATTCAGAGGCGCTGCAGATCTTTCCCGTCTGGGCAATATCCGCTGCATAGGTCTCCCCGGAACCATTGATAACGATATCCAGTGTACCGAGTACACTATTGGCTACGATACTGCAATGAACACCGCTATGGAAATGATCGACAAGCTGAGAGACACCAGCCAGTCCCACGACAGATGCTCTGTTGTTGAGGTAATGGGCAGAAATGCAGGCTGGATCGCTCTTAACGTTGCCATCGCTTCAGGTGCTATTGCCTGCATCACTCCCGAGATGCCTTATGATATGAATGCTATCGCAGAAAAGATCAAGAAGGCACATAAGGCTCAGAAGGAGCACTTCATTGTTGTTGTTGCTGAGGGCGTAAACAACTCTGAGGGCATCACCAAGGGAATCCAGGAGCTTACAGGCATTGAGACCAGACTTACAGTTCTCGGTCACGTTCAGAGAGGCGGTATGCCTACCCTGAGAGACAGAGTTGCTGCAAGCCAGATGGGCTACCGTGCTGTTGAGCTTATCGACAGCGGCGCTACAAACAGAGTCGTAGGCATGAAGGATAACAAGATCATCGACGTTGATATCCAGGAAGCTCTTGCTATGAAGAAGCCCTTTGATACTGAGCTTTACAGAGTCTGCAACGAGATCACATTCTAAAAAAATCACGCATTACAGAGTAGATGACTGTGCGTTTGGAGCCTGGATACAGGCACCGCAGTGTCCCGACAACGGGGAGTTGTGTCGGGGACGAAATTTTCCGCTGAAAAGCGGAAATGCGGTACAGTCATCGCATCCCGCTGAATGCATTATACAAAAGGAGCTTTTCATTCTCCTCAAATATAATGCACAAGGCAAGAGAGCTGCGCATTATTTTAAGGAGGTTCTATAATGAAAAGCTTTTTTAATTTATTTGCCGAGTCGGCAAAATCGCTGAAAAATCTGAGGACTATCGCCACAACAGGTATGCTGCTTGCAATGGCGATAGCTATCCGCTCACTGGCGATACAGGTAACACCCGACTTGAGAATAGTGTTCACCTGCATACCCATAAGCCTTATCGGACTGCTTTACGGTCCCGTGGTGTGCGGAATGTCCACATTTGCCCTTGACCTTATCGGCTTCCTTATCGACAACAAGTCGGCAAGAGGCTACAGCATAGAGCTGGCGCTGGTGGTCATTCTTTCGGGCATCATCTACGGCATATTCCTTTACAAGCAGACCATTAAGCCCCAGTGGAGCGATATTCTCAGAGTTGCACTGGCAAGATTTTCGGTAATACTCATCTGCAACATATGCCTTAATTCGTACTTTTTATACACACTCTACGTAAATCCCGATTTTACTCTTCTTGGAGCAAACGAGACCATGATGAACGGCTTTTTCGTTTGGCTCCTCCCGAGAGTTGTGAAAAATCTGGGACAGTTCCCCATTGACGTGGCGCTTCTGTCCATGACAGTGCCTGCGGCTCAGGCAGCGTATTGCAGAGTGCGGTCACAGTACGGGCAGGCAAAATAAAAAGGAGCTTGACTTATGATAAAAGTTGGTTTTCTCGGCACTGGAAATATGGGCGGCGCCATTATCAGAGGAATTGCCGCAGCATACAAGTCAGAAGCGGAAATATACGCATATGACCTCGATGCTGCAAAGCTTGCCGAGCTTGAAAAGCAGGGCGTAAAGGCTGTTTCCTCCGAGGGCGAGATATGCGACAAGTGCAAATATGTGTTCCTTGCAATAAAGCCTCAGGTGTTTGATTCCGTTCTCCCCAAGCTTGCCGATCATGTTAAGGAGGATACAGTTATCGTATCCATCGCAGCAGGCATTACGGAAGAGTACATCATGAAGACCACAAAGGACAAGGTGCATACCGTTATCGTAATGCCCAATACTCCTTTCCTGCTGGGCGAGGGCGCAACCGCTCTTGCAAAGGGAACCTACACCACCGACGAGGAATTTGAGGTGGTAAAGAGCATCTTCTCCACAGGCGGTATCGCTGAGGTAGTTCCCATGGACAGGATGAAGGAGATCATTGCAATCAACGGCAGCTCTCCTGCGTTCATCTATCTGTATGCCAAGGGCTTTATCGACTACGCAAAGGAAAACGGCATTGACGGCGACGCTGCTCTCAGGCTGTTTGCAAAGTCCCTTATCGGCTCCGCAAAGATGATGACCGAGTCGGGCAAGACCATTGACGAGCTTATCAAAATGGTATCCTCTCCCGGAGGAACAACTCTTGCAGGTCTTGACGGACTGTATCAGGGCAAGCTTACCGACGTTGTCAAGGACTGCTGCGAGAGATGCACAAAGAGAGCATACGAGCTTTCAAAATAAAGTAATTTTATTGCGGTCGTCTGCATAAGCTTTGTATAAGCAATACTGCAAATACAAAACAAAGGACGATTGATAATATGACCGTAAATGTTCAGAAAAGACGGCGGTACAGAGTGCGCCGCATGACCCGTGAACTGCCTGCCGAAAGGGAGATGTCCCCCGGCAGACGGCTTTATATGCTGCTGACGGTTATTGCGGCGGCAGGGGTGTTTGCGGGAGCATATTCCTACAGCGGCGGGGAGATAAATGCCGGGGGCGGCTTTGTGTCCGCCTTTGTGACAAGCCTTTGCTCTGTGGGGATATACGTTCTGCTGTTCTTTTTCGGCGGACTTTCCGCTGCGGGTCAGCCTGTGGGATATATACTGTGCTTTTTTAAAGGGCTTGGCACAGGGTATCTGGCTGCATATGCTGCCTGCGCAATGAAAAGCGGGAATGTCTGCGCTGTTCTGAACATTCTTCCCTTTGAGGCTGTGAGCATGGTAACGGTCATTCTTGGGGCAAGGGAAAATATAAGAATGTCCTCCTACATTTCGGGCAGGTCATTCGGAGCTTCGGGCGCAGCCTCCGACGAGGGCAGCCTGCGGCTTTATCTTGCAAAATTTGCGCTGATATTGCTTACGGGCATCGCCGCAGCTGCGGTGCGTGGACTTATGGCAGCAGTGCTTTAAACCAAGCGCCGATAAAACCAATCTTTAATCGGTGCTTAGTATCAAACGGGGAATAAAATATTTAAGGAAGTGTAGTCATTGTCATTCTTAGGCTTCGGAGCCGACTATGAAAAAGCAGGCTCGGGCATATCCAAAAATGCCCCAAAAAAGAAACCGTTTTTCCTGTTCTGGGAAATGTATTTCGGAAGATTCTGGAAGCTTATCAAGCTGAGTCTCCTGACCTTTGTGTTCTGTATCCCCGTTGTTACCATCGGCCCTGCCATTGCAGGCATGACAAAGGTGCTGCGGTGCTATCAGCTGGATAAGGACACGTTCATCTGGCACGAGTTCTGGAAGGGCTTCTCCCAGAACTGGAAGAAATCTCTCCCTGCGGGTCTTATCGACGTGGCGTTCGGAGTGTCACTCATATGCGCACTGAACGTATATCCCGCCATGGCAAAGGCTGCGGAGCAGTCGGGCGGCAGCGGAACTATCTACTATGTCCTGTGCGTGATATCCGTAAGCTTTGCGCTGACAGTGCTTATGATGAATTTCTACGCATTCCCCATGATAGTTGCCACAGAGCTTTCGTTCAAGAATATCATCAAAAATTCCTTTTTCCTTACCTGCCTCGGACTTAAAAAGAATATAATCACACTGCTTATCCTGTTCCTTATCACAGCGATAATCGTTGTCGGAACGGTGGTAAGTCTTCTGACGCTTATTCTTGTGCCCGTGTGGGCGCTGAGCTTTATGGGATTTGTGGTCATCTTCAACAGCTATCCTCTTATCCAGAAGTACGTTATAGACCCGTTCTATGCGGAAAAGGGTCAGGATAACCCCGAGTATGACTATCTCAAGCCTCTTGATGCCGAGGACGCTGTTCTGCAGAACTGGCAAGGGCCGCAAAAAGAAAACTCAGCGGACACAAAAGCCGCCCGATAAAAATAATTCTTCCGCAAAAAAACAGAAGGTCGGAAAAAGTTGACCACAGACCAAAAAGCGGGGTTAAAAAGCGCACTCCTTCACAAAGACAGCCGGTCAAAAATGCAAGAAAAAAAATAATTTCGTTTGACTGAGTGTTTTCAAAAAGTTTAAGCGCATAAAAAACAGTAAGCGGCGCAAAAAAAACAACCAGCGAAATGGAAATCATCGTCGCAATAAAACTGTATTTTAAAAATCCGATTTTTTCCATAAAAGCTGGAATCCGCAGATTAGGCGGCGGAGTAATAGCTTTGTTTACAAGCGCGATAATGAAAAAAACGAGGGCGCTTGCAATGCAGACAAGCGAAAAATAAAAGAAAATCTGCATCATTCGGTTGCGAGTCTTTAAAGTCATAAAAAAATATTAAAAGCAAACAAAAATTAAGTAAAGAGAGAGCATTTAAAATCCGAAAATAGATATAGAACATAACAGGCGCTTAAAAAAAGCAGGAACGGACAGCATACAAAAATCAGCCTTTTTATGCGCATTGAATGGGAGAAAAAAAATGAAAAAGCATCTTTTGATTTTATTCACAATTTTTGCAACGGTTTCACTTTCTTTTGCGAGTTTGAAGTCGCAGTTTTTGCGACTGCTTTTCTTGCGAAAAATTTGCGACATTCGGGGCTATTGAAATCGTCGGCGAAATGTCCGGTCACAGCAGCA
>OQVL01002690.1_pt1 | contig 10862 bp, 9 predicted proteins | sample 1691501 | NCBI WGS metagenome assembly OQVL01 (sample SAMN03418253, study PRJEB22391) | human gut metagenome | biome: human-gut; feature: organic feature; material: feces | host: Homo sapiens | place: Tanzania | collected 2013-01
ATAGAGATAAGCTGAAAGTCTGTTTGAGACTGATGCCGGAGGAAGTATAAAAGAAGAAATGGCGTCCAACAACTCATTGATACCGATATTGAACATTGCTGATCCATGTAGCACCGGATAGACTTTGGCTTTTGCCACAAGAGCGATTATCGTATTCCAATAATCAGCCGGTGAAATTTCGCTATCCGCCAAATATCGTTCTAATATATCGTCGTCATGGTTGCATACAAATTCTTTGTATTCTTCCTTTATATATGTTTGGGAGCAAACCGGATAAACCGATCCATCGACAACAGTTTGCATAAACAGGACATCTTGCGACAGATTTGTTTTTATATCCATATACAAACGCTCCAAATTCACACCGGCACGGTCAATCTTATTGATAAATATAATTGTCGGGATTTGCAGCTTCTGTAAAGTATTGAACAGCAACTTTGTCTGCGCTTGTATGCCTTCCTTTGCGGATAAGATGAGGACTGCTCCATCAAGCATTTTGAATGTCCGCTCCACTTCCGCAATAAAATCCATGTGTCCCGGAGTGTCAATGATATTGCATTTCACTCCATTCCAGATAATAGATGTCGTAGAAGCCCGGACAGTAATTCCTCTACGTTTCTCTATATCCATAGAGTCTGTTATGGTGTCACCATTATCCACACGGCCGCACTTTTCCGTTGCTCCACTGGCAAACAGCAGATTCTCGGTTACGGAAGTTTTTCCTGCATCAATGTGAGCAAGAATTCCTAAATTTATAATATTCATTTGGATTAAGCAATAATATACTACATTAGATGCGTTGTCGAAACGCACCTTTTAATACCTCCTCGTAGCATGTGAGAACTACAGGATTACTAACTCGTATTAATATGTATATTATTACTGCCGCATAACGATTGCAAAATTACACAAAAAAAATATATCTAACAAAAGTGGGAGGATTTTTTAACTTTCCTTAATTCCGCAACACTATAATTTAACTTTATTTATAAGTTCCTGAGCAACAAAAAGTTGCCCAGGATTTTGCCATGTCAGAATTTTCACTTATCTTAGTGTTGCAAAAATAAACAAGATCTATATCATCGCTACTTATTTAGATAAGCCAAGAAGCTTCTTACCTTGCAGTGAGATTTTCTCACCAAATTGGTGAATAATCATAAAATATCATATGATTTCTCCACTATTGTCGTGTTTTATAGCTACCTTTGTAAGCAAAACACATATCAAATGTGGAAAATAGAGAATTGAACAGGCTAAAAGTGGTCTTTGCAGAAAAGAAGAAGACCAACAAATGGCTTGGCGAACAATTGGGGAAGGACAAGACCACCATATCCAAATGGTGCACGAATACCAGTCAGCCAGACTTAGGCAGCCTAATGAAAATAGCAAAGTTGCTTGAAGTTGAGGTTACAGATCTTCTTAGGGAAGATAACATTGATTGACAATAAGATAATGAAATAGATAAAGAACAATATGACGAAGAAGGAATCTCTTCAACTGTTTGAAGAAAAGAAGGTGCGCACCGTATGGGACGACAAGGAGGAGAAGTGGTATTTCTCCATTGTGGATGTATGCGGTGTGCTGACGGAACAACCAGATACTGAGCATGCGCGAAACTACTGGAAAGTATTGAAACACAGGCTTGTAAAAGAAGGCAATCAAACGGTTACAAATTGTAACCGTTTGAAGCTTCGTGCCTTAGACGGCAAATTGCGCATGACAGACGTTGCTGATACTGAGCAGCTTTTCCGCATTATCCAGTCGATTCCTTCACCAAAGGCAGAACCTTTCAAGGTTTGGATGGCACAGGTGGCAAGCTCTCGTTTGGAACAGATGCAGGATCCGGAAAAAAGCATAGACCAGGCCATCGTTGACTACAAGCGTTTGGGATATTCAGATGCTTGGATAAACCAGCGTATTAAGTCTATAGAAATCAGAAAAGAACTCACCGATGAATGGGCACGCACGGGGGTGCAGCAAGGCTTGCAATATGCTTCTCTTACCGACATCATTACCCGAGAGTGGAGTGGAATGACAACCAAACAGTACAAGAGTTTCAAAGGTCTGAAGAAAGAAAGTCTGCGCGACAACATGACCAACATGGAAATAGCCCTCAATATGCTTGCCGAGGCATCTGCCACGGAGCTGTCCAAACAGCGCAATCCTAACGGATTCCATCAGCAGAAGCAAGTGGCTAAGGATGGTGGCAGCGTGGCGAAAGCGGCGCGCACACAACTGGAGTCAAAGCTGGGACATGGGGTGATAACACAGGCTAAAGCCAGTGATTATCTGCCTAATGTAGAAGATGACGATGAATAGGAATATTCTTGCAAACGAGATTAGGGCGTTTGATGAGGAGAAAGAAAACAGAAAAAGTATCTATTATTAGTTGATTATCTGGCTAGAACAGAGTCTTTCAGCCAATTCTCTCCTAATGACGGCACCAAAAGACTATCAAGCGTACCGATTGAGGGCATGACACCACGTGGTCATGTGAATGGTACTGAGAGTTTTCAGCAATACTCCTCTTTGAACCAAAGGCTATAGATGGGGTCCACAAAGACGAAGTTCTCCTTTTCTTTCTCTATGATGTCCTTATTCTGAAGCGTTTTCTTGTTCTTGACAATCGTGTTAGGGTTGCCCAAGTTATAGATTTGCTTCACGGCTTGTGATGAGAAGTGCTGCTCACCATTGGCTATTGCCTTTAGCATTTCTATCTGTGTGGAACTCAGCGATTCCGTGTCATTCTGAAACATAGGGGTATTGATGTTCATAACTTGCTTCAAGCCTATAGAGAATATCTCTTCAGTCACCTCTGATGCGGTAAAGCTCCAGATGAAATAACATAGCTGTTGGAGATACCACGAATGGCAAGACACAGTATCACAGATTCTCTCAGCCAGTTCTTTGGAGATGTACTTGCCGGTACGCTCAAAAGACGACTGGATAAAAGGAATCCAATGCTCCTTGGCTATCTTCTGCATAAAAATCACTTGGCCGAAACGATAGAACGGACTATTTGAATTGTTGAAGATATTGAGCATCATGTTGCGCTTGCTACCATAAAGGCAGTAAGAGGTCAACTGCTGCTGTTGCCAAACGGAACGCATCTTGCCCTCCATGTTCTTATACTCAGGGAGGTTAGCCAATTGCTGAAACTCATCTATGCACACAATGATTTTGATGCCCTTCTCCTTTGCTAAAATCTCAGGCAACTGGAGAATCGTCATCTTGTCACGCTCTTGCGGTACAAACTTCAAGTCGAAAGCTACAAAATCCGTTATCTCGTCGTTCACGACAATCTGTGGAACTACACCTGTCAAGAACTTCTTGGCATCCTCTATCCAACGTTCAATCTTTGACGAGGCGCAAGCGATGACTTGGCTGGCAAAGGTGCGGTAGAACTCTGCCTCAGAGCCAATGCTGAAAGCGTCGATATAGCAGATTCTCACATTCTTATCCTCCGCGCTCAGTTCTCCCATCGCTTTCTTTACAAGCGACGATTTGCCCCATCTACGTGGTGAAATAAGCATCACGTTGATATGTGAAGCCAACATTTGCTTGAGCATAGCTCTGTCTTCCACACGGTCGATAAAATTCTCCTCGGTAGCTAAAGTACCAAACTGAAATGGTGATTGATATGCTGTCATATTCTGAAACTGTTTCTGATATCTATCGGCAAAGATACAAAATATTACCCAAAGGTAAGTTACCTTAGGGTAATATTCTTGTTTTTATTCGCTGCCACCGAATAGAAATGGCGTTTTTTATTCGCTGCCACCGAATAAAATTCAAACGAATTACAACATGCGTTAGCATATCATCCCATTGTCTTTTCATGATTTTTTAGTTAGCATTTGTTAACTTTTCTGTCAACGAATTTAGTATTATCATAAATCGTGAAATGCAGAATAATCACACTATACGTGTTTTTAAGCATGAAAAACATACGTTTAATCCATTTTATTGTTCTTAAAGAGAAAAATTTTGACAATACTACATTTGTTAAACATTGTATCATAATTGTTTTTTCATAGCATATAACTTGCTCAATTCCTAAAAAAGATTTATTTTTGTATTGGACGTTAACACATTTTGTGCTTTTATTCAGTACTAAACCACGCGTCTTTGCTTACTAACTAAATAGACAACCCAAACGGTCTATTCATGAGTGCATTGTCTAATGCAAAAAAACGACGAGGCGGTAAATTCCTCCTGCCATTGGACTTACCTCCAGTGCCCTCCCCGAAGCCAATGGCTCAGATACAGGGGTGTCGGTAGAATATGCCCTTTTGAGAAGACCTATACAATTGAATTCCAATGACCAACTGCACACAACAGACTCAGAATAAATTCTGTGAGACACCTGGCAAACAATGGTTTGTATTGCGTGTCACCTACCATCGGGCTCAGAAGGCTTACGACTCTCTTACCGCCCATAAGGATATCGAGGTGTATATGCCCCTTAGATATACTATACGTAATATCGCCGGTCACAACCGGCGCATCGTCGTCCCATTACTGCCCAATCTGCTTTTCGTATATGCCGACCCAGTGACATTAGACGGTATAATATGGCTTGAAAATAGAAAACCCAACACACAAAACTACATCACATATTACTTCGATCATTTCCGCATTGGAAATGACGGCAAGAACCCTCCTCTCACAGTTCCTTACAACGCGATGATGAACTTCATCCGCCTCACCTCCATCAACAACGAACATATCCGCCTCGTACGTCCCGACCAATGCCATTACCGCAGCGGTGACATCGTGCGAATAATAGATGGTGAGTTCTGTGGCATCACAGGACGTGTGGCAAGAGTGGCAGGACAACAACGAGTTGTGGTGTCTCTTGAAGGAGTGTGTTTGGTGACGACAGCGTATATACCGAGTGGGTTTATAGAGAAGGTGTAACCAATTTTAATAAAAACATAAACAAGTAAAAAAGAAATAAGATGAAAAGATTAAAGTTTATTCTAATGTTTTTGGCTTTTGCCTCAATTCTTGCTTGCAAGAATGAACGAGTTGACATGGCGGGATACATGAAAGAACGTGACTCCTTGATTCATGAAAACCAAGCAAACAAAGAAGAACTGGCAGAACTAAACAGTATCATTTCTACGGTGTCGGCAGGTCTTGACAGCATCTCAATACAAGAAGGTATCTTGTATTCAGGAAAGACACGTGATGGCGTGGCACTTAATCGCAATCAAATTATTGCCAACATTAATAGTATGGCGGAGATATTGAAACGTCAACGCGAGAAGATACAATCTCTGCAAGATTCTCTCGCTGTGCGCTCTGCTAATCCTAATAAGTCATCGCAAAGCATAGAGAAATTACAGAATGTAATAGCCTTCTTAAACAAACAGCTTGCAGAAAAAGATAATGAGATTCAGTCACTTCGTCGTGATGTTAATTCTAAGAACAGAGATATAAGTCAGCTTCGTTCATCCTTGTCGAATATGCGCACAAGGGCAGAAAAAGCAGAAAACCGCACTCAAGTAGTAACGGAGGCTTTAGCCAAGCAGGATGAAATGATAAATGAGTGTTATATAAAGATAGGTACCAAAAAACAACTTGTTGCCTCTGGATTATTAAAAGGTGGTTTCTTGCAGAAAAAGAAAGTCAATTATGATGGTGTAGACAAGAGTAAGTTCAATCCCGTGGATATTCGCAAGTTCCGTGAGATAACATTAAAATCAAGCAACCCGAAGATTCTGACACCACAACCAAGTAATCGCTCTTTCCATTTTGAAGAAAATGGAGATGGTACTTGTACACTTGTCATCTCTAATCCTACACTATTTTGGAGTGTTAGTAATTACCTAATAATACAACTTTAAAACCTTTCGACTATGATTAAGAAAACTTTCCTTTCAGTGATTCTGTGTGCCGCTTCTATGTTGGCTATGGCTCAGGCAAAAACTGTTACTCATGTTGTTCAGCGTGGCGAAACAATTGAAAGTATTGCTGATTTTTACAAAGTGAGCGTTGAGGATATCAATAAGGCTAATCCTAATGCGGATGGTATTGTGTATGTGGGAATGAAACTGAATATTCCACAAAGTGATGAATCGGCAATTGTATCAAATACTTCTCAACCAATAGCGACAAAAGATAAAACACAATCAACAATAGATAATAGAGCGTATGCCAAAAAATCCGAATATGTAGCAAATGAAAATTCTTGGAGGATTAAAGCAGTTGCTGGTGTGACTGTAGGAACTTGGACAGGAAATGATTTCAAAGATGGAAGCACAGATTCTGATTATGGACAGGCTTCAACAGAAAATAAGGTTATGTACCAAATTCACCTTGGAGTTGTTTTTGACTACCTACTCTCTGAAAATTTGTATGCAGGAACAGGTGTTTTCTTTAACCAAAATGGCTATAAGCAAGAATCTCTTATGACTTCTGGACAATATTGGGATGATGAAGGAGCAAATTACGATGGCAAGCAAACGGTCAAGATGACAACAAATAATATTGAAGTTCCAATCCATATAGGCGGAATGTATAATATGTCGTCTAATTTAGGACTTTTTGTTGAAGTTGGTCCATATTTTTCTTATGCTGTAAGTGGAAGTAAAAAACGAACTGGTTCTTTTACTGAATACGATGATATTCATTCTAGTGCTACAGATCATATTAATGAAAAGGAAGATATAGGAAAAGGATCTCTTAAAGATTATCAGAGATTTGGATATGGTTTGTCGGCTACTGCTGGCATTTCTGTGAACAAATTTATATTTCAGTTCACGTATCAGCGAGAATTATCAAAAGCCATAAAGAAAACTAAACAGTATGAACAAAATATATTACTCTCTATTGGATATGAATTTTAGTAGATTCTTATGTAACGCATTATTGTTGTTTGCGTTCATACCTTGCGTAGCTCAAGACGCCATCATTTTTCGTGATGGCCGTGTGAAGTCAGTCAAAATCATTCAGACTAATAACGATAAAACATTATATAAGGATTCTGAAAATAAACATGCTAAGGAAGAGTTTGTAGAAAACACGAAAGTGTTTATGTTGAAGTTCAAGACACGTGGAAATGTAGTGTTCAATAGCAATGGCGAACGCATACTTGCCACTTCTGAGCATATACAAATTCCTAAAGACGCAATTGTTGTATATTATAAAGATGGAAGAGAAGTGCCTGCCTATAATCTTACAATGGATACAAATGCTGTGTCATTCAAGACTAACAAGAAAGGAAAAGGCAAACCTATATATTCTTCCAAGTCAGAAGTGTTCATGATTCGCTATCCAGATGGTACACGTGATATTTTGACTAATCTTGCCGTTGAGGAACAGCAGCAACGAGAACGTGAGGCAGAAGAAGCAAGGCAGAAAGCGCTGCAAGAAGCTGCAGAGTTAGACTCTATTAAAGCTGTAGCTATAGAAGAGGCTGTATCAGCTACAAATCCTAAAAGAGCAACTATAGTTACAAAGAAAGGAGCTCGTATGAAAGTTTGGGTTTGTAGTGATACCGCAACTATGGTGTCGTACAAGAAAGTAAATTCTACTAGGGCGGCCATATTCAAAATGAGTAAGACTAAGATAAAGAATATCATATACTAATTTCAAGTTATGCATATAAGGAAATTTAATTTAATAATAGCATTGATTGTAATTGTTTTTGTGTTCAATCCTGTAAAAATATGGGGACAGGACATTGTAAATCTAAGTCATATTGTAACACGTGGTGAAACAATTGAAATATTGGCTGATAAGTACAAACTTACAACTGAAATTCTGAAAATTAACCCCTGCAAAAAGTAAAAAAGCAAGTGATAAATAGCGAAAATGATAAAAAACGTATAAAAAGCGCATAAAAAGCGTTCTAAGCCTTTGCGGTGTCAAAAAAAAACACTAATTTTGCATAGCGATAATTTGCGGAAAACGGCTCAAAAGCTCTTAAAACCGCCAAAAACGCGAAATAAGGAAAAACAATAACAAAATAATTACGCTTAAAGAATGGATGAAACACAGACTATTGACCGCGACAGAATAATGAAGGTCAATATCGAAGAGGAAATGCAGTCCTCGTATATCGACTATTCCATGTCGGTAATCGTTGCCCGTGCGCTTCCGGATGTGCGAGACGGCTTCAAGCCTGTGCACAGACGAATACTCTATGGCATGCTCGGCATCGGCAACACAAGTAACAATCCTTATAAGAAATGTGCCCGTGTGGTAGGTGAGGTGCTCGGTAAGTACCACCCGCATGGCGACTCTTCCGTATATGGAGCACTCGTGCGCCTTGCACAGGATTGGAACATGCGCTACACTCTCGTGGACGGACAGGGTAACTTCGGCAGCATCGACGGTGACTCTGCAGCTGCAATGCGTTACACGGAGTGCCGACTCTCAAAGATGGGTGAACACATCATGGATGACCTGGAGAAGAATACCGTCGATATGGCAAACAACTTCGACGACACTCTGCAGGAACCTACCGTAATGCCTACCAAGATTCCTAACCTCCTCGTCAATGGAGGAAACGGTATCGCTGTAGGTATGGCCACCAATATCCCTACCCACAATCTCGGTGAAGTCATTGATGGATGCTGCGCTTACATAGACAATCCTGACATTGACACTGACGGACTGATGCAGTACATCAAGGCTCCTGATTTCCCTACCGGTGCCTACATCTATGGCATACAGGGAGTGAAGGACGCTTATGAGACCGGACGCGGACGTATCGTGATACGTGCCAAGGCTGAAATCGAGAGCGAAGACACGCATGACAGAATCGTCGTTACCGAGATTCCTTACGGTGTCAACAAGCAGCAGCTCATCGAGTACATCGCAGAACTCGTGAAGGAAGGCAAGATAGACGGCATCAGCAATGTGAACGACGAGACCGGACGTCAGGGAATGCGCATCGTCGTTGACGTGAAGCGTGACGCCAACGCGAATGTCGTGATGAACAAGCTGTTCAAGATGACAAACCTGCAGAGTTCATTCTCCGTCAACTGCATAGCACTGGTCAAGGGACGTCCACGCCTGCTCACCTTGAAGGAATGCGTCAAGTATTTCGTGGAGCATCGTCACGACGTGACAATCCGCCGCACCAAGTTCGACAAGGCAAAGGCGGAAGCCCGCGCACACATCCTGGAGGGCTTGATCATCGCTGTCGATAACATCGACGAGGTGGTGAGAATCATCCGTGCTTCCAAGAACCCTACCGAGGCACAGCGTGCCCTCGAAGAGAGATTCAGCATCGACGAAGTGCAGTCAAAGGCTATCGTGGATATGCGTCTGTCACAGTTGACAGGTCTGCGCGTCGGAGAGCTCCACGACGAATACGAGGAACTGGAGAAACTCATCGCTTACCTCCAGCAGATTCTCGATGACCCTGAGCTCTGCAAGAAGGTGATGAAGGATGAACTCATCGAGGTAAAGGAAAAGTATGGCGACGAGCGCCGCACTGAAATAAAATACACCAGCGAGGAATTCAATCCGGAAGACTTCTATGCCAACGATGCAATGGCTATCACCATGAGCCATCTCGGCTACATCAAGCGCACTCCATTGGTTGACTACAAGAACCAGTCAAAGGGTGGAGTAGGCTCCAGGGGTTCACGCACCCGCGAAGCTGACTTCACCGAGCAGCTATATGTGGCCAATGCCCATGATATGCTTCTCTTCTTCACACGCAAGGGACGCGTACATTGGCTCAAGTGTTACGAAATTCCTGAAGGAGCGAAAGACTCAAAGGGACGCGCTATCCAGAACATGCTCGAACTTGAGCCTGGCGACTCTGTCAATGCAGTGCTTGAAATCGAGAGCCACAAGTTCGTTGACCCAGACTTCCTCCGAAGCCATAATGTGGTGTTCGCCACAAAGAACGGCACTGTCAAGAAGACCCGTCTCGCCGACTACTCCCACGTCCGCACAAAGGGCGTTATCGCCATCAATATCCTTGAAGGCGACGAAGTGGTGAATGTGGTTCTCACCAATGGCAGCGATGAAATCATCCTGGCAAGCCGTAACGGCAAGGCCGTCCGCTTCAATGAAAACCTGATCCGCACGATGGGACGTGTCAGCACTGGTGTCCGCGGAATGAACCTCTGCACAGATGAAGAGCCGGACAATGAGGTGATAGGCATGATCGTGGTCAACGATCCTGACAACGACACCATCATGGTGGTCAGCGAAAAGGGATTCGGCAAGCGCACCAAGGTGGAAGACTACCGCATGACAAACCGTGGCACCAAGGGAGTCAAGACCCTCAACATCACTGACAAGACCGGCAAGCTCCTTGCCATAAACAATGTGCAGGATGATGAGGACCTCATGATAATCAACAAGAGCGGCATTACCATCCGCTTCTCTGTGGTAAGTTGCCGAGTGATGAGCCGTGGTACCCAGGGCGTCAAGCTCATCGACCTGAAGAAAAAGAACGACTACATCGCAAGCGTGTGCAAGGTAATGCACATCGATGAGGATGAGGAAATTCTGGATGAGAACGTTGACGGAGAAGGAATCGCAGACGTGAACAATGCTGATGCAGACGCTTCTGCCAACAACACCGAGACTCCTGAAACGCAGGAATAAATGAAAATCATGAATGAGACAAGTGGGCTGACCATCATGCCCGCCTGCCTCATAAGGAAATAAGATAATTATATTTACAATTCACCAATTTATTATTGCTTATGAAAAAGTTATTCATTACTGCGATGGTAGCTCTCATGGCTACATCGTCTTTCGCCCAGGACATTACTAAGCAGTTGAAGGGCAAGTCTTACGACGAAGCTGTTGCAACTCTTAATGCTGCCGGTAAAACAATTATGACTACTGAACCAAAGTTTGTTCCTAATAACGCAGCCAATATT
>OQVL01002691.1_pt1 | contig 10860 bp, 12 predicted proteins | sample 1691501 | NCBI WGS metagenome assembly OQVL01 (sample SAMN03418253, study PRJEB22391) | human gut metagenome | biome: human-gut; feature: organic feature; material: feces | host: Homo sapiens | place: Tanzania | collected 2013-01
AGCGGCAAAGTGCCAGAGCGCTTTGTACAGAAGATTACATACTCCGCGGATAACCGACATCTTCATCAAGTATACGGCGCCGCTGTTCTTTATTATCATACGCAGAACTCTGTTTGATCTGATTCCACGTGATGGTTTTGGTCCGCCCACTCATCATCAAAGCATTGATACTTCGGTCATTATGAACAGGGAGCTTGACTGTTCCGCTACTGTCGTAAGCAAAATAATCATAATAAATCACGAGATTCACCTGCTGTCCCACCATACGGGCACGCAAAGTATTCTTATCGACAACGGAGTGCCACGCCATATAATAACTAATATAATTGCCACCATAATAAGTATTATTGTCAGAGGGACATCTAAAAATTTTCATTCCTTCACTGAACATGCCCGGCTGGCGCGGAGATATCGTATTCACATACAATGTCATATTCGGAGTGCGTGACGCATTGGCATTATGGGAATAATTGCCGTAATAATATGTTCTGTCCACCCGGTAAGGAATCCATGAATTATAATCGTCCGCATAGATATTGACAAAGGTGCCCAGATTTCTTAAATTATTGAGACATGCCGTATTACGCGCCTTCCCGCGCGCCTGCCCCAATACAGGCAGAAGCATTGCCGCAAGAATGGCGATGATCGAAATAACGATAAGAAGCTCGATCAGTGTGAAAATCTTCATCTTCACGCTAGAAGAAGTTGATGAGCCGAGATCATGTGCAATTCCCATTTTACACCGTGATTCATGATTTGCCGCAGATACCGGAAACCATGCCTCTGCAAATGCCTTCCACTTTTCAAGATACAGCACTTTCCCCTCTTTGAAATTTCCCTTTTCCATTCTGAACTTCAATATCAGCCGTTTCATATTTTCCTCCTGTTGATTGTGATTCTATTTCTTATAACGTTTCATGCAGACTCATGTCCGGCTCCGGCATGAAATGTCCCGGCGGCAGGGAAGCATAGGCAATGCGCGTCAGCAGCTTCTCAACAGCCAGTCTGCCGATCGCCTCCGGATTGGAGCGCAATGCAGTCGGCTGCGGCGAGAGCGTCCTGTGATAACCGAAATCCAGAGCAGAAAGCAACCCGATCTTTTTCCCAAGCTCAAAACCTCGCTTTTTCAGATGGTGGGCAGCACACTCACAACTGGAACCGGCCTCGGCAATTACCAGCACACGCCGCGCATCCGGCAAAATCCGGTCCAGAGCCGCATCCATTTTTCGCGCCGTCTCCTCCCACGAGACAATACAGCAGTCCTGAATGAAAGATGTTCGTTCCTTACATGCGGGATGGCTCTCCAAATACTCCAGGAAACTTCGCTGAAGTTCAATGCAGTTATAAAGAGAGTTGCCGCTACACAGATAAAGAAACGTATCATATCCCATTCTGACGGTAAGATCCATGCCGTTCCACATATTCTGCCGGTTGGGGGGACCGACGGAATCAATCGGCAAAGCAGTCCGGCGATTAACAAGCAGCATAGGTTTACTAGTAAGCTTTCGTAAATTCTCAATCATCGCATCCGGAATCCGTTCATCAATCAGAAGACCGTCAACCTGTCCGGCAAACGCAATCATCTCCGGTTCGATCTGCTGAACCGCATTCTCTGTTGCCGGCCACTGATTCAGCACGGAAAGAGAATGCAGGTTCAACCAGTGAATCCTGCGGCTGGCACACTCAAGCTGAACTCCGAGATTGATCCGGTTGAAGAAATTGTCCGTTTCCGTCTCAGGTCTCAACGGGCGGAGAAAACAACCGATCACGCCATGCTCAAGTGTCATATTTCTAGGCTGTTGCATATTTCTGACAAAATACCCCTGCCCTTTTTTCATCTGAATATATTTCTGTTCGGTCAGTTCCGTATATGCCCGGAGCACCGTAATATGACTGACCTGATAATGCTTGCGCAATTCACTGACGGACGGAATCTTGTCTCCGGCTTTCATCTCCCGACTGTCGATTGCTTTTTTAATATCCTGCGCTATTTGTTGGTAGATAGTCATGAAAGACCTTTTCAATTACTTGTAAGTTTACTAGTAATTATAATCCAAAAAAGAAAAATGTCAATACCCCGACAACGTTTTTTCTGAAAAAAATGAATTTTTTCTCAATCGGCTATTGCGAAACGGAAAAAGATGATTATAATATATGTTAACGTTGAGATAATAAAAACGAAAGCTATCATGTATAGGAGATGGAGCAAAATAACGCGAAAGGCGGAGGAAAAAGGACTCCTTGTCAAGTAAATTGTTTTTACCACAAAAACAACTCAATAAAGGAGTCCAAAGATGTGGAAGAAAGATAGCACAGGAACGGCAGAAAGTCAAGTTTCCAAGAGAGTCATCATTGGAATTGACATGGGTGGTAATCTCTGGGCGACGGTCATTCATGACTGCGTGATGAGGAAAGACCGTTACTATGGATTGAAGGATCGGGATGAGAAGCGGAAAGAAGATCGTTTTTACGATTTGCTCCGTGAATATCTTGGTCAAGGATACGCAGTGGATGTGTTTTATGAGGCAGGAAGGTATGGATTCGCTCCGGCGCGGATCATGCTGCAGCTGGGCGCGAAAGTCCATATTCTTCCGATCAACAAATTGAAGGTGATTATGTGCGGGAAGGTAATAAAGACGGATAAGCTGGATGCGAAGTTTCTGAGCGGACTGGATCCGGAGGAACTTGCGCCGGGAAGCCGACCGAAAGATGCGTCTGCGATTGCTGCATGGGCATGGGGGTATTCCCGCGTTCTGGACGGAGTGCTGTCATTCCCGGAAATAGATGAGAAAAAGGCTTTTTGTATCGGACACTCCCGCCTGGGAAAATCCGCGCTGTGGGCAGGTGTTCAGGATGAACGGTTCGGGATGGTTTGCGTCAATAATTCCGGCTGTGGCGGAGCAGCATTGAGCCGTCGGCTTTTCGGAGAGACGGTTTACTCCATGTACTGGTATTTCAATATCGGCGAGTGGTGGTTTACTGAAAAAATGAAAGAATACGCTGTACATGTGGAAAATTTGCCGTTTGATCAGCACGAACTGCTGGCACTGGCAGCACCCCGGACAGTAGTTGTTCACAGTGCATCAGAGGATCTGTGGGCGGATCCGAAAGGCGAATACCTTGCAGCTTATCATGCGGGTCCGGTGTACCGTCTGTTTGGGAAAACCGGTCTGAATTCGGAAATATATAGTGGGAAATGATTTGCGCAGAGGGGGAGAAAAGGTTTGCACAAATTGTGTTGCCGGTGCGTAAACCAATTGTCAAAACCGGCATGACAGGTTTACACAAAAAAAGCCCGCCAAAAATGACGGGCTGATTGGTTTGGTTATTGAGGATTGGATGCGGATGGCGTTTGCTGCAGACGGTTTTGCAGGAAAGTGCGAAGCTCGGCGGCATTGTCGCCAGTCAAGATAAGGGTTTCTTCCTCGGTGACGTTGTCGCGGTTATACCAGGCGGGCGTGCAGGTCTTGCGATACTCGGCGTAATCTTTGACCAGCGTTTTGCCCCGACTGACCATCGGGATGCTTTTCAGACTGCCGATCACGGTTACTTTTTTTCCGGTCGGCGCCGAGTTGGTTGCGGGATCACTGGGCGTGATTTTCCAGATGTCGATCAGGGCGGTGCCGGAGAGCGCTTTGTCACCGAGATCATCGCCCACGGCGGTTACGGCAGCACGGAAATCAGCACAGCCGGCGCAGCACATCACTGCGCAAATCAATGCGGAAAATTTGAGAGTTGTTTTACACATTTTGGGATCTCCTCTGATAAGCGGCGAGCCACGCATCACGTGCGGCGGCGGTCGCGATTGCAAAGTTGGCAGCGGTCATGACTCCATACCAGTACAGACGCTCGCGGCGATATGCTTTGCTCAACATGCGCATCGTCCAGAGCGGCCAGTCGGCTGCGAAAATCTTGCGACAATTGGTGCGCCAATCGGAAATGGTTTGCGCAAATCCTGCCTCGGTGCCATCACTGAACGTGTACTGCACGTCGTGGATCAGCACAGCGGGCTTGAAGAGCAGCATCGCACGCGTCAGCAGACCCCGCAGATCGTCCGGCCAGGCGTCAGGATCTGCGCCGTTGTACATTTTGGCAAGTTCGGCGTCGCTGTAACCTGCAAGAATTTCGCGTCCTGCCAGTTCATACTTTCCGCAGAGCCGGCGAAGTTCGGTAATTTCTTCCATTTTCCACCTCGGAAAAAGCCGCGCGTCCGAAAACAAAACAGACACGCGGCAGTTTGATTTTTTGTGAATCAATACACGCTCAGCGCGTTGCGGATCATGCTGACAACAGGCGTGTAGGACGCGTCGGCGGAAGCCTTCGGCGTGAAGTAACGGTTCATCTTTTTCAGCACGTTTTTGACCTTGACTTCGTCCAGAGTGGGTGCGATGCGCAAGTAGTCGGTCACCATCTGCCTGATGGTCGGCAGCGAAAAATCAGGACTGAAAATTTTGTCCTCGATAATTCCGGCGAGATCGGCGTCGGTCAATCCGAGCGTGCGCTGATGAAATTTCGCGAGATACCAGCGGAAGCTGTTGTTGTCGAGACAGGCAGTCTTCCAGGCGTCAGCCACGAACTTGCCATCGTAATGCCAACAGGCGATCTGGCACGCCTTGAGGCGGATGTAATACTCTTTGGTGAAACCGTGCTTGCGGAAAGCGGCATCGCATTTCGTCAGGATTTCATCGAACGAAACAGGATCATCGGAACCCACCACCATCAGATTGGCTTCGCAGTCACCTTTGGTGTGAGGATGCGTCGCTTTTTCCAGCGCGAGTTTTCCATCGGCGATCTGGGCGGGACTCCAGACGGCGGCGAAGCCCGGCAGTGCGAGTACGGCGGCAAACAGACAAACAAAAATTTTCTTCATGATTTTTTTCTCCTTGTGTTTTAATTAATAGGTTGCCATTGCGGTGCGGATCATGCTCACCACAGGCGTCCATCCGGACGGATTTTCGATGGCTTTGATGCTGTAAATCCGGTTCAGCTTTTCGAGGTCGGATTTCTGGGTTTTGACCTCGGCGGTTACTGCGGCGGCGACCAGTTTTTTGACTGCGGAGCGCACAGTGGCGGCACTGTATGCGTCTGGATATTTGATCAGACAGGTTACCAGCGATGTATAAATTTCGGTGCCTGTCATGCTGTAACGTTCGCCTGCCATCGCGATATAAATGTCATACATGCTCTGATTGGCTTTGCAAAACGCCAGCGTCTCCGGAAAAAATTCCAGACGGTTGTACGCGAACTGTTTTTTCCATTGCACTTTCCAAGATGCTTTGGTGTCGGCATTTACGGCGGGATCGCTGACACTGTCCACGACCTGATCGACTGCCGCACACAGCTCATCAAACGTGGCGGGCGGCTGCCCGGCTAAAACGCGCAGGATCTGCATTGCGGTTTTACGATGTGTGGTGTCGGAAGCCGCGATGGCGGCGTCAATTTTTGCGACGTCCGTACATTTCCAGCCTGGGAAAACGTAATCCCCGGCGAAAACGGAAACGGCGGTCAGGGCGAAAAGAAACATTGCGAAAATCTTTTTCATAAAAAATAAAAACTCCTCTGTGTAAACTTTTTCTCATTTTCTGCGGCAGTTGTCAAACGGAACTTGACAACTGAAATTCATTCGGATTCATTCACTCATAACGCCTCCTTGTATTTTTGCGACAAATCCTCGGTGACATTTTTGTCGTAAATTCCATCGCTGCCGTCGGCGCGGATCGTGAAAGTTCCGACACATCCGCCGCGCTTGAATCTGCGCTCGATACGCTGCTTGATTGCCAGATTTTCCGCGAAGGTTTTGTGCGTGTTGAAGCGCGAATCGTAATACGCACGCTCGCCGATTGCCAGTCCGAGCCGCGGCAGATTTTTGACACGCGGGAAAACGCCATCCATCGCACGCTCAATCGCCAGCCCCTTGTACCCGATGCCGAACAGCAGCACCGCGGAAGCGTTTGCCGGCACATTGTACGTTACGGCTTTGGTACTTTCGTTGCTGTGCGCGGTCTGTCCCAGATACGCTTCGCTGATGACTGCGATTTCGCGATTGCCCGACCGCGCGGCGCGCAGAATGTGATTGGTGAACGGCGCGTCCTGGATGAACAGATGCACGCTCGTGCGCCGCCAGCCAATCATCCATGCGTCGCAGTGTGCCGCCAGTCGCTGTACATAATCTGCGATTTTGTCCGGGTCCTGAAATACGCTCCATTCCAGACGCTCTGGGCCTGCATATGCCCCGATGATTTTCATGCCGTGCGCCCGGATCAGCTCGGCGGTCTGCATCAGACGCGCCAATGATTCTGTGGTATCAAAAGTCATCAGCACTGCGTTGTAACCTTGATTTTTATAAAACGCAAGGTTGTCCGCGAGCGTCTGTGTCGCCGCCGAATCGGCAGGACATTTGACCTCACAGATGACGCGCAGATTTTCCGGAAGCGGTTTGTAGTCAAGCGTGTAAGGTTTGTTCTCGCGATAGATCACCAGCCATTTCTGCCACGCCGCAGATTCCGGATCGAGCGTCAGATCGTGATCAATGCCGCGCTGATCCGCGAAGCCGCGCAGTTCCCGCATGAATTTCTGAAAAGCCGCGATTCGGCCGTCGATGCTCGTGACTTTGAGAATTTCTGCATCGACTGCAGAAATTTGAATTGTTTCCGCATCCAGATTTTGAGTACCCAGTTCGGCAATTGCGAGCGGCGCAATTTCCACACCGGAAATTTCCGGCGTAACAATCTGAAGGGTATCGACTTGCAGTGTCGGGATTTCCAGCACCGGCACCTGCAAGACCGGCACGTCCAGCAGTGCGATGTCTGTTTCCGTGTCCGGTGTCGAATTGAGATTGGAGACCATCAGAGCTCCGCCGCCGATCGAGATTGCTGCAGCTGTTCCCGCAATGATTTTGTTCAACGTTTTCATCATTCCGGTCTCCGCTTGTCGCCCACGGTGAAGCACATCAGATACTGGTCTGTCCAGCCGCCGCCGTAAACTGCGCCGGACGAACCGCCGATAACTTGTTCTTCCGGAGCAATAGACGCACTGGTCAGGATGTTAAGATTGCAATTCAGTTGAGCATCCAAAATCTCATGTATTTTGTGGTCAGAATCAGTACTCGTGCTGGCAACGACTCTGGTAACAGCCGCACTGACGGCGATTGTGGTGTCGCTGCTGACCGCGGCGTCATCCGGATCGGCGTTCTCGATGTATTCGGCAGTGCGCATATATTCGCTCCCCGAAAAGCCGTTGCCGCGCACCACCGGATAATTCAATTTATCAACCGTAACGTAAAGCCGCACCAGCACTTTGCTTCCAGCCAGTGCCGGCGGGTCAATCTGGATTTTCCCGTAGATTTTTTTCGCCGCCAAAATTTTTACATCTCCAGTGGAAAATTTTTTGGTTGCTGCGTCCACCCATTCCGTTCCCGGTAAAACGCGATATTGTACCGTAACGGTAACCGTTTCCATTTCGCTGCCCTGTTTTTCAAACGCGGGAGACGGATAAAAACCGGCAACATCATTTAACGTCGGGCGCTGCTGATTATAATTAATCGCAAGCTGCGTCTGCGCATACATATCCACTGCGCCGACATAGACCGTAAAAGGCGGGTGAAGTGTCATGTGATTCGCGGCAGTAAAACTGATGGTCTGCGCTGCGGCAGTGATGCCTGCAATATGATTCGTCTGATCGTTGATTCCCGCGAGATACAGAAATCTGCGCGAAATATACAAGGCAGAGTAATCGGTGTTCGGATTCAGCGTTTCTCCGCTGCCGGGATTTTGCGGCGGGACATCAATAGACGGGGTGTATTGACACGCCATCACCGGGATGCTCAACGCCAGAGCCGCCATCGCAAAAAGTTTTTTCCAGTTCATACTTTATCCTTTCATTTTTTACGTGAAATACCAGAACGGATCGCCGTCCGCGCCGTCGCTGCTCCAACAGGCGAGCGCGTTCAGGCTCGGACGCGGATCGGTTTTCAGACGCACCGGACAGCCGGCGTAAGCCGCCGGCAAACCGCCCGACGGGAAATCCATCCACTGCGAATGATAATATACCTCTGCCGCGGCCGCCGAGCCGTTGAGTTTCAACACATAATTACCGTTCCCGTCCGGACGCACAAAGTACTGCGGCACATGCGTCCCGGCAAAAGTCCGCGTCTCGGTTTTGACCGTATTGTCCTTGCGTTGCCAGACAATGGTCAGATTGACACTGCCGGAAAAAGTCCCGACTTTGCAGGAGACGCGGTTCCCCGCACACAGATGCGACAGGCTGTTCGCTTCGAAGTCCGCGCCGTTATATCCTGTGCATGAGGATGTTACGAGCGTGGAGCCGTTCCAGATTTTTACCGACAGCATATCGTCATCGCTCCAGGCATGACCGGCGGTCGATGCGCCCCCGGACAGCCCCGCGTAGAGAGCGAGATCGCTGGGTGCGATGAGCGTGAGCCATGTCGTGGCGCCGCCGGTGTCGCCGCCCGGATCGGCGGCAGCCCAGTATGCCGCCAGCGCATCAATGCACTGATGCAAGGTCGCGCCGGAACGAACCGGAATCATCTGCGCGGTAAGCACTTGCACAAACCGGTCGCGGCACGCCGTGAGTTTGTTTTTGGTATCAGCAAGCGACATGTTACGCCTCCCCGATCAGCGCGTTGAGCTGCGTTTCCGCCGTGCCGAGACTGGCAGAGAGTTCCGCAATCGCCGTTTCGTTCGCCGTAACTTTTGCCGCAAGAGCCGTAACTGTGGATGTGTCAGCTTTGCCGGAAAGTGATGTTTCATTCGCCGTAACTTTTGCCGCAAGAGCCCTAACCGTGGACGCGTCCGCTTTGCCGGAAAGCGATGTTTGCAAGGTCGTCAGATCTGATTGCACCACGGCGTCTTCCGTCGTGTCGATCACCTTTTTTGTAAACGCCCCGACGGTCTGATCCTTGAGGGTCTTGACGATTACCTCTTTGCCTGGATCGTTGATCCAGACATGCATCCCGATATAAGGATTTTCGATTGCCGCGAGCGCGGCGGCATTGGCCGCGACCGTCCGCGCGTCGACCGGCACGCCGGTTTTGTTGGGCAGCAGACTGTCTGCTAATGCAATAGCCATTTATGCCTCCTCGATGTAAATAGTAGTTTGAGCTGTAACGATTTGCAGTTCGCCGTATACGTTCAATTTAACTTCGCCGAGCGTGAGTTCCGTGCCGTTCGCGCCGGAATTGGCCGCGCCGTTGTCGGCTGCAAAAGCGGCCTTGCCGCCGAGCCCGTCGTCTTTGGTTGCCTTGAGTCCGGACGGCAGCAGCGCCGCCACCCAGCTGTACGCCGGCACATTGGCCAGCGTGACCTTGCCGATTGCCGACGCCGTCTCCGCCTGCGTCACCGTGCCCGCCGCCTTTGCCGCGGCGAGCATCTCCGCCGTGATCTGCGTGACGCCGGTAATATTCCCCGCCACCTCAGCAGTGATATACCCGTACCACATCGCACTGTCCCAGACAGTGGAACCGCCGTCTGTGGTCAGAGTGGTCAAGCCCTGCGCAAAATAAATGCGTCCCGTTTTAAATTCCGGGACCTGGCTGCCGAATCTGATTTTGGCTGTATTGCTTTTTCGGTCAGTATAAATGGACAGGATGCCGCGGGCATTGGCGTAAGGCAGTCTGTATTCGCCGTCGTCGGTGTCAATGCAGACTGCCGCGATTGTCGCCGCAAAATTTTTTGACATATTGAGCGTCAGTTCTCTGCTGCTTCCGTCCGGCGGAGCAGTAAACTCAACCGGCTCAATCAAATCTGCATTCTTGCCTTTCTCCGACCATTTGACAATAATGATCGGGTCCAGCCAGTCCGCCTTGGCGTCGGACGCTTTTTTGTAAACGTACAATGTGCTTTTGTGCGCGGTATAATCAATGACAGTTGCGGCAAACCGGAATCCGGCAGGTTTGTCATCGTAAAACGACAGCTCCTCCAATTCTCCGACCGCATCCCAGTCCAAATCTTTGCCGTCTGCGCCTGCCTGGCCCGCAGGGATGCCGAAGTTCAGCACTGCCGCCGATTCCGTCCCCGAATTGTCAACCGTCGGAGCTGCGCCGGGTTCCAGCGCGGATACTGTCCCGATCGCGACCGATGCGGCTTGCCCCGGAGTTCCCGCGCCCTGCGGCCCGTACGGAATCAGCTGCCATGCACTCGGCACACCGTTTGCGCCATGACGGATGCGCTGATACTTGTCGCCGGTCTGCAGGCCTGAATGCGCCGTGGTTTTGTCAGGAGAATATTCGAAAATCAACTCCCGCGCGACCACCGCTTCGAGATCCGTTTTCCTGACGATGGAATCCGCCTCCACCGGAGACGGAGGATCGCCGCCTTCCGGGTCGACCACCGCAGAGCATTCGATGTCGATCCGCACATACAGGACCGCGACGCCGGAAGTGTCATATCCCCACACTTCGAAGTATGCCGGCAGCCGCTTCTGATTATTGGTTTTCGCAAGGAACTGTTCCGTTGCCGTGTCGATCCTGATGCTGATAATGCCATCCGAGGCTTGCGCGTGGCTGATATTGGCATTGAGCGTGCGGCACATCACTTCCGTGCCGGCGTCCAGGTCGACGTCCACTGCGGCGCGGAAACTGGCACATCCGGACACATCCACCGGATCGTTCCGGTCGTCGCGCAGATACAGTGTCCAGACCGGCTGCTCCTGATACCGGAGCAGCGGCTTGGCCGGTTCCCGTGCGCCGTCCCCGGTAATCCGGTATTGCGAGGTCAAATTGTAATACAGATCCATGGGTTACTCCATAAATTTTTTGTTGCCGTCGAGCTGACACCGGATGCCGTTGACAAAAATTTTTCCATCGGCAGTGATGCGGATCAGGAAAACGGTCAGCCAGCTGCA
>OQVL01002693.1_pt1 | contig 10857 bp, 12 predicted proteins | sample 1691501 | NCBI WGS metagenome assembly OQVL01 (sample SAMN03418253, study PRJEB22391) | human gut metagenome | biome: human-gut; feature: organic feature; material: feces | host: Homo sapiens | place: Tanzania | collected 2013-01
TACTACGAAGTCAGCATAAGCTGACTTGCCGTCAAGTGTGGCAACAAGGTTCAATGGCTTTTCTGCCAAATACTTTTCGATATAGTCATCCTGAATAGGTGAAATTCTGTTGTTCAGCTTTTCTACCTTTTCTGGTATTACATCTACTGCTGTTACATGATGATGTTGTGATAGCAATGTTGCTATACTCAGTCCCACATAGCCTGTGCCGGCCACTGCGACTCTGATGTCTTTGAAATCACGCATATTTATATTTGATTTAGTTTCTTATTCCGCTATTTCGAAATCTTCGTTATGCACATTGCTGATGGCAACGGCATAACCTCCAAGGTCCATCACAAGCTGGCGGTCGCGCAATATTCGTACGACATATCCTTCTTGTCCTGCCATGATGCCTGTCAGAACACGAACCTTCAAGTGTTCCAGATATTGGTGTTGCTTCCGTTCTTTGCGATAAAAGGCTTTTCGCATTACGAAGGATCTGTGCTAAACCGTATGTTCGGTGGAAAGAAGGACGTTCTATATACCTATTTATCCCAAGATGGCATCAACTGGCGGAATGTGATATATCGCATAACCAATTGGCTTTTGGCGAAAGTGACAGTGCGCAACGACCACCAGAAAAGCAAGCTTCCCACAGTTCTGATAGCAGATGACACCGATCTACCCAAGACAGGCTTTCATATGGAATCCATAGGGAAGATTTTCTCACACGTACATCAGAAATGTATCCTCGGACACAAGGCACTCATGCTGTGCTGGAGTGATGGTCGGACTCAGTTCATGCTTGACGTCTCGCTCCATGGGGAAAAAGGCAAGATTGATGGTAAGGAGCAAGGGCTTACATCAGAGCAAAGAAGACAGCGCTACGAACGTGAGCGCGACAAGGACTCCCATATATCGAAGCAAAAGGAGATTCTATATTTGTTAATCAGGCAAAAAATCTTGTCATTTACGTAAATTCTATTCAAAAGTAAACTCTATGGGGAGTTTTTTATTATGGTTCTACAAGAATTAGTGTGTGTTAATGAGAGTGTAAGCTAAACTGTGTCATGCTATCACTGTTATAGTTTAATGCAGTTTATTTGCATTTTGTTCAGTATAGTTTCCCCACTTCTACACCCGGCAACAAGTAGCAGAAATCATCGAATTTCTGGATGAACCATAAAAACTCACCCTGGAAGGGAATGCATACAACACACTATGCATATCCCTTCCAGGGTGAGTTTATTATAGGAAATCCTTGATTTAAAATGCTACACGATTTCTTGTAAACTTATCAAGAAAAGTTCGAACCATGCCTTTATTATCGCTCTTATCTAAATCTTCTTCATAAGCAGATTGCAAAGAAAGCCAAAAAGAAGCAGGAATGCCCAAAAAGCGTTCTAAAGAAGAAGCTATCTCAGGACTTAAACATAACGTTCCATTCAAAAGTTTATCTAATTCAAACTCTTCAAGCCCTATTTTATGAGCAAAGTCAGCAATTGGAAGACTGCGAGCTTCCAATTCCTCCTTCAAAATACAACCAGGACTAACCGGCTGGAAAGGACGCGGATTAATATTATTTCTTGTTGCCATAATGCGTATCGTCTAATTACGGCAAAAATACGCTAAATACCTGATACAACAAAAACTTTTTTCGATTTTAACATAAAAATCAGCACTTTTTTCAACCTTTTTTTCCCGAATCCCTGCAAATCGCACAAATCGCATAGTTGGGGGTTCGGGAATGTTGTATCTTTGTATCGTCAATCAGAGAGGTTGATGCAGCAACGGTCTCGGCGGAGACACAGACTGCTTTTACTAAAACTAAATTTTTAAAAGTATGATTCTTATCAAATTAGCGAAAAACAAGAACAAGACTATCAAGGAAGCGTATGGCAAGTATTATGCGCGACCAGTAGTGACAGAAACCATCGGCATCGATGAACTCGCCGAACACATGTCGAGTCACAACACCCCGTTCTCGAAGGGTGCCATCAAGGGTCTGCTCACCGACATGGTGAGCTGTGTGAAGGAGCTCGTGCTCCAGAATAAGGCAGTGAAGATAGACAACCTTGCCATCTTCTCCATCGGCATCATCAACAAGATGGGAGCCGCCAGCATCAAGGAGTGGAGCCTCGCCAAATGCGTAGAAGGTTACCGCCTCAGAGCCCGTGCTACCGGCAAGCTCAGCAACACCCAGCTCTCTCTCGATGCCAACGCCAAGAACGCCATGGATCTCCTCAACTCTAGCGAGAGCGCTGCAGGCGATACCACCACTGGCGATACCACACAGGGCGGCGGAACCACTGAGGGCGGCGGTACATCACAAGGCGGTACATCACAAGGCGGCAGCACCGACGGAACAGGCGACAACGGAGACGGTCTGGAGTAGTGATCCGCCTCTCAAATATGCGAAACGACAGAAGAAGGAAGGAGTGAACTGACCGGCGACAGGGATATTCCGAAGGCACAAAGCGGCTGGTTTTCATCCTGGCGATTACGGATAAACAGCAAATCATAACGACTCAAGAACCTGCCTTTTACGGGTATCCGGGCTGACAGTTCCTCCCCCGCCCTTCTTCATTCCAAAGACGCTTACTGAAACTAAATTTCAACCACTAAAACAAGCATGTGACAATCATTATCCACTTAGTATTAATCATTAAAAAACAAAGCAAAATGAAAAAAGTAAATTGGAAAACCATCATCAACTTCCTCATCACGGTATTAACAGCTGTAGCCAGCTCATTCTGTGTACAGAACTGCTAAAAGAAAGGAGGTTGCCATGACACAGAAACATCGTAGCATTTCACTCATCGTGATTCATTGTTCAGCCACGAGAGTGACTCAGGATTTCACATTCGAGCAGTTGGAGGCCTGCCATCTTGCCCGCGGTTTCAAGAGTATCGGTTATCATTATTACATCACGAAGGATGGTGTGGTATATCCGGGTCGTCCGGAGTCTGAGGTAGGAGCCCATGCCCGTCATTACAATGCCCACAGCATCGGCATCTGTTATGAGGGAGGTCTCGACAAGAACGGCAAGCCAGCCGATACGCGCACTCTAGCCCAGAATCAGGCTCTGTATTCGCTTCTGGAGAGCCTCTGCCTCTCCTATCCTGATGCAGAGATACTGGGCCACCGCGATTTGCCGAACGTTCACAAAGACTGTCCGTCGTTTGATGTCAAGCGATGGCTGAAGGTGGTAGATTTCCACATCTAGCCGAATTTCGGAAAGGATTGCATTGTATTTATTTTTTTAAGTTGATTCAAGCCCCACAGGTAGTATTCCTGCGGGGCTTTTTCTGTTTCATCGTAGTTATATGGAGGTTTCAGGCGCGTAACAGAATTGTATATCGCTGGCCGAAGGGTAAAGCAAAGGTAATGCAAATATTTGATTTATAAATGATTAGATCATACTTTAACTTTCGTGATCAAAAAAGATCAATTCGGCAGAAAGAAAAGAAAAATTGATTAAAATGAATAAAAACAGAAAGTTTTCATATATTTTTTTTGTTCTTTCTGAATATTAATGTAAATTTGCAGAGTGATTTTTTATACGGGCTTTAAACGAAATAAAACTTAGCGAGATATGAAACAATACGAAGCTGTAATAGAGACCTTGAAGAGGTTGGGTGGATGTGCTACATTCGGTCAGCTGAATCAGGAGGTGTTCAAGATTGAGTATCGTGGCAGATGTCAGGCGCCATGATGAATTTATAGCCAAGTTGAGCCATGATTATTTCAAGCCTATCTCGGATAGGGTGAAATTCGTGAGCTATGATATGCTTGACAAATTTTATGAGGGTATGATGACGCAGCAGAAGAGTTCTCTTATTCTCTGAAGGTAGAGATTTTGAAAATAAATAGAGGAGGCATTCAAAAGAATGATGTTTATGCTTTCAGCGAGAAAGAGAAGGAGTTCATGCTGAAAGGGGCTGAGATAATTGATGACCTCTGTGATTTGAACAGCTTAAGATAAATGCAAGCCTTTCCGAAAATTGCTTTTATCTGAAAATAAAGACATTTTATTCCGCATTATTTTGCAGATACCAACTTTTTTCGTAACTTTGCCAAAAATTCAATAAAAAGCAACAATATGAAATATCCTATAGGTATACAAAACTTTAGTGAAATTATAGATGGCGGTTATGTTTATCTCGACAAGACCAAACTCCTCTATGATTTAGTACATAATGGGAAAATATACTTTCTGAGTCGTCCAAGACGATTCGGAAAGTCGTTGTTGATTTCTACCTTGGAATGCTACTTCCAAGGAAAGGAAGAACTGTTTAAAGGACTTGCCATCGAACAGTTAGAAAAAGAATGGAAGCAATATCCGGTTTTTCATATAGATTTCAACGGCAAGAATTTCACACAGGCTGGCGAATTGGAAAAATCCTTGCAGACTTTTGTTGAAACTCAAGAACTGATTTATGGCAGAAACCCATTGGCCAACACCTTGGGAGACCGATTCATGGCTGTTTTGAAAGCTGCCCACGAAAAGACAGGACTGGGTGCCGTAGTCTTAATCGATGAATATGACAAACCTTTACTGGATGTTTTAGACTCAGGGTTAAAGACCTTCGATTCTGAAGGCAACGAACGTTTGTTGGAAGACCGGCATCGTGAGATTATGAAAGGTTTCTACAGTGTCTTCAAGGCAGCTGACAGAGATTTAAAATTCGTGCTGTTGACTGGTGTTACCAAGTTCTCGCAAGTAAGCGTATTCAGTGGTTTTAACCAACCAGACGACATCAGCATGGACGACCGCTACGAGGCTCTTTGCGGCATCACGGAAGAGGAACTGTATTCTGTCTTTGATGAGCAAATCAAGGCAATGGCTGCAAGATATAAAGTGTCTGAGGATGAGATGAAATATCGGCTCAAGCGCAAATATGACGGTTACCATTTCAGCCCAAGCATGCTCGACATCTACAATCCTTTCAGTATCTTGAACTCACTGAGCAAGAAAATCCTGAGTGATTTCTGGTTCCGTACAGGTTCGCCTACTTATCTGGTCCGCTTATTAGCTCACTTCGACGAAAACCTCAATGAACTGACAGGGAAATTTTATCCAACCAGCAGTTTTATAGATTACAAGGCGGATACAGAGGCACCATTGCCAATGATTTACCAGAGTGGTTATCTCACCATTAAGGATTGGAACATGGATACCGATTCTTATCTCTTGGATTTTCCAAACGATGAAGTAAAAGCTGGTTTCGTAACCATGGTGGCAGCCAACTATCTGAAGCCAAAGGAATCGCCTGACGCTTGGGTCGTAGAAGTTGTTAATACGATGAAGATGGGAGATTGTGACAAATTGGAGAAACTACTCACTTCCTTCTTCGCCAGTATACCCTATAGCCAACGTCGTAAAGATGACGAGCGGGAAAAAGAGCGATACTTCCAATATACCTTCTATCTGGTGATTCGTATGATAAGCAGTTTTACCGTTCTAATAGAAAAGGAGCAAAGTGAAGGACGGGTTGATTGCATTATTGAGACTCCAATGTTTGTGTATATCTTCGAATTTAAGCGTGATGGGTCAGCGACTGAAGCCTTGAAACAAATCGAGGAAAAAGGATATGCCCGTGAGTATGCCACAGACAACAGAACGATTTACCTGATAGGCTGCAACTTCTCGTCTAAGACGGGGACGATTGACGACTGGAAGTCTAAGGGCAAAAGCGTTTAAATAACGAGCAAGTTTTAAAGCTTTTGCCATTACAGGGCGCCTTGCTGATTGCTATTATACCCAGGGCGTTGCCCTGGGCTAGGAGCTTTTGGGCTTTCAGCCCGTACTTGAACCACTCGCGAAACTTGAGTTAATTTTAAAAAAGGGTGTGTCATGCAGTTATGACACACCCTTTTTCTGTTTATCTATTTCTTCTTCGGCAAACCTATCTTCTTGCCTACCTTGAAACGGTCGAAACCTTCGCCATAGACACCGATGACGGCACTCTGGCTGACAAAGGCGGTAGGATCTATCTCATCGATAAGACGGAATATCTTCTGAGATTCACGCTGACGCGCCAATACAAACAGCATGTGGACATCCTTGCCACTGTAACAGCCATGACCATCCATCACCGTACAACCTCGGTCGGCAGCGGTATTGATGGCTGCACTGAGTTCCAGATACTTGTCGCTGATGATGAAGAACTGAACCGAACGGCGCAACGCATTCACCACATGATCAACACAGAGCGACTGCACAAAGAGGCAGACATAACCGTAAATCACCATCTCCCAATCGCGCAATACCAGATAAGAACTGGTGATGATACACAGGTCGCAAATCATGATGGCATGACCCAGGGAAATGTTCCAATACTTGTTGATCATCGCTGCTACGGTATCAGAACCACCCGTAGAACCATTGCTGGAAAGACCCAGACCGGCACTGCTGCCCATGAAGAACGCACCGATGACCGTAGCCATGAACGGCTGATCGTGGAGCAGCGGCGTCATGCCTACCGTATGCGTCTCTATCAGACGGGTGGTAAGGGCAAAGATACCGACACCATAGATGGTCTTCAGACAGAACTTATAGCCCAGAATGCGGAATGCGATGAGAAGCAGGAACACATTGAGCGCCAGATAAGATACAGAGGCAGGGATGCCGAATCCCCAGCAAAGGATAGAAGCGATACCTCCTACGCCACCCATCGTAATGTGATTGGGAAGCAGAAAAATGTTCAAACCGATACTACCTTCTATCATCGCCAAGGCAATGATAACGTAGTCGCGGATTTCATGAAGTTTTGTTTTTCTCGTCATATAAATATACGTATTTCTTAAAATGCGGTGCAAAGGTACTAAAAAATAAGTAAAAAACGGGCACCTACGTGAAATATTACTTAAAAAACAAATCTTTTTTAAGAAACCAACGCCTTATATCGAAAAGATTTCCTATTTTTGCAGAAACTATGCATTATTAATAATCAAAAAATTCTAGTCTATGGCTAATTACGAAAATGAAATCAACTCGTGGCCAGTCCTGAAAAACGGACTGCACTACAAATGGCTTGTCGACTACGCTGCATTCAGCGCCTTCGGTACTTTTGAACTCACAGCAGAGGAATGGGAAAAACGCGACCTTATTGTCAACTTTAAAGGTAACTCTGAGCTCACAACAGAGATTGACCATCAGGAAGCCCTGAAGAAGGCTATTGAAATGGTTTCTGCCCAGTTGAAGAGTCTTTTGGGCGAAGAGGCAGCGCAGTTTACCCTGGTCTGCATTCCGGCAGCTCTTGAGGCGCATACCAAGCGCCGTTTCAAGGAGTTCAGCGAGGAGATATGCAAGGCTACGGGCATGACCAACGCCTACCCTGCCTTCAGCTACACGCATGATGTAGATGAAGATGGCGATCCTGTAGATGAACTCCATATCGACGAGTCTTTCTTCCAGGGCAAAAAGATTATTCTCTTTGATGACATCATCGCATCCGGCAATTCGGTAGCCAAGTTTGCCGACCAGCTGGAAGGATATGGTGCCAAGGTTGAACTGGCGCTAGCACTGGGAAAAAAGATTTCTGACGGATATGACCAGAAATAAGATACTATAAATTAATAGTTTTTCAGGCACGGATTACCGTGCCTAAAAAACACCGTTTATTATCAGAAAGCGATTTGCTTTCCCTTTTCTATGAACTCTGCATTCACGATGTCGATATCCTTCCACATCGCTAAATCCGACTCTAATGCGGCAAGGCTTGAGATATCCTCGCCATAACCGAAGAGGCGCTCTATCATCACACCATAGGTAAGATGCTCTATCTTCTCTATCGGATGAAGAACCACCGATTCCTCAAAACTGCTTTTCTTACCATTCCGGATTTCTACCAGCAAACGGGCACGTAACAGTTCCTTAACCGACTGGTTGACAATCTGTTGAGGTACCTTCGTTAAATCATGAATTTCTTTCGGAGTATACGCCTGTTCGCCCTGATTGAACCGACGACATACCAGATGCATCACTACCCCACAAACCTTGATGCGCTGCACCAGTTTCAGGTGATCATACTGCAAATCACCATCATAATAATGGATGTTCTGGTTGGTATGGCAAAGCAAGGCGCCAAACACTACGATAGCCCACGAAATCTGAAGCCATAACAGGAAGAGCGGAATGGCTGCCAGCGAACCATAGATGACATTGTAGCTGGACAGAAAAACCTGCAGATAGATATATCCATACTGCAAGGCTGTCATGCAGACACCCGCCAGGAACGAAGGCACCAGGGTACTGCGAACCCGGATATAGGTATTCGGGATGACATAATAGCAGAACACGAAGAACAGGAACATCGGAACAAAAGCCGCCAGATGAAGGATGAACGAAGGAATGGTATCACCGATATCCGCTATCCTGTCTACATTATCCACCATATTCACCGTCCATACATTGATGCTCGAAGCAAAGAGTATCAGCAGTCCCAGACCAAACAGAATAGTAGGATATTCGGTAACAATCTGCTTCCATGAACGCTCGCCCGTATGCCAGATGTCATCAAAGGTAAGCTCTATCTTCTGCATCAGCGAAACGATGGTATAGAGAAACATCACGATACCCGTACCGATGATATAGTTGCTCTGCGTATTCTCGATATAATTGTGAACGAAATTAACGATGGTCTGCGCTACAACGGGCTGTGCCTCGAAGGTGGTAGAGAGCCAGGACTCGAGCAGAGAGGCATAGCCGAAACCACGGGCTATGACAAACATCATAGCCATGAAAGGTATCAGAGCCATGAAGGAGGCAAAAGTCAAGGCTGCCACATCCCTTGCCCACATATCCTTGAGATAGAAGATGCGACCGGCAAGCATACCCATCTTGATCCAAGACTTGAATCTGCCCCGGAAGTCTTTGATATTAGAAGAATTGAATTCTCTGATATCTTCGTAAAAACCTAGTATTCTGTCTATTACCCCCATAAGTTTAAAGTATTGGTTTCACGATAAAACATAAATAAATCCGTCATTTTCTCTCTTTTCACAGTGAACATTTCTGCAAGGTATTATTCCTTGAGTAACGTCAATTATCTTTTTTATATTTAATTCCTTATCATTTATTTTCATAACCGCAGACATGAAAGAATCGGAATCATGCCCGGCAAACACCTCTTTTCAGCTTTTATTCCATTATATCACACTATCCGTAATAATGCAATGGCACAGCAAAAAAAATGTTTGAAAAGTATTATTTGCTTGATTACTGCATTTACATTTTTGTTGAGATGTGCTATACTCCGATTTATAATAAATCGTAAAATTCTAATTATACAATTACTTATATTCAACATATTAAAGGAGCTGATATTATGTGGAATGAATTTGAAAAGTACAAATCAGAGCTGTCAGAACAGTATTCTTCCCCTGTATGGCAAAGCGGTATAGATACGGAACAGCTTAAAACAAACGCAAATAAAATACTTTACGGCGATGGTGACATACCCTCCAAAAAGGCGTGGAAGGCATCCGGTGGGAAGCTGGTGGCCGAGCTGGTCTCCAAGACCGGAAAGAGTGGGGGCGTCCGGTGCTTTCTCACCAGGGCGACGGAGCCGAAGACGGGGGGGATACCCTCCGCTGCCACGCAAGGCCCAGCTCCGTGAGCTTGCCGGTCCTGCGGTCATGCATGGCGTTGTGTGCCCGCTCGCTGAGCCCGATGAGATTCCACGGCTCCCACGCCCAGCCCGGATAATCCTCCGCCGGGTACACATGATGCACCACCGTGGCTGCCGGCGGCATGGGCGAATATCGCGCAGTCTCCCGGCAGCGCTTGTCCCGCCGAAGGATCCTTTCCCGCAGCCGCTGCCATCGGTCGCATTTGTAGTCCATCCCTGCCTCCGGGCAAAAGAAAAAAGCCAGCACCAACGATCACCCTTCTGCGGGAAAGATCATTAGCTCTGGCTTTGAAAGCTCTGGCCTTGCTCGATATCGACTTTGATCTCGTTTTTACATCGCCGGCAGAACACCGGCAGATTTCTGGCGGTCAGCTCCGGCGTGATCCGCAGCAGCCGCCGCGCACGACACACCGGACATTCCAGCCAGCCATCTCTGACTACCAGCATTTTACCATATTTTTCTTGAGATTGCAAGCGCATCCCCTCCCATATCCTAAAGTTAATATAATCATCAAGGCAGAAAAATTAAAATAAAAAGCGTTCTGTCTTACCGCTTGCTCCTTCCGCTCCATCCCCGGGCAAGATACTTCACATAGCGGTAATACCCATACATGGTGCGCACATCGCCGGAGTCGTCCAGCTTGCGCGCGCCCTTGGGGATCCGCAGCTCCGCCGTCTCGGGCACGGTCTCGGTGCAGATCTCCGGCCGCCGGAGATTGCGCGAGCCGGACCACAGCCGATGGCCCACCTTGTCCCGGGCCTCCTTGCACATATATCTGGCCAGGGATTCAAAGTGTTTGGTTTTTGTGATCCGCACCGTGCGGATATCCACCGCGCCCTGCCCCCACGCTGCCAGCACATCCGCAAAGTCCTTGCCCGTCCGGTCGATGAGCACATGATGGTGCCACCGGCCATCGCCGTGCTTGTGCTCGGTGCAGTAGAGATACCGCAGATCCTGGCCCTTTCTGCGGCGCAGCTTCCGCAGACGATCAAAGAACGCCTGCACCCGCGCGGCAGCCTCCTTGCGGGACGCCGGCAGATGCGCATCGTCATAGGTCAGTGTGATCCACAGGTCGCCCCGCTTGAAGTTTGCCGCGATCAAAAACTCCAGCTTCTGCCTCGCATACTTGAGATTCATGCGCCGCTGCGCATCGGAGCTGAGCTTCTTCCGTCCGCTTCGGACGGCGCCGCGGCTGCCGGTGGCGCAGCCTGCGGCAGAGGGCGCGCCGGAAGGCTTTGC
>OQVL01002695.1_pt1 | contig 10856 bp, 12 predicted proteins | sample 1691501 | NCBI WGS metagenome assembly OQVL01 (sample SAMN03418253, study PRJEB22391) | human gut metagenome | biome: human-gut; feature: organic feature; material: feces | host: Homo sapiens | place: Tanzania | collected 2013-01
AAATATTCTTTCATTAATTCATTATCTCTACAATATCGAATAGCAGATTTAATAGTCTGAGTTAATTACTACCATTATACAACACATAGAATTTCGGCGCAGGTGTTTTGCTGCATTTTTTTCATGGTAAAATGTTCCCCGCAATGTATTAACTGTAATATCCTTTGGGGAAATATTTTCTCAAACACTCCAAACCATATGCTAATCTCACATCCTCAGCGACGTTATTTGCCCTATATCTATTTGGCAATTGCAACAGATATTTCCAAGCCTTGGCATCATGATATTTCTTGGCCGATTTATAGAGCCAAGCTAACGCACGCTTATGATCCTGCTTCAGCACCTGTCCCTGAAAATACATTATCCCCAAAACAGTCATAGCCTCAGGATTTTCCTTAGCAGCTGCTTCAATTAATTTTTCCCCCTCTGGCAGGGCATAATGAAGATAAATCGCTTCTTCTTCATCATTCATCCAAGGAGGAGGCGCCAGATGATAACTTCTCTGCTGGGGCAGCAATTCCCCAAATCGCGTATACCAGCCTTTGCCTATGCTATTACCATCAACAGCCATTAATTCTTCATAAGTCATAGTGGAAACATGCTTGATGAGCAGTTCTTTTTCTGGATATTCTTCCTCTAGGGCAGCCACATCCATATCACTAATATAACCTGCATCCACGGACAGTTTTTTCACTTTGGCCCAATAAAGAAAATGCTTGAACAAATCCCCTGTCATATTCTGATTATTATAGGCATAGGCTTGAACCACTTTATTTTTACCAGCAATTTCTATGCAGGCAAGGTATTCTCCCTTTTTCTTCACATAACAGATAATAGAGCGACCTGCCAACACCGCGCCTCTATAGGAATCCACACAGTTGTAAAGCTTTACGCCAATTTCCTGCAGCTCTGCGGTTTCGTGCACTAAATGAAATTCATAATCATCCAGCATACATTCCAGTGGCAATAGTTTTGCCTCATATTCTACGACCTTATTTTCTTTCTTGTAGCCTCGCAATTCATTAGCCAGTAAATCATGTACAATATGCGTAGGCCCCTTATCAGCCAATAACTTTAGCATATCCTCGGAAATATCACGCCTATACTCATTAAACATGCTATATACATCAACCACATAGCGATTATATTCCTCTATGGGCATGACAGACAATCTATACAACATGGCCGCCAAATGCTTTTGTGACTTTCGTTCCGCCACAAAATTGTAGAAATTTTCAATTTCACACCATCTATTTCCACCACATTGCCTGTCCCTATATATTCTGTGGAACCTAGGATTAAATCTGAATTTATGCAGATAGAACTGCATCACATCTTCCTCAAAGGCAAAAAATCTTCGTATGTAGTTTATATCTCTTAACCCTAGCTGCTGCATAAGCAGATAAATCATGGGAGCATAGGGATTCTCGCCATAGGCTTTCCGCAGGCTCTTGGGTGGTTTTCTTATGCCCAAATATTGACACAAAGGCTTATAATTGTCTTTTTGTTCATAAGGAAACCTTGCTTCATATTCCATCTTGCCTATGATATTCTCCCAGTAAGCAATATTAACATCATAGGGACGGCTGACAAATTTTTCAATAAAATCCCAGCCATGTGGCCTCATACTGACAGTTGGTTTCAATTCCAAAACCCTGCCAGCTTCCTCCTGCATAAGCTGACAAATCGCATTGGCAATATTATCTGGTATTGAAATTGCCTCTGATTTCATATTTTGCATTAAGCTATACATATATTGCCGTTTGGCTGGAACATTCCTTCTTTTGCCAATATCCACTGAATATGAGACAAATTCATCCCTAAAGCCTCTCAGTTCATAGGAACAATAGCCATACCCTATCATTTTCGCTTCTATACAGTCCACACCTATCAATATATAGTTTCGATTATTCCCCTGATAAATTCTCCAGCGAAGAGGGAACAAATATACATTATGGCACTCTCTATGTTGTAGGCAGGAAATAAGCCCTGAAAAATTATTTAAGTCCCCTAAATTCTTTACTCCTTGCATTGCTGTACCATTAATACATACGTCATATCCTTTACTGAATTTTAATATTAATGCCCAGGGCAGCTTTTTTATTTCCTCATGGCATAATGTTTCATCAGTACAAAGAGTCCATGTTTCTGTTTGAATATTCCATGTATATGCAATGTCAACCATCACTTATCACCTACCTTATTTATACCATATCAAAGTAGGACAAATCTCAGCACAGTTTCACTGCACGTTAGTAGTAAAATTAGTAGTAAAACCGAAAAGCTGACTACTAAGGATTTTGGCTATTATTAATCTCTTGATATTTCCATTCTATTTTCGCTCAAACTTTATCTCATTTTCTTAACCATTCATTACCGAATTTATCTCTAAATTCTTCAAATACATCCTCGAATCTAGGCAATCCTTCTGCTTTAATCTTTTTGGAAAATGCTATTGCATTATCTGTAGCAAGGGTAGACCAGAAATACTGAACCATCTTTTCTGCAGATAATTTATTCATTCTACCAATAGTAAGATTAACGCCACTTTTAATATTTGCTGGTACTTTCTTTGAATTTAGAATTGGATCAAAGACTCGTTGATGCAAAAATTCCATTACTTCTTCTTCCTTAGTCATAACATATCCTCCTAAATTCTCTTGTACCGCAATTCTCTTGTACCACATTATATTTGAGCTATCTTTTCCAATGCACTCTACATTTTTCACAACTTGTGAATTAACATGACCGAAAAAAGTTTTTCCTAATTTGAGTTTAATTCCTTTATTTATTCCCGTATTCCACTCCGCACCAAATAGTGATTTGATATTGAATTTAGTTCCTGCAGGTAACGCATTAACTTTAGCTATTAGCTTTTTATAAAAATCACAAAATATATCGTCTTTCAACACATTTGCTGGTGCTTTCCTTGAATTTTCCTTAGTCATTATATCTCCTCCTCAATTCTCTTATACCACATTATATTTGAGCTATCTTTTCCAATGCACTCTACATTTTTTACAACTTGTGAATTAACACGACCGAAAAAAGTTTTTCCCAATTTGAGTTTAATTCCTTTGTTTATTCCCATATTCCATTCCACACCAAATAGTGATTTGATATCGAATTTAGTTCCTACAGGTAACGCATTAACTTTAGCTATTAGCTTTTTATAAAAACCCCAAAATATATCGTCTTTCAACACAGTACATTTTATAAATAACGGTACTGTTAAGCCTAACTTATCCGCTTCCTTTTGTATTTGAGCATACTCCTCTGTTGTTAATAGAATTTGTACATTAATTTTCTCCATAAAAGCCCTCCTTTCTTCTGAATAACATTATACTTCAGTATAATGTTATTTGTCAATAGTTTTTACATGCTGTAGTTTACCCATTTTTTTCTCTAACTGCATTTTTCTGCGCCATTATTATGCATCAATCCTATATAGTCAAACAACAATTTTATTATATATGAAAAATCCCGCCATACTAGTTCTGCATTATGCAGTAGTACGACGAGCTTTGTTCTTCTCAGCTTGTCCTGAACATCTTTGGCGATATTTCTCTCTTGTCATTTTTGTCATCAATCTCTTTCTGAGTCAGTCTGAAGCCCTTCACCTAAATCAAGTCGCCCTAAGCGAACCATTCTAATCCAGGTATATACAGTACTTCTAGGTATACCTAACTCTGTCGCAGCCTTTGCCTGGCCAATTTCGTTAGCGAGTTTTACTGCTTGAATTTTATATTCTAGATCATATACTTTTCCAGGTGACATTTTTTCGTCCTCCTTATGCTCATAAGTATATATTAACTCCTTGAGAGCAAGGTGACAACTTTATTTATACAATATCATGCTTCTGTCCTTCACTAACCCAATGATGCCAAATAAAGCGCATTACTCCTATTGTATCCTGCAAATGTACTGTTAAAGGAAGCCAGTAAAATTGATTCGCGCCCTCCTTTTTCTTCGCCCAAAGTGCAGAAAGTATTTTTTCTATCTTACGCATAATATTTTCCCCTCCGTCGTGCTATCAATTCCTTAGCTAGCAAGGCGCGAGTTACACTTGTAGTTCCTCTATCTGCCAGTAAGGTTAACAATTCCTCTGATATCACGTTTTGGTACTTGTAGAACAGCATATACACATCTTTAGCATAGTCTCTAGAATCATCTAGTGGTAGTGTGGTTAATTTATATAGCATATCTGCCAAGTGCTGCTGGGATTTGCGCTCTGCCACAAAATTACAGAAATTTTCAATTGCATTCCATAGATTTCCCCAATCTTGTCTTTCCCTATACATTCTATGTGTATTAGGATTAAATCTAAATTTATGCAGATAAAAATTCATCACATCTTCTTGAAAGTTAAAAAATCTTTTTATATAGTTTATGTTCTTCAGACCTAGCTGCTGCATGAGAATATATATCATAGGGGCATAGGGATTTTTACAATAGGAATTTTGCAAATCCTCTGGTGGATTTTCTATACCCAAATAGCCGCACAATAGATGGAAATTATCTTTTTGCTCATAGGGAAATTTAGTTTCATATACATCCTTACCCAGAATATCTTTCCAATAGGCAATGTTTGCGTCATACGGACGGCTAGCAAAATTTTCGATAAATTCCCAGCCATTATATTGCATATTAATGATTGGCTTCAAGCCAAAGAGCTTCTCAGCTTCTTCCTGCATAAGCCGACAAACCTCAGTGGCAATGTTCCCTGGCATGGAAATTGCTTCTGAACACATACTTTTTTGCCGGCTATACATATACTGCTGATTGGTGGGAAAAAGCCTTTGCTTGCCAATATCCACGGTGTAGGATACCACTTCTTCCTGAAACCCCGCCAGTTCATAGGAGCGATAATCATAAACCACAATTTTTGTTTTTAGACAATCAACACCTACAAAAATGTAGTTGCGATTATCTCCTTTGCTAATTCTCCAACGAAATGGAAAAAAATATACATAATGGTGCTCTCTATATGGTAGGCAGGATACCAGTCCAGAAAAATTATTTAATTCCTCTAAATTCCTTATACCATGCATTGCTGTACCATTAATACATACATCATAGTGATTATTGAATTTGATGGCTAATGCCCAAGGCAGATTTCTGATATCTCCATGGCGCAATTTATCATCCCTGCAAAGAGTCCATGTTTTTGTCTGAACATCCCATGTATATACCATATCCACCATTATCTACCACCTATCTCAAAAAGTAATTTAGCCAATCCCAATACTTTTATTTCTGTTTTAACTGCATTTTTTTATTAAAGTCATGGGCAAAACTTGCCACAATTCTCCTACCCATATCATATGGTGTGGTAGCCGCTATACCTGATGAAATCTTATTTCTAAACTCTTTACGATTCATTACATTTTCATTCTTATTTAACACGCTGATATTTAATGCTACCTGCGCCACATCCTTAAATCCACGGCCTACTGTATGCTCACGTTCTACAGGAGTATTAATTGTAGCAATATTGCCATATATATTGCTAACTGTACTACGTTGTGTTTCTGTGGTCCTATAAGTATATCCTTCACTATATGTCTGACTATAATTTGCCTGCAAAATAGATATATTAACAATCGTGTCATAATTTGCATTGATGTAATTCCATAAAATATTATATGCTTCTTGTTTTTGTGCAATATCTTGCGACTGTGACATAGCCAAAATATTTTTCCCACTAATATTCTGTACTTTAACAATAGCCTCCATAAATGTATCTATTTTTACATCAGATATTTTACACTCTTTCTTAAATTCGTCTGGCAAAGATGTAATAAGACTGTCATCTACGATATATGGTATAGCTTCATTAGGCGTTTGTCCTATTACTATAATACTGTGTATATTTTCAGGATTAAAATTAGGACTTACATAGTCATTTTTTTGTTGTGCTGCTACCACTACAGAGCAAAATAGAATCCACAACATGCATGTTAAAAAAAATTTCTTCATAATAGTACCCTCCATAAAACCCAAATTAATAACTCTAGTATACATGATTTTGTAAATTACGTGGTCGCCTATAAAGAGACATTTTACACAACCATACAAAGTGATATAATAAAAACAAAAATTAATGGAGGAAATCATGGATTTAGAACAAATATTAGCAGATTTAACACCGCTTATAGTACAGCTCAGGAAAAGGCTTGAAGAACAAAGGCAGCGAGAAAGAGCATCTGGTGCTAAGTATTCTCGTTCCGTTCAACCACCAGATGAGCGCCACACAAAAATTGAACCATCGAATCCTATACCTCACCGAGATACCATTTGGGATGTTATTATTAAAGGGCTTCGTAAAACACTCCATCGCAAGCCTATCCCTGAACCTGCACCAGAGCCTATACCACTTAAAAGACCAGCCTATCTAGATAGATTAACTGATATGCTCAACCAACGCAATATGAGCAATGCCGATTTTTATAAAAAAGCTCATATTGACAGACGACATTTTTCCAAGATATTGAACAATTATAGCTACATTCCAAGCCGCAATACCGTTTTTCTCATGTGCTTCGCTTTAGAACTTAATTGGGATGAAATGCAAGAATTTCTTAATCTTTTTGGCTACAGCTACTGTAGTGATAGAGAAAAAGATTTGGTTGTGGCATATTTTCTAGAAAACGAAATATATGATATTGACCTGTGCAATGAGGCATTAATAAAATTTGGCATAAAACCTTTAGAAAGCCTATCTGATTAACTCTAAATTAGCTAGATTATTATCCTTCATTAGCGTATTTTAAAAGGCTGCCACCCTTCATAGGGCGACAGCCTTTTTGTTTTGCATATGAATATTTGAGCAGTACACTTTCTGCCCTATATAGTTCCCTTGCCTACACCAATACCACGTTTTCTCCCAGCTGCATCAGCAGGCAGTTCACATCTATGATTTTCATTTTCTTTTTCAAAGCATAAAAAATCACGCTGTCCCAGGGATTTCTGACATACAGCTGCCTTACACCAGCACAGTAGAGTAAGAACCGTGTCTCCTCTACGCTTAACTCCATGGCAATAGCCAAAGCCAAGATCTTTTCCCTGCCCGGACGCTTCCTACCGGAAAAAATATGATAGGCATATACCTTGTCCAGCTTGGAACGCTCTATCACCTCAGCTTTGGTCAGCCCCTTCTGTTCCAATAGATGCCCCAGATATTCCGACAAGCTGAAAGACCGCATGCTTTCCTGATTCATGCACAAATATGACTCAATATCCTGATCGTTGCCAATATTCTCTATTTCATTCTCCAGCTGAGCTGTATCCTTTACTTTTGCAGTATCATTCACATTATTTCCCCCCAGGTAATCGGTTATAACCCCTACATTATTCAAAGAAAATGCCTCTATATTTTCTTCCAATGGGGTGACCACGAGGGTGGAGATATTCGCCCCACCCTGTCATATCATATTATACTAAATTTCAGCCTATTTTGTTTACCCCATAGGACAATAGTTTTTTTCTAAATTATTTGACTCCCATTCCCCTATCTTGGATAATAAACTAAAAGCATTGACAAAGGAAGTTTTACTGCGAAGGATTTCGCTACAGAGTTCATATTGAACAAATATCAAAGGCTCCAACTCCTGCACAACAGCCCCAAGGGCAAGGTGTGGCGGGCTATAGACCAGGATAGCAATCAAAAAGTCATCCTGCGGGAACTGTCACGCTTCAATCCCGTCTATGAGGAGCTAAAAAAGTATAATTTTTCTATATGTCCGGAGATTTATTTTTATACCAAAGGAGAAAGCAACTCCACTGTTATTGAGCAGTACATAGAGGGCAGCACCTTGGCGGATTTGCTTGCCCAAAATCATGAATTTTCTCCCCAGCAAATCCAGCAGATGCTCAGCCGCCCTTGCCATGGGTTGAAAGAACTGCATGAATGTGGCATCATCCATCGGGATATCAAGCCTGCAAATCTGATTCTCCAAAATCCAGAGCTGCCAGAAAGCCTCTATCTGATAGATTTTGATGCCGCTCGCCTGCTATCTGGTCACAAGGCTACTGACACGGCACTGCTGGGCACCCGTGGCTACGCTCCCCCGGAACAGTATGGCTTCAGCCAGACCGATGCCCGCAGTGATATCTATGCCATGGGCTGTACCTTCAAGGAAATATTGGGGCCTCAATACCGTGGCAGGCTCATACCCATTCTAAATAAATGCTGTGCCATTGATCCCCAGGCACGTTATCAGGATGTGGATGAACTGCTAAAGGCATTGAACCGGCCGCCAATTTTCCAATGCCTTGCCCAGCAAAAACGCAATATCCTTACCCTTGGCATGGCTGTAGGAATGACCGCCACCTGCTTTACCGCATATATTAATTACACAAAAACTGAACCTGCCCCTGTCATTCCCCAGCATGAGGCAGCGGAAAGCCAGACAGAAACCACCCTCCCCCCTTCCGATGAAACTGTTCCCCAAGTCAAAGACACCACTGCCCCATCTGCTCCGTCTCCAACGGCTGTCCCTAAGCAAGCTGTGTCAAAACCAGCCCAGAACATTATCTATCCCCAGTATTACGTCAATGGCAATCCCCTCCTTAGCCATGAGGATGATGTATATCTGCCAAGCAGTAGCAGCAGAGTCACCATTTCCAACCAAGAGCTACAGGCATCTGGCGGCCATTTTCCCGGCAATACTCCTATCAGCCTCTCCATCACCAATCCCACCGCCGCCAATCTGGAAAGCCCTGTCCTGTCCATTACCTACAACGATACGGCCGGCATCAGCCACACCAGCCTACAGCTCCCTACCATTGCTCCAGGCGATTCCGCCCAAATTTCCCTGCCTATGGAGGAGTTTGCCTGTCAGGAGCCTATATCCTTGGTCGTCAACATCTCTAGCCCCAGCCCACAACGGATATTCGCTAAGGAAATGCTCATCGTTTTTGACAAGGAATAAATAATCTGTCTTTTGTCCCAACGGGTAAACACAAAATATTCATAAGCTTGTATAATGCAAAGTATCAGCACATTAAGTATTCATATGAAAGATTTTTTAATTCAAGGAGTGAGACTTATGAGTAAGGTTTGTGAAAACTGTGGTGCAGAATTACTAGATGAGGCAACGAGCTGTCATGCCTGTGGCAAGGAGGTCGCCACAGAGCATGCATTGAACCTGGTTCCACAAGAACAATCCCAGGTTCATGCAGAAAGTGGCCAAAGTCCACAAGTTCATACAGAAGGTGGGCAGAGTCCTCAGGTTCATATAGAAGGTGGACAAAGTTCTTCAATTGTAACAACGATGTTTTGTGACCGCATCGAGCACATGAGCATTCTAAAGTCCATGTTATATTTCTGTTGTACGGCGGGTATTTATGGCTTCTTTTGGTGGGCAAAGCTTGTCAATACAGTTCATACCTTGGTTGGTAGAAGGACAACTGCCTCAGACGGAACAGCTGTCTTTTATATCATGATAACCGGTGGTATTTATGGTATCTATCTGGTATGCAAACTAACCGACGCCTTAAATGAAGCTATGGACCAGCGCGATATTAAAGACAGCCGTGTCTCCACCATCTTAGCTATATTATTCCCTATTTTCGTTTTAATTCCGGCAGTCAATAGAATTATCGACTTTGATTATTCTAAGGGCGTTCGCTATTTGTCATATCGGTAGGAGGTATATTACCATGAAAAAATTATTATTGGTTCCAGCTTTCATGTTGGCATTTTTCTTCTCTACAATATCCAGCGTCAGTGCTGCCGATGTCTGGGTGGCTCATTGGGACTCTGAAAACAAGGATTTATATGTAGTAGAGGATACTATTTCTGGGAACAGCACTGATTTTTCAGTCGTTGTAAAGGAAGTACGAAATGGCAGACTAATAAATCAGCAGTTTTGGTATTTCAATAAATTTAAAACCGACTTTTGGCGTTATCAAACAGACGAAATGCGAATCAAGGCAGCAAAGAAGGGCGTCGGAGCACGGATGGATGTAGTTATGGCACCAAACGGAGTGTTTGAGTATTGTGCAGACAGCTTGGGAATCTACTACTATATCGATAGTTACTATTACTACTAATATCCCCCTGATAAAATTTAAGCAATAAATAATTTTTCTTTTGTCCCCACGGGTAAACAAAACCCGTGGGGATTATTCTATAATATCACTATCAAATAATTATTATTTACTCATGTTTTAAGGGGATGATTTTATGGAAACACTATGGTGGTTAGTAGGCAAGTTTTTTTGGCTGATAGCTGTATTGATGGGTCTAACAAGCTTTTATTGCCTTATTCGGCTAAAGCTTGTAACATTTGTTAAGCTTGCTTTTTTTGCTTCATTGGCTCTCGGTATTGGTGGATGTGCTGATGAACAAGCCCAACTGGCAGCTATGACGCCTGAACAGCGGGCTGAATACGAGTTAGAACAAAAACAAAAGAAGCAAGAGGAAAAAGCCGCTAAAGAAGCTAAGAAAGCCCAGGAAGAAGCGGACAAGAAAAATGCTGAAGAAATTGAGCAGGCAAAGCAGGCTGAAGCCCAAAGCATAGCTGAAGGAAAAAAAGCAGAGGCCGAACGACAAGCGGAAATTGAAGCTCAAAACAAGAAAATCGAAGCTCAAAGAAAACAACAAGAACGAGATAATACCATCAGTATAGGTGATTCCAGAGCCAAGGTTGAACGACTTCTTGGCAGGCCTAATGATGTAAGTAGTCTGGAATCGGCTCTGGGTGAAGAAATCCACTACTACTACTATAAAAACGGTATAAATATCCTCGGAGGAATGGACATTTATTACTTCTCCGATGATAAATTAGTATTAGTTCAACATGAATAAGCAAGGAGGACAAACATGATTATCAAAAAATATTTTACAGCCG
>OQVL01002698.1_pt1 | contig 10851 bp, 25 predicted proteins | sample 1691501 | NCBI WGS metagenome assembly OQVL01 (sample SAMN03418253, study PRJEB22391) | human gut metagenome | biome: human-gut; feature: organic feature; material: feces | host: Homo sapiens | place: Tanzania | collected 2013-01
CAACAGCAGCGTTTCGGCGTATGGCAACAGCTCCGTTACGGCGCAGGACAACAGCAGCGTTTCGGCGTATGGCAACAGCTCCGTTACGGCGCAGGACAACAGCAGCGTTTCGGCGTATGGCAACAGCTCCGTTACGGCGCAGGACAACAGCTCCGTTACGGCGCGTGACAACAGCAGCGTTTCGGCGTGTGACAACAGCTCTGTTACGGCGATGGGCAACAGCTCTGTTACGGCGATGGGCAACAGCTCTGTTACGGCGTGTGACAACAGCTCCGTTTCGGCGTATGGCAACAGCTCCGTTACGGCGTATGGCAACAGCTCCGTTACGGCGTGTGACAACAGCCAAATTGTAAACGTTGCACGAAATAACAACATCAAAGTCAGCGGCAATGCACGTATAGTTTACAATCCTTCAAACATTGATGAATACATAGATTTTCACAGGTTGGACGCGAACGGTACAACGGTCAAGCTGTATAAAGCCGTGCATTTCTACAACGGCGCATATCACGCAGACTACGACAGTAGTTTTATCTACACCATAGACGAAACTGTTACACCCAATAACGGTTTTACCGATAGCGTACTAAGCAGCTGCGGTGCCGGTATCCATCTTGCGCACAAGGCGTGGGCTATCCGCTACGGTGCAAACTGGTCTGATCTTGCGATTTTGGAATGCGAATGCGAAAAATCCGATGTGCTTGTGCCGCTGTATGGTGACGGCAAAGTCAGGGCACGCAAAGCAAAGGTGCTGCGCGAAGTGCCGCTTGAAGAATGCGGACTGTACGGCAAAATAATTGCGAAAAGGCGGGCAAACAATGAATAAATACACGATCATCATAGCGCAGGTGTGCGCGGTGCTGCTGGCGCTGATAGTCATGATATTGCTTGCCCTTGACAGCGGTGAGGCCGACGCGGACGGTGTGCCGCCGGATGTTGATACGAACGGTCTGTGCGTCGTGGAGGTAAAAGAGCCTGAGTACGAGATGTATTTTACCGAGGCTGATGTCACGGCGCTCGCGCAGATGCTATACGGCGAGGCGAGAGGGTGCACGGTGGACAATCAGCGCAAGTGCGTGTGGTGCGTGCTCAATCGCGTTGACGATGCAAGGTTTCCCGACAGCATCATCGGCGTGGTAAGCCAGTCGGGGCAGTTTTACGGCTACAGTCCGTACTTCCCTGTGTGGGACAACCTGTACGCCGTTGCGCTCGATGTGCTGACGCGCTGGAGCATGGAGAAGCAGGGCGCGGATGTGGCAAGGGAGCTGCCTGATACATACTGCTGGTTTACGGGATTTAACGGCAGTAACCATTTTCGAGAGGTGTACTAATGAACTATACCAAAGCACAAAAAGAAATTTTTGATGCGCTATGCGCAGGGAAGCGAGTATGTCAATTTGAAATTGATGCTAACAACATTTTTGCCACGGCAGATGGATATAGAGGATATATAATCCCCAAAAATCTGATTTGTTTTAGCCTTGAAAAAGTCGCTGAAATGAAGCCTGTGCCCATAAAAGAAATTATACAAGATCAGTATCGCTTAACGCTTACACCGGATTTGCGAATAATTGACGCACGATACACAGCAAGACGATTGAAAGGCAATGGGAAAAATGTTCTTGTAAATGTCAAATTTCTTGCCTGCTTTCAGAACCCGTATTTTTATCAGGCTGAAAACATGAATACAGGCGTTGTAGTAACAGAACCCGTTTGTCGCAAGGGTAGTGAACTTATAGAAGTTCCAGTAGGTTATTTAATGCCGATACGCGCAACCGAAGTTCAGGGCGATTACTACGATTATGCGGATATGCAGGGGGTTACATGAATGACTTACACTGATCTTGTAATCCAAAACCTACGGCGCGAAAACGAAGCGCTTAGAGCAGAACTCGAATGGAAGCAAAAAGAGATCGAGCTTGCACGGCGGTATGAAATGCAGTGGATAAGCGTGAAGGATAGGCTGCCTGAGGAATGGATTGACGACGACAATAACACCTACATCAACTATCTGATTTATATGCCCTATTTCAAAGCAGCAGGTGTCGGGGTATATAACGCTGACGAAGAAAGCTGGCTTTTCAGAGGTGTAGAAGTAAAAGTGAGCCACTGGATGCCCTTACCGGAGCCGCCGAAGGAGGACTGATAGAAATGGCGGGAGCTAAACCGAAAAAGCCTACAAGGGTATGTGGCAATTGCTATCACGAATATGCGTGTTTCTACGCAATGGGCGGCTGTGGGCAACTAACGAACACAGACGCGACCAACTGCGTGAATTATGAAACGCTGACCGATATCCTTGACAAACACGCAAGAGTATTTGGATGGGAAAAGATAAGGAGGACTGACAATGGCTGAATACATAAGCCGCGACGCAGTATATACGGCATTTGCGAATGCTTGTACAGACGTACTCGAAAGAGCATCCGAAATTATTTATATTGCTGGCTTTAGCTATGAACGCGTTATAGAAATACTGGACAATATACCAACTGTCAACGTCGCGCCGGTGGTGCATGGACGGTGGGAAGAAACAGACTTAGTAGAATTGCAGGGGACAACAAGCGAGACTATGCGAATATCAAATGCGGGGCTGCGCTGTTCTATATGCGCACATGTGTTTGATAAAAGGCTGCTTTGGAAGGATAACTACTGCCCTAACTGCGGTGCGAAAATGGACGGAGGTACAAATGAGCCTGTTTAGCGACTACGAAGCAGAAAGGGCATTTACTGAAAGCTATCCGTTTGGTGTGCCGGGTGACGCATGGCGAACCAAAGACGGCACGAAGATCAAAGTATCAGAAATGACCACACAGCACATCAAAAACTGCATGCGGATAGTCGGTGTGAACGATGGCTGGTATGCGGTGTTTCAGGAAGAATTGAAAAGGAGGGTATCAAATGACAGACGAAACAATAACATATAAGCCTGTGAAAAACATATCAATTGAAATTTTGGACTTTCTCGACTGGTTTTCATCGGGTGAGCCTAACGAATACGAAAAAGGCATTATAACAGGTTTGCGTATAGCACAGACGATTGCTGAAATCGTAGAACGAAACAGCGAGGTAAGCGAATGACAGCGGCAGAAGCGAAAAGGATTATACATCCCGACACGACAGTTGAAGCGCTTGCAGAGATCGAATATTACGGCGGGTTTAGCGGCAAAAAGGCTGAAATTGCTGCGGTTGACGAGGCTTGTTTAGTGGCCTGCGTCGCGCTTGATAAGCAGATACCGAAAAAACCGACGAACTTACGCGGGTTTGGTAAATATAGTACGGTTATAGGTACATGCCCTACCTGTGGCGGCGGGAATAATTCTGAATACCCGTACTGCGGTTTCTGCGGTCAGGCGCTGGACTGGGAAAAATAAAAAGGAGGATTGACAAAAATGGGAGCAAGACGAATTTCTAACGCTACAAATGAAAAGATCATAGCGCTGATGTCCATCGGTAAGACAGCTGAGAGCACGGCTTTTGCTACTGGGTGTAGCTTAAGCTATTGCAATAAGCTATGGACAACTACAAGGTATATAGCTAATGCGCAGTGGGATGAGCTTATAAAATATTCGAAAAGCGCAACCACTGGGGGGGTGATCGTCTGGGCTTGCGAATACCTCAACACGGAGCTACCGCAGAAAGTCTCGGAGGCTATCAAGGCCACAAAATATCACAGTGCGCAGTCTAAAGCGGAAGAAACGGCGCCCGAATCCGTTGCCATTGATAACACGGCGACCGCAATTCTTAAACTGCTTGAAAAGCTCGATGAGGCAGTGAACACCATAACGGAAGCCGCTGATGATATATGCCAAACGGTATCGACGGCGCGTAAGTTGAACGAGGACTGTATAAACGCAAACTTCGATGTGCTAACTGCTACACTTCGTGACGGCATTGAAAGCGTTAAAACGACGATAAGAAAGGGACAGAAATGACACGCGGTGAATATATGCGCAAGGCGCGATTGGATGCGGGGCTAAACATCGTACAGCTATCCGATATGTCCGGCATAGCACAAACCACGATAAGCCTGCTTGAACGCAAATCACTACGCGGTGGCTGGATAGATACAATAGAAATCCTTGCCGATGCGCTGGGCTTGAGCATTGACGAATACATAGGACATGAGGTGAAAAAGCATGAATGATCGAGAACTTGTGAGGGCGTTAAAAAAAGCGGCAGCACAGATAACAGTCAAGGACATACCAAACAGCAAGCGTAGCTTTAAAGAGACTTTGAGAGACATTAAAAGCCTAAAGGACAAAGAGCTATTTAATGCAGCGGCAAATAGAATAATTGCTTTGAACGCGGAATATGAGTGCCCGAAGCCTAACGGCAATGTTTGCGATATCACTTGCGAAGCGTGCTGGGAAAAATATTTTCTTGAAGATACGGAGGACTAAGCATGGGTAAGCAATCGGCGTTTGCAAAAGCCGTGCAGCGTGAAGTGAATATTCAGCTACAGCTTTACGGGCGCAACCGCATGCAGCTTGCGGAGGACGCGGCGTTTATGGCCGCTAATGAAGTGCTGGGCTTAGGCTCAGGCAGAGCAAGGGCATTCGGCGAGGCGTTTGTAAGATATTCAAACGAGATCGCTGATTTGGTAGTAGAAGACAGCAAGGCCGACGATGAGATCGTATACGCAAAAGCCGTCCTTGATCGTCGTATCCGTGAAATAGTGGGCGAGGATAACTTTTCGCCCTTTGATGAAAGGTATGGTAGGCGATAATGGCTAAAAACGTAGGCTGGGAAGCCAAAAGTAACCACGACGGCAGCTACACGGTTACCGTTAACGGCAAACAATATTATTGTGCAGATACGCATGAATTTCTGCACTTTTTAGAAGATATCGGCGAAAGGTGGGAAGATAGTGAAATTCGAAAAGGATGAACGGCCTGAAGAATGGCGACCAGTTGTCGGCTATGAAGGACTATATGAAGTTAGTAATAGAGGCCGAGTTCGTTCTCTGCTGCGCAAGACGAGAATTAAAGACAAGTCGAACTATGTCATGGCACAGAAAATGGATAGAAGAGGCTACAGACGTGTGAATCTTCATAAAAATAAGAAATGCAAAGCTTGCCTTGTAAGCAGACTTGTAGCGATGGCGTTTGTACCTAATCCAAACAATTATTATCAAGTGGGGCACAATGATGACAACAAGCTTAATAACAACGCTGAAAATCTTTATTGGACTTATCATCAAGAAAATTTAACGCATAACGGCTTGCACCTTAAAACGAGGGACAAACGTCAAAAGAAAATTAAACAGATAGCAGCGGCATTATCTGTACCGGTGATAGGTACAAATCGGGAAACAGGCGAGGAAGTTTATTTCCCATCAATGCAAGCGACAAAAGCAATGGGGTTTAGGCCGAACAAAGTTTCTCGCTGTTGTGCGGGAATATGCGAAACGCATTTTAATTATTTGTGGAGGAAAGCATGAGAAAATTTGAAACAGGTGCAGTAAGAGATGATAGCGACGGACGCGGCAGATATGATTTGCTGCCGTGGGGCGCGATACACGCCCTTGCGCAGCACTGTGAGCGCGGTGCGATCCACTATGGGGAAAGGAACGTAGATCGAGGAATACCCCAGCACAGCTTGATAGACAGCGGCATACGGCATCTTAGCCTGTACATACAGGGCGACGCGGAAGCGCATCACCTTGTAGCGGCGCTGTGGAATATAGCGTGGGCTGTGGAGCAGGAAATAAAACGGCCTGAAATGGTTGATTTGCCCGAACGCGGCGAACATTCAGGCATAGCATTTTGAAAGGATGGGAAACATGAAAAAACTACTATACGCAATACGTAAATGGCTGATTGATATTCTCGGCGGTGTTCCAATGTGTTTTTATGACAGCATGGTCAGCTTGGCAAACCATTTCAACGAGCAAATAAATGATTACCGCGTAGCTATCCGTGAAATCTGCCGCCGCAGTGAAAACACCTATTACGACTGGTGCTGCGATCAGTGCGCTTGCGACTGCGATAAGCGTAACGGCTGGTGTAACGGTTTTGAACCTGTAAGCTATGGAAAGTGACTGCCGTAATTGCCCGGATAGAACGCCGTTTTGCCATATTGAATGCGATAGCTACAAAACCTATTGCGCAGATAACAAGGCCGATAAAGCGGCGAAAAAGGCGTATTTGGACAAGCATAATGCACCGAACGGCGTATTGATCAACGGCTATATACGCCGAAAGAAAAAAACAAGATTATTCAATGGAAAGAGGGTAAAATGAATATGTATTCTATAGAACGACCGTTAGAGCCGCCTGATTTTCCTGCCCCAGATTGCATATGCCAGGAATGCGACGGTTGGTTTTACGGCGACGATTTAATGTACATTTCCAACGGTCGACGCTTATGCCCCGATTGTTTCAGGGAAGAAATCAACGATTTGCCGACCGACGAACTTGCCGAACTTATCGGCGCAGAAGTAATAAACGCAGAGGATGCAAGGGAGGTGCATGAACCATATGGGCGAATGCGTTATCGTTTACGGTAAATCCGGCAGCGGAAAAAGCCGAAGCCTTTTGAATTTTGGCGAGGACGAAATTTTTCTTGTCAACGTCATAGCAAAACGCTTGCCGTTTCGAAAAAAATTTAAGTATACAATGGTCAGTGACAATCCTGTTAAGATCATGAACGGCCTGAAAAAGATGCCTGTAAAAACAGCGGTTATCGATGACGGCGGTTATTTAATGACTAACGCATTTATGCAAGGTCACTCAGCCCCGAAAAGCGGATCAAGCTCATTCGATCTTTATAACAGCATTGCCGATAGCTTTTGGGGGCTACTGATGTTCATCAAAAACGAGCTGCCTGAAGATGTCATTGTCTACATAGTCGTTCACGAAGACACAAGCGACTACGGCGAGACTAAAATACGCACAATTGGTAAATTGCTTAATGAAAAAGTATGCATTGAGGGCATGGCAACTGTCGTGCTGCGCTGCGTAGTCCGCGATGGGAAGCACATGTTCATCACGCAGTCCGACGGCAGCGACATAAGCAAGTCGCCGGAGGGCATGTTTGAGCTTGAGATCGAGAATGATTTAAAATTCGTAGACGACGCGATAAGAAATTACTGGGGGCTGTGATATGGCGAAATTTGAAAACGGCGTATCCGGCTATATCGAGGGCACGGCAACCGTCAAGGTCTTTTTCCCGATAGACACGAGCGGTAAAGCACATATCAACTGCCGACAGTGCTATTTCTACAAGTGCAATACTTACAGGTGCATACTTAATAACGAAGTGTGCGCCGAGCCTGATAAATACGTGGGTGTTAGCTGCCCGCTTGAATATTGAAATGAGAAAGGAACAAAAAACAATGATTAAATCTTACAACGGCTTTAAAGCAGAACGTACCACAGCACGTGAAACACTTCCAGCAGGCGGCTATGTAGCTAAGATCATGAATGCAAGCGTCGTTGATTACGACTGGGGCAGCGTCCTGAAAATCGATTTCGATGTTGCCGAAGGTGAACACAAGGGCTTTTTTGCGGCGGACTATCGCGCCAACACCAACGACGATAAAAAGTGGCGCGGCTGCTACCGCATAAACATTCCGAACGAAAGCAATCAGTACTTCGACAGTCAGAAAAAATCCTTTAACAACCTTATTGCTTGCCTTGAAGAAACCAATAACGGCTATCACTGGGATTGGGATGAAGCCAAACTCAAGGGCAAGGGACTCGGCGTTCTGTTCCGTAATAAGGAATGGGAATATAACGGCAATACCGGCTGGACAACCGAGTGCTGTGCCGTCACCACCGCGCAGGATGTACGCGACGGCAATTTCAAAATGCCGAAGGACAAGCCCCTTAAAAAGGCCGACACTGCATCCGCTTACCCGGCTGCGACGTTCGCAACAATGGATGACGACGAAAGCGTCTGCACGTTCTGCACCGGAACTGTGAGGTGAGCTATGCAGCAAAAATGGAATCAGAATTTTGACGGCGAACCCATGACGGACATCCCACAGAAGTTTCTGAACGCAGGGTGCGATGTTTATATGGTGATGCAGCTGCGGCATGACGAAAAAATCCTCGATGAAAGATTTGCTTCCATGCGGGAACTGCATCGTCGGGGCAAAACGCCAGACCCGGAGCATTATGAGGTCACCTACTATGCTGATTTGCCCGCCATGTGGCAGGATGTGCCGAACAACGAGATTTTGGAAGAACTATTTCAGATGTTCAACCTCTCCCGTCCGCAGGATTTTGAGGGACACAGCCTGTCGGTCAGCGATGTGATCGCACTTAAACGCAATGGCGAGGTGTCTGTGCATTATGTGGACAGCATCGGCTTCAAAGATTTACAGGGGTTTCTGGACAAGCAGCCGGAACGCCCTTCGGTGCTGATGAATCTCAAGGAAAAGTGCGATGCCCCGGAGTGCAATCCTACCGTCTGCCGGAAAGCGAGGGATGAACATGAACTTTGACCACGAGGAATTGACCCTGATGATGCTCTACAACACCGGCACCCGGCTGGGGCTTATCCACGAACTGCGGCTGATGCAGTGCTACCTGATGCCCGACGAAACTGCCCTGCGGGAGTTGTCGGAAGGTGTTATCGAAAAGCTGAAACTGCTGACCGATGCCGAGTTTGCCGAACTGGAATTTCCCCCGGACTGACTTTTGCCGCCTGCGGGCGGCGTACATAGGCTCTTTTACAATGGGATTCGGTGTGGTATACTGAACTCGACAACTCGGAGTTTGACGAGGTAAAAGAATATGAATGGAAAACATCTATTTCTTACATCTGCAGGGTTGACCGATAAGATGAAAGAGAAATTCTTTGATATTATTGGAAAGTGTCCGAAGGATGTGAAAGTGCTTTATATTCCAACAGCTGGCATTGAAACAGATGGTGCAAGAGAGTCGCTTGCAATATGTTTTCATGAACTCTTTCTAATGGGAATTCAGTACGAAAATATATTAGTGTACAATCTGGAATTAATTCTTTCAAAAGACTATCAAAGAACCTATTCTTCGTATGTTACAACCCCGTTTATGCTTACAAGGCTATTAACTTTTGAAGAATTAAACCAATTTGATGCTGTTTTTGTCAGTGGTGGTGATGTATCTGTGCTTTGTCGTGAAATGTCTAGAACTGGTTTTGATAGAATACTTAATAATGCAATTAAAAACGGACTTATATATGTCGGAATCAGTGCAGGAAGTATGTATGCGGCGGGAAATTTAACAGATGGATTACATATTATTGACAATCCTATTATCCCCCATTGGAATGGTTCTGAAACAACAGTATTACCGAACGGCAAAGATGAGATTAAGCTTGCTGATGGAAAAGCTGTTTATGTAGAGGATAATTACATGAGTGTAATATGATGCACATGTAGGATTAGTCAAATTCCAGTTTGTGGGGAAGGAACACCTATATGTCAAAACCCAAAATCGCCTTTATCTGTGTCCATAATTCCTGCCGCAGTCAGATTGCCGAAGCCTTTGGCAAGGTACTGGCCGCAGATGTGTTTGAAAGCTACTCGGCTGGAACCGAAACCAAACCGCAGATCAATCAGGATGCTGTGCGCCTGATGAAAGAACTATATGGCATCGACATGGAAAAGACACAGTATTCCAAGCTGATTTCTGCAATTCCAAAGCCGGATATCGCTATTTCCATGGGCTGCAATGTCAGCTGCCCGTTCATTGGCAGACCTTTTGATGAGAATTGGGGTCTGGATGACCCTACCGGAAAAAGCGATGATGAATTCAAAGCAGTCATAGAGCAGATTCGTCAGAACGTTCTTGCTTTGAAATCGAAACTTTGCGGTTCCAGTTTTTGAAACCCTCAAAAGTGAGGTCTTGATAGCACCAGCGGATTCATGTTATACTAATGATACTTTATCAATTTCGATTCACAAAAAAGAAAGCGAGGCTTGCCAATGGACACCACAAAACGCTCTCCCCTTGACCGCCTGCTCTTTGCCACTTTTCTGAAAGGCCGCACTTCTTCCCGTGATATATGGGAAGAAAAGGGCGATATGACCCCCGAAGATAACCAGAAGATCATCGAAGAAACCAACGAGATCCTCAACAATGATTCCACTTATCCTTATCTCAGTTATCTGACCGAGCTGCTTGCCAAATCCAAACCCGCAGGCGAGTCCGTCAAAAAACTACATGAACACATTGACGCTATCGCAGAAGGGCTGCATGAGGATAGTACCGATATTTTCCGCGCACTCCTTGCCAAACTGATCGAGGAGCCGGAAGAAAAGCAGACCTTTGAACATCTGCTGGAGAAGGCAGAAAAGTTTGCCGCACGATACGAATAAAATACCATAGATTCCATAGCGAGTGATCTGAAAAGGTCGCTCGCTTTTTTGTTTACAATGAGATTGAAGGGAGGAACGCTATGCCAAGCAAAACCGAAGAATACCTTGCCCTTGCCCAGCGCACGGCCAACGGCTTGACCCGGTATTGGGAAAGCTGGACGGACTATCTGACCACCGCATCCCGGCTGTACAAGTACCCCTTTGCAGACCAGTTGATGATCTACGCTCAGCGGCCCGATGCCACCGCCTGCGCCGAATTTGACATTTGGCGCAACCGGATGAACCGCTATGTCAGGCGTGGCTCTAAGGGCATCGCTCTGCTGGACGAATCCAGTGGATTTCCGCGCCTGCATTACGTCTTTGACGTAAGCGACACCGGGGTGCGCCGTAATTCCCGTGACCCGGAGGTGTGGCAGCTCGGTCCCGATTTGGTGCAGCCTGTTTCGGAAATGTTGAACAAGACCTACGGCATCAGCGGGGAGCGTGTCAGCCAGCAGCTTGCAGATGTTGCCGGGAAGCTGGTGGATTCATATTGGCTC
>OQVL01002699.1_pt1 | contig 10849 bp, 8 predicted proteins | sample 1691501 | NCBI WGS metagenome assembly OQVL01 (sample SAMN03418253, study PRJEB22391) | human gut metagenome | biome: human-gut; feature: organic feature; material: feces | host: Homo sapiens | place: Tanzania | collected 2013-01
GGGTCTTATTTTGTTCAAACGTATCTTACTGTTATTACAGGTGGTGAAGATGTGAAGCGTTTGTCAAATGATGTTCAATATTCAAATTTTCAAGTTGTAGAGGAAAGAAAGTTAACAGATGTGGTTGAAGATGTTATGCAGAGTGTTGTTGGCATAAGTATGCTAAAAGCAAATGAGGAGAGCATATTTGATATATCACTGACAGAAAAATGGGGACTGGGAACGGGCGTGATAGTATCCGAAGATGGATATATTTTGACGAATCAACACTTGGCAAGAAGTGCTAATACTCGTTTGATTGTGAATCTTGAAAATGGTGAGACTGCTCAAGGAAAGGTTATATGGTGTGATGAAAATGTTGATTTGGCGGTAGTGAAGATAGATAAGAAAAATTTAGTTCCGGCGAAGATTGGAAATTCGGATAATCTTAAAATTGGTGAGGAGGTTTTAGCTATTGGTAATCCTCTTGGAGTGGAGTTTCAAAGAACGACGACTAAGGGGATTGTGAGTGGTTTAAATAGGACTTTGCAATTTGAGGAGAACGGTAATACTGTTCTTATGGAAGATCTTATTCAAACGGATGCGAGCATAAATACTGGAAATAGTGGTGGACCTTTGATAAATTTAAGTGGTGAAGTTGTTGGAATAAATACTGTTAAGATTACTTCGGCAGAAGGGATGGGGTTTGCTGTTCCGATAGATATTGTTTTGCCAATATTGAATAAGATTGAAAATGGCAAAAAGATTAAAGAGGCAAAGCTTGGTGCTTTTGTTTATGATAAGGAGATTGTGAAATATACGAAGTCTAATAAGAATATTGAAAAGGGGCTTTATGTTACTGATGTGAGTAAGCTTGGGGCTGCGGATAAGGCTGGAATAAGGAAGGGGGATTGCATCTGAAATTCAACGATACGATGCGGCCATACATCTTAGAACTTGCGGATAAGCCTTATACAAAAATAGCAGTAAAAACAATATTTGCGCTAACTTCTCACTATGCCATTAGATTAATGGAACTTATGTTAGAATATCAAAATATTGTGGAATTTAGGCGAAATAATACGATTAAGCGTCAGATTATGATAGAGGATTTGCGATTTTACTGTGGCATAGAAGAAAAAAAATATAATAAAACAAACAATTTTACGAAAAATGTAGTTGAACGGCCGTGCAGAGAAATAAACGCTTCCACCCCCTATGAAATTTCATACGAGTATATAAAAAAAGGCCGAACGATTATAGGGTATGACTTTACCTTGAAACTTCCTGAGATGCATGATAATGTTGAAACAATTGAACAACTTGTGGAATCAAACCAAAAAATAAAAAAACAAAAAGTTATTCAATCTGTTGATAGCGTTACCAGGGGGGATAATACATATTCTGTTTTGCTATCTTGCGGTATTGGCAAAATAGTTGCAAGTAGATTGCTGAAAAAATATAATGAAGAACGTATTTGGAATAATATTGAATATGTGAAACAGTGTAAAAACATAAAAAATTTAGGTGCTTATCTTCGCAAAGCCATAGAAGAAGATTACTATTCTATGAAAAATATCGATGAAAGTCCTAGTAATTATATTCAGGATATGCCCTCAAAAAACGATGAAAACATTGAAAAAGAGTTAGCAAATCTCGGATTTGGCCCCATTATTGCTAATATGCTTATAGAGTCAGTGAAGCAAAACGGTCGATTTGGTATAACGGAAAAGAATATGTGCAAGCAAGCAGGTATCGAACCAGATAGTCTGTTTGAGGCTATAAAAAGCGATAATTTTTCCACTCTGCTTATACTGGAAGAAGAAGCAACGGTAGAAGAAATTCCTGTTGTGAAAGAAACAGAAAGTGTAATGACAAATGAAACCCATGACACAGAGGAAATCTTCTTAAACGCAATTCTAAGCGGAGAAAAAGTCACTATGGATTTTGTCAAAAAAGCAGCAAAACACGGAATCAATTTGGCAGATCTTGCCAGCACATTAGGAATGTCGGTAAAAGAATGTATAAAAATAGAACAAAGCTGATATATTTTTACTTGCCACCTACCTGATACTTGATTTCACGGGGTGGAGGAATTGCTATGGTGGAGAAAAAATATGATTATAAAACGTATACTCTGTAAATTGCGAGGAATGTAAAAACAAACAAAAAAGGTATATACTAAAAATATATCTAGCATATACCTTTTTAACATTGTATTAGCTGATGAAGCCTTTTATATCAAAGCTTCATCAGCTTTTTTTAGACATCGGCAAAAATATCATATTCCAGACCTGACAGCACACCGCCGCCGAAGGTGTCCATATAGTCAATGCCCTTAGAGGAGATGGCTTCCTTGGTGGTGATGAAATAATCTGTCTGCTTCAAAAGCTCCCGAACTATTCCATCAGGAGAGCCAAAGAAAATAGGCTCCGGTCTGTTGGGGAATTGTCCCATGAATTGCTGGAGATATTGAATTTGAGCTTGATGGTCGGAATCGTCTTGCCTTAGAGCTATCAGCAGGCAATGACGCTGGCTGCCGTATTTTTGGCAAACCTGTCCCAGCACTGCCGGCCACACAGCCTCCTCTCTGATTGCCCCAAGGTCAGGCACAAAGTAAAATATCCTGCCTCCAGCCTGATGACAGGCTTGCAATTTTTCCAGAATACGGGGGGGGTACTGGTGTTCTGTGTTCTCCTGACTTATCCACAAATCTGGCAATAAATTCTTCCACATTTTCCATATATTGCCGATTGGCCTTTACCTTTTCCAGAGGCCAGTACCACCATTTGATTTTATCCAGAGCCTGGATTATCTCTGGGGCAAAGCGGTAGCGGATGATTTTGGCAGGATTGCCTCCTACAATGGCATAGGGGGGCACATCCTTGGTTACGACAGAGCCGCTGCCAATAATAGCTCCGTTGCCGATTTTCACAGCCTTGATGATTCTCACCCCGCTGCCAATCCACACATCATGGCCGATGACCAGCTGCTGTTTGTTGACAGGAGCGCGATGGGCAAAAGTATTTTCCTCCCCTAGTACCTGATCAAAGGGATAGGGGGAAACACCGCTGAAAATGTGATTCTGACCTATTTCAATAACTGTATCATGGGCAATCTGACAATAGTTACCTATAAGCACATGGGCTTTTTGCGGCAGATTATAATGGAAATCCGTGCCAGCCATATACGACATATTACCTAATGAAGCCATAATATAGGCAGGTATATTTCCATTCTTTGTGGCCGAACCTTCACCATTCTTCATGGCGAGGGAAGTAGGTCTATCTCTAAAATCCATATGTCTAAGCAGCATACAATAGCACTCCTCATCTGGCTTTACCAATATTTTCAAAAAAATCAATTATCTCACATTATAACATAGGCATCATAGAATTAACATAACAGCTTCAAGACCTTGTGGTGACTCATCAAAAAGTATATAAAAAGTATATATTTTTTATATACTTTTTTAGTGGTGCTTCATGGTAAATAATATATATTATTTATATACCTTTACAGGATGTTTTCTTTGAGTGTTTCTCCATGGCGGTAGTTTTCATTGACTAAAGCCTATGCAGCATATATAATAAGTTTCGTTCCTAATTTTATACCAAGAAAAGAAAGGCGGGATAGATATTCAGCCTGCGAATGATAATATCGAAAAAAACACTGCACCCCCCGAGCCTCTTCCCTGTCATGAGGAGGATATGGCCTCTGATTGTATGCTGAACCTGTGCCAGCAGCTGTCCATCAACGAAAGCCGGCTTTTTTACATAGCTATTCAGGCTATGAACGAGCAGCTGCGGCAGGGCATCTGGCAGGAAATTCTCCTGCCCATAGCGGCTATTGTCCAGCTATTTGGGGGTAACAAAGGCTATTATGACCAGCTGAAGAAGATTGCTGCCAGATTGGTCAAGAAAAAAATCATGGTCAACGACAAGCTTTGCGACCTTTTCCAGCATATCCGCTTCAACCCTACAGAGGGAGGACTGTTCATCATGTTCAACCCGGAAATCCGGCAGATATTGGAGGACAATGCCCGCCGTCAGCGGATGGAAATCTCTATCAAGGAAGTGTTTGAATTCAAAAGCAGATACACAGTACGGCTTTTGGAGGTTTTTGGCCGCTATATAAATCGTGAGGATGTAAGAACCCAGGGCTGTTTGAAGCTGGCCATAGAGGTGGAGGACTTGAAAAAGCTCCTAGGGATTCCCATGAGCAAAACCTATGAGCAGATTACCAATATCCGTCACAAGGTATTAAATGTTGCCATAGAAGAAATAAATAACAGCACCTCTTACAGTGTGGAATATACCGCTATCAAGGAAGGAGGGCGGGTAAAGGCATTTTTGTTCAATGTTGCCCCTGCCCAAAGCCATTCTCTGGGAGCCTAGAGAAGCTGGCAGATACCCTGTTAGCAAAAAAATAAAGATTGGAGTTATTATATGTCAGATATGTCAGAAAAGAGAGCTGACCTGCCCATAGGCATGACAGGGCTGATTTCCCTGTTGTCCATCTTTGGGCATTTTGGAATCAAAACAGACCAAAAGGATTTTATCAAGGAAAACGAAGCCAACAAAAAGGATATAACCATTAAACAGATTATGGACATATCCAAAAAAAGAACCCTGCGGGCCGAGCATCTAAAGCCTACAGCAGACGAGCTGCGGGAAATAGAGCTGCCGGTTATCGCCAGGATGAACAATGGCTGCTATGTGGTTATTGCCGCCCGTACTGACGAGGCTGTATTCCTGATAGATCCCCGCATAGAGCACACCATATCCCTTTCCTACAAAAAATTCATAGAAAGCTGGCAGGGAGACATTATTGCCTTCTCTGGCAAGCTGAACTGGAGTTATTTCAAAAAGAGGTACAACCTGCCTTGGTTCTACATGGTTATCAAGAGATACCGCCGTCCTCTGACAGAGGTATTCGCCGCAGCCTTTTTCCTGCAGCTGATGGGCATAGGCATGCCCCTGATAACCCAGGTTATTATTGACAAGGTTATTGGCAACCACGGCGAGGCAACCCTGAATGTTATCGGCGTCAGCATGGTTATCTTCTTCCTGATGCAGTCTATACTGACGGGACTCCGCACATATGTTATGAGCCATACCACCCTGAAGCTGGATGCCATTTTAGGCTCCAATCTGTTCAGACACCTTCTGAGTCTGCCCCTGCCATATTATGAAAGCCGCAGGGTAGGCGATACCATGATGCGTATCTCGGCTCTGAACAGTATTCGTGAATTCCTTACAGGTCAGACATTGACTACCATTCTGGATGTTATTTTCTCAGTGGTATTTATTGGCTTCATGCTGTGGTACAGCATACCACTTACCCTGATAGCCCTGCTGATAGTCCCCCTGTACATTGCCCAAAATATATGGGCCATTCCTATTATCAAGCGAAAGATAGAGGCCATATGGCGCACAGGAGCCGCCAACAATGCCTTTTTGGTCGAATCCGTTACCAATGTAGAAACCATCAAATCCCTGGCGGTGGAGCCGCAGTTCTCCCACAAGTGGGAAAAGCTGCTGGCCCGCTATATGTGTACGGTTTTTGACAATATCAAATTCAGACTGCTGACAGGCTCCTTCAGCAGCGTGCTGAACACAGCCATTACCATGGGCATACTCTGGTACGGCGGCCATCTGGTTATGGACGGTTACTTTACCCTGGGCCAGCTTATCGCTTTCCAGATGATTTCCAATCAGGCACTGCGGCCTATGACACAGCTTTTGACCATGTGGCCTCAGGTTCAGCAGGTAGGGTTGTCACTGGAACGAATCGGCGATATTCTCAATACTTCTATGGAGCCGGTAATTATGAATGTAGGCAAGGTAGGAGGCAGACTAAAGGGACATATTGAGATTCAGGATTTGAACTTCCGCTATCGGCCTGATTTGCCTATGGTGCTGAAGGATGTCAATCTGGAAATTCAGCCTGGAGAAAAAATCGGCATAGTAGGCCGTTCCGGCTCTGGCAAAAGTACCCTGACCAATCTGGTCCAAAACCTCTACCGTGCCAACACCGGCAGCATCATCATTGATGATATGAACATCAATGAGGCCAACCTTTCCTGGCTCCGCAGCCAGATCGGCGTCGTTATGCAGGAAAATTATCTGTTTAACAGCAGCGTTCGTGACAATATCGCAGTCAACAATCCGGCAGCCACCATGGAGCAGGTTATTCGGGCAGCCACATTGGCTGGTGCCCACGAATTTATTCTGGAGCTGAAGGAAGGCTATGACACCAAGGTTGGAGAGAGGGGAGCAGCCCTCTCCGGCGGTCAGCGCCAGCGCATTGCCATTGCCAGAGCACTTTTGTCCAACCCGCCGATTCTCATCTTCGACGAGGCCACCAGTGCCTTGGACTATCAGTCAGAGAGTATCATAATGCAGAATCTGGATGAAATAGCTGAGAGCCGTACCATGCTGATTATAGCTCATCGGCTTTCTACAGTACGCCGCTGCGACCGCATCATAGTTATCGAAAAGGGCGAAATTGCCGAAATAGGCAGCCACGATGAACTGATGGCTAAGAAGGGGCATTATTATCACCTCTACAGCCAGCAGGAAAAAGGCGTTGTAATTACCCAGAGCTAAACCGACACGCAGCACAAAAAGGAGTATAAAACGGATGAATATAAAAAAAATGTGGAAAAGCTTCATAGATGGCAGGGATGATGCCAAGGACACAGAGTTCCTGCCATCTATTCTGGAGGTTGTCGAAACACCTCCCTCACCTGTAGGCAGACTGGTAATGTGGAGCATTATCCTGCTTTTGGTCTGCGGTCTTCTCTGGGCCTTTCTAGGCAAAATCAACGAGGTAGCAGTAGCTCCCGGCAAGGTTATACCTACCGGCCAGGTCAAGACCGTACAGGTCAAGAATAAAGGAATTATCAAGGAAATCTTTGTCAAGGAAGGGGAGCACGTGGAAGCTGGCCAGAAGCTTGTTACCATGGATCCCACCTCCACTGATGCAGATTATGACAGTCTGAAAAAAAGAGCCGCCTATTTCAAGCTGGACATTGAGCGTCTGGAGGCAGAGCTGAACGGCACCGGCTTTATACCAGAGGCCAGCGAGGATCTGGAGCCTTCCGATCTTTCTGCCGAGCGTTCCCTCTATCAGAGCCGTGTCAGCCAGTACCGTTCCGAAATGGATGCAGCTGCCATGGAAATCAGCCAGAAACAGGCCGCCCTTGTTATGGAGCAGGACAACATGACCAAATATGATGGCATGCTGGCCATTGCCCAGGAAAAAGAAAGCAGATTGCAGCAGCTGGTACAGGAAAACGCCATTGCAGAGTTCCAGCTGCTGGAACAGACCTCCCAGCGCATCAACATTGAGAAAACTGCCGATGCCCAGAGATCCGCTATTGCCAAGGCCCAGTCCGAGCTGTCCGAGGCTCAGGCCAAGCAGGCCAATGTAGAGGCAGTTTATCACAAGGACATTATGAGCAATCTGGTAGAATCCAAAAAACAATATCTAGCCTATCAGGAGGAAATCAAAAAAGCTGACGAAAACCAGCGTCTGTCCACCATTACCGCTCCTTGCTCCGGCCGGGTATACAACCTGTCCGTACATACCGTAGGCGGTATTGTTACCGATGCCCAGCCTCTCTTGATGATTGTACCAGACGGGGTAGAGCTAGAGCTGGAGGTATGGGCTGACAACAAGGATATCGGCTTTATCAAGGAAGGCCAGGAGGCAGAGGTAAAGGTAACCACCTTCAACTTCCAGAAATTCGGCATTGTCAAGGCCACAGTGGATGAAATCGGCGCTGATGCCTACACCGACCAGACAGACCCGGAGAAGAACAAGAGATACCGTCTCCTGATGAAGATTGTGGATGAGAATATCAATGTCTTTGGCAGCAAGCCGGAGCTGACACCGGGCATGGAGGTTACGGCGGAAATCAAGATCAAGGAGAAGCGGATCATAGACTTCTTCCTGGAGCCATTCCGCAAGAATACCAGCGAAGCACTGAGGGAGAGATAATATGGCAAAAATAGATACAGGCCTTGCCTCCCTGATACTGGTCGCAAAGCATTACAAGATTACGGCAGATATGCGCCAGCTGGAAAGAGCCTATGTCCTGGAGGAGGGCAGTGTTGACACCAATACCCTGGTACAGGCCGGCAGGGATTTGAAACTAAAGGTAAGAGCCTATAACAGCCTGACTTTTGAGGATATGAAGAAGCTGCCCTGTCCAGCCATTCTGACCATGAAGAACAACCGTTACATTGTGCTCCATGGTTTCAAGGACGGCCATATGTTCATTACAGATCCTATGGCCTCCCAGAATATACAGGAAGCCAATGTGGAAATTGTACGGCAGAACTGGCAGGGAGAGGCCATCCTCTTTACCCGCCGGTATGAACTGCCTCAGGAGGAAAGCCGCAGGTTCGGTTTCCGCTGGTTTATACCGGTAGTGGCCAAATACGGCAAATACCTCCGTTCCGTGCTGTTTTTATCCCTGATACTGCAGCTTTTAGGCCTGGCCTCTCCATTCTTTATTCAGGTGATTATTGACAGGGTGCTGGTACATAGAAGCAGCAGCGCTCTGGATGTGCTGATTATGGGCATGCTGATGACCACCGTGTTCTCCAGCTGGCTGGATTCACTGAGAAGCTATCTCTTTACCAATATTACCACCAAGATGGATGTGGCATTATCCAGCAGGCTATTCCGCAATATTACCGCCCTGCCTCTGGAGTATTTTTCCCGCTGGCAGGTAGGTGATGTGGTAGCCCGTATGGGAGAGATGGAAAACCTCCGGAACTTTATGACAGGTTCAGCCCTGACCATTGTGCTGGATATGTTCTTTGCTCTGGTATGTTTCCTGGTTATGGTCTTCTACAGTCCGATGCTGACTCTGGTGGTAGTGCTGATTTCAGAGGCGTCTTCACCGAAGACGGTGCAGCATCCGGAAGTAGGCTTCAGATATCCCATCAATATGTTTATCGTAGTCGTCTTGCCTGTCCCGTTCTTGCCGAGGAGACCAGTAATCGTCCCTTTCTTTACGGTGAAACTAAGGTCTGAGTAAATGCGGCGCTTGCCATAATAATGAGTAAGATGATCGCAAATAATGACATTTTCTTCCATATTGTCATGTTTTTTCGCCAAATGTACTGCTTTTATCATGAATTTTTTATCCGTTATCTTTAAAACCATAATAAGTTGTGATAGACACATAGCCTGAATACCAATAACTTGGTATTGTGCCGGAAATTGTTACATGTTAATTTTGCCGCCGGTTAATTTAAAGTGTTTATGATGTCGTTTTTATTGTCCGCGCTCGTTGCCCTCGTCAGATTATTCTCGATTTCAGGGACCGTGACTGATGCGAATGATGGTACTCCATTGTCAGCGGCTGTCGTGACTGTAGAGAAAGACGGGAGAATAGTCAAGTGGGGCGTATCGGATATGTACGGCGAATATCATATTAACGGTCTGGAGTCAGGAAAATACACGCTGGAATTTTCATATGTCAGCTATAAGACTGTTTCTAGGGAAATATCATTGACTGGAGATGTCAAGCTCTCACAGAAACTTGTCCCAGATACGGAAGTGTTGAATGAGGTGACGGTGACGGCTGTTGAAAACAAAGGTATTACTTCATCTACTCGAATCGGATGTGATGCAATAGCCCACATTCAGCCGTCGAGTTTCGCAGACTTGTTGGAATTATTGCCTGGAGGCATGGCCAAGGATCCTGTGCTGGGAAGTCCTCAACTTATCAATCTCAGATCTGCGAATTCATTGTCCAATGCGAATTATGCCACATCTGCACTTGGAACACGCTTTATGATCGACGGGCGTCCTGTGAACAATGATGCCAATATGCAGTCTACTCCAGCATTCAGTAATTATGGCAGCAGTTATGTGAATTATGGCACGGATATGCGCGAAATCAGTACGGAGGACATAGATAACGTGGAAATAGTGCGAGGAATAGCATCCGTGAAATATGGCGACCTTACCAGCGGGCTGGTCAAAATCACCAGAAAACGTGGTGGCAAAGACTTACATGCCAGATTCAAGTCGGATATGAAGAGCAAACTCTTTTATCTTGGTAAAGGATTCGAATGGGGAGACGATTCTGATCGACGCACAATTAATGCGAGTGCGAATTATCTGGATTCGCGTTCGGATCCCCGTCAAACTCGCCAGAATTGGAAGCGTCTGACATCCAGTGTGCGTTTTGGAAGAGATATGAGAAATGAAGATTTTACTAAATCTTTTTCTGTGAATTTGGATTATATAGGTTCTTTTGATAATCAGAAGTCTGATGTGGACTTGGATAAAACGGAAGGAGGAATGCCGATTGAAACATATAAATCTACATACAATAAGTATTCTGTCGGAACTCGATTCAGCATCAAGTCCAGAGATGGAGATAAAATATTTCGCTCATGGGAAGGTTCAGCCTCTGTAACTTATGAAAATGATCAGATTAACAGGTGGAGACATGTCTCATTAGGCAAGGCGTCTCCGGTTTCTACATCATTGGAACCTGGAGAACACGATGCTATAATAATTCCTGCGAAATATGATGCGACACTGAAGGTAGACGGTCGGCCGTTCTATGGGTTTGCAAGTACTTCTGCTGTTTTCGCAAAGGGCAGAAGCAGGTTGGAGGTAGGTGTTGAATGGAATATGGACAAGAATTAGAAAATAATGGACAGGGAAAAGAAACTGGCACAGAAAAGCAGACGAAGAAAGAAAAAAAACTCTGGCAAAGGCACAGAGAAAACGAGCAGATCATAAGCAAAGAAGAAAAACGCACCGTCCGGAGAATAAAAAGAAAACAGAAATTTCGCTGGGTGCGGCAGATTATGGCGATGTTGGAAGCAATACC
>OQVL01002701.1_pt1 | contig 10848 bp, 8 predicted proteins | sample 1691501 | NCBI WGS metagenome assembly OQVL01 (sample SAMN03418253, study PRJEB22391) | human gut metagenome | biome: human-gut; feature: organic feature; material: feces | host: Homo sapiens | place: Tanzania | collected 2013-01
GCTGGTAGGCGTTGATTGTGAAGAGCATGCTCATCGTAGGCTCGTCGATGGCGATAGGCGGCAGTGGTTCTGGATTCTCGAAGTCGCAGATGGTGTCGCCGATTTCGAAGTTCTCCAGTCCGATAACGGCGCAGATGTCTCCGCTCTTCACTTCTTCCGTCTTGCTGTGGCCCATTCCCTCGAATGTGTCGAGTTCCTTTATCTTGGTCTTCTCCATCGTTCCGTCACGATGGGCGATGGTCACGTTCATTCCGTCCTTCAAGGTTCCGCGGTGTACGCGGCCCACGGCGATACGTCCCGTATAGTTTGAGTAGTCCAGACTGGTGATGAGCATCTGCGGTGTTCCCTCGAGCACCTTAGGTGCAGGAATCACCTCCACGATCTTGTCGAGCAGATAGTCGATGTTGTCTGTAGGTTTGTTGAAGTCCTCGCTCATCCAGCCGTTCTTGGCGCTTCCGTAGACTACAGGGAAGTCGAGCTGGTCCTCTGTGGCATTGAGTGAGAACATGAGGTCGAACACCATTTCATATACTTCCTCCGGACGGCAGTTAGGCTTGTCCACCTTGTTTACCACCACGATTGGCTTCAGTCCGATCTGCAGTGCCTTCTGCAACACGAAGCGCGTCTGCGGCATCGGTCCCTCAAAGGCATCCACGAGCAGCAGACATCCGTCAGCCATATTGAGCACACGCTCCACCTCACCGCCGAAATCGGAGTGTCCCGGGGTGTCTATGATATTGATTTTTGTTCCTTTCCAGTTAATCGAAACGTTCTTTGAGAGGATGGTGATGCCTCGTTCACGTTCCAAGTCATTGTTATCCAACACCTGACCGCTCAAGTCCTTTCCGTCACGGAATAGGTTTCCGGCCATCATCATCTTGTCCACCAGTGTGGTCTTACCATGGTCTACGTGGGCAATAATCGCAATGTTTCTAATATCTTGCATAATTTACCTTGAAAAAATATGGGTGCAAAGTTAGTGTTTTTTATTTACATAACAAGTGCAGTCGGCGTATTTATTTGCTTTTTAGTGACGCTGAAGAAAATAACCTGGCAAGATTTGATGGATTTTTTGTTTCATCTAACGAAAGGGGCTTCTTCTTCTTTTCTGCTCTTGTTGCCTGTCAAAAACCAACATTGCCGAAGAGTTTTTCGAGATTCTTCGCCCTTGTCTTGTCCATTATCAGGAAAAGGTCAATCAACCACCAGATGCCGCATCCGCCACATGTGAGGAGCTTCAATATCCCGAGCCCCACGTCGCCTATGTATATGCGGTCCACGCCGTATCCCCCGACGAGTATCGAGAGGACAAGTGCAATCGTAGGGTCCTTCATCTGGGTAAATGACAGATTGGCAAGATTATAGTCCATCTTCATCAATCTGTCTCTGACTATCTGCAGAGATGTGGCCGGCAGTTTGCTGCCGTAAATCATCAATAACTGGTCTACCTGGTTTGCTTCCATATTCTATTTGTATTTAATTCCGTTTGTATTTTCTTTTTTCCTGCAACCGCGGGCTTCATATCCCCAATATGTTTCTTGCCACGAGCCAGATGAAGAACGTGACGATATAGAACCATACCGCATAGCGGTTTTCTATTACGCCGGCCAACTTTTCCCTCGCCGTCCCGCGCGGCATCAGCCACTCCACGGCAAACAGCAGGGCGTAAGGCAGGGCGTATGCAAGATAATAGTTGTAGCCGAATGCCTCTGACACGTGTCCGTGGAACAGGGCATGAAGAAAGCGCTGTATGCCGCATGCCGGACAGCTGAGTCCGGTAAGCAGCTTGAATGGACACTTGGGCATCCACCATGCCGACGAGGGGTTCACGAAGTAGAGCGCCGCGAGGACAATGAGCGCCACAAGCACTGTGATGTATTTTCTTGTCAATGAATGTCGTTTCTATATGATTGCTTTATCATGAATTCAATGCCGTTACCAGACAGAATACGTAGACCATAAAGTATATCAGGCAGATTGCGGCACCTGCTATGATTCCATACATGCTCCATTTCTTTGCCTCTTCCGCCGCCAACAGCGCTGCCTCATAATTGCCCATGATATATAGGGAATTCACGGAGCTTGCCTTGACGATACCCACTATGCCGAACGGCAGGCAGCAACATAGTGTAGTGAATATGGCCAAAGCGAGATGGGTGTCCGGCTTTGGGGGCATCTGCTTGTTTCCGCCCATATTGTTTGTTGTGTAATTGTTCTGCTGTCCGTTCATTTGGGTAGTCTGATAGTCCTGTTCCATAGTCGTTCCGGATTTAAAATGAACACCTTATATAATATAGACTACAAAATTACGTATTTATCGGCAGAACTAAAACTTTTTGCCAATGTTTTTCTTCCCAAACGCGAAAGAAAGAAATTATAGTCAGGTGTTTTGAGGATGGAAGTCCGGGGAAAAAGAAAAGAGTGGCCTGGTGTTTTGCTTCCTGGTCACTCTTTATAATAAGAATAATGCTATTGCTTATGGATCCGTTCGTGTCATTTGTCCCAATTGTCGGTGCGGAATGAGCTTACGGGGAGGCCGTCGCAGAAGAGGTCGCCGTCCGCCCAATCCTTGAAGGCATAGCGCACGGCAACTGGTTTCTTCACTTCATCGCATTTCACGTACAGCTTGGAACGCTCTATCCATGCCTTTGCGGGATGGAACACGCGGTCTTCTCCGGCAACTTCAAAGAGGTCGCTCTTCAAGCCGTCCTTGCCATAGACCCACATTCCGGCACGCTCGAATGTTATGACTGCCGTGTCTCCCTTGAACTCCACATCCTTGTATCGCGCCGTTTCCGACGTTATGCCCTTGATTCCGTATGTCTTGTCAAGGGCAAGCAGGGCGAGGCGCATTCCGGCAAGCTGCTTCTTGCGCGGATGGATTCCATATTCCAGTCCGGCATCCATCAGACATGCCATGCCTACGTTTTTGTTCATCTTCTCGGCCTTTGCCTGCTGCTCGCGCAGGAAAGCACTGTTGTATTGTCCCCATCCGATGATATTATAGTCGTATGGCGCTATCTGACAGAAGTAGAAGGGGAAATCCCCCTCTTTCCATTCCTCGCGCCATCCTTTTATCATACGGGAGAAGAGGTCGGCGTAATATCCTGAGCGGCTCACGTTTTCCTCTCCCTGATACCATATCACGCCACGCATCGACACACCGATAAGCGGTCGAAGCATACCATTATATAATACCGTGGCTGTCCTGTTCTTCGACTTTATCGTCTCCTGGGATGCAGGCAGTTCTATCTGGGGGAAAGCCTTGAGCCAGTCGCGGTCCATCCATGCCTCACACGAAGAACCGCCCCATGACGTGACGATAAGTCCTACGGGGACGTTGAGCATCCGTCTCAGTTCCCTTCCGAAATAATAAGCCGTAGCGCTGAATTTGCGTACAGCTTCAGGAGAAGCCTCTTTCCATTCGCCGACGACATCGGTGGCTGGTTGGTACAGGCTCGTGCGCTTCACTGTAAAGAGTCTCATCTTACTGTCGCCGCTATGCAGAATGTCCTCCACCGCATTTTCCACGGGCTGGTTCTTGAAACCCTTCATCGGCATCTCCATATTGCTCTGTCCGGAACAAATCCACAGTTCGCCGACAAGGATATTGTCTATCACGGTCTTCTCGCCGTCATTGAAGGTGATGGAATACGGACCGCCGGCAGCAGGAGTCTGTATCTTGGCAGTCCATTTGCCGTCGTTTCCTGCCTTTACACTTACAGTCTTCTTGTTCCATGATGTAGCGATCTTCACCGTTGCATCCGCCTTTGCTTCGCCCCAGAGGTTGGCATCCGTCTGCTGCTGCATCACCATGCCTGATGCAAAGATCTTTGGCAGTACAACCTTTGCGCTTATTGTCGTGGCAGCGGCAAAGAGCGCTGTCAACAGAAATAACTTTCTCATAGTTCTATAATATGTTTTTTTAACCGTATATCCTTTTCTCTTATCTGCTCACTCTTACAGGGCCCAGCAATCCGCCTGGCAACAGTTCCTTGCTTCCCCTGCGATATTTTCCGTTGGTCCATATCCCTTCAAACGGAGCTTTGCCTTCGTCATTGCCCTGCAGGGCATTCGCCCAGGTATTCACCACTTCAATACGGAGAGAGTTGCGGCCTTTCTTCACGGCATCGGTGATATCCACTGTATATGGTGCGCGCCATGCCGTGCCACACTCCACGCCGTTGACATAAACCGTAGCGATATTCTCCACCCGTCCAAGGTCGAGCACTACTCTTTCATCCTTGCCCGCCTTGCCTTTGCGCTTGAATGTTGTCTCATAAGAGGCGTGTCCTGAATAATAGCGTATGGAGTTGTCTTCGGCAAACGAGGTCCAGTCCTTCAGTTCATCCATGCGGATTGTCTTGCCTGTCCTTTCGAATGTCACCTTCCAGTCCCTTTCGCCCAGTTCGGTCATCTCGCCTGTAGCCTTGGGCTGATAGAGGATCGTATGGTCAATCTCCTTGTCTGCGAACACATAGAAGAGGGAGTTTCCTGCCGGCAATATGATTTCCTCGTCGGCCTTCCATTCCATTATCCTGTTGTTTTCGGCATCCGCAATATAGCAGCAGGGGCGTTGGCTGCGGAATACCGGAGTGAAGCGTTTCGGTTCATCACTCTGGTTTGAGATGAAATAGATGTCGGCATCCGCTGCATGGCGATGGGTGAAGTCTATACCTTCCGGCAATTCGGCATCGCGCTGTATTCCGAGGGAGGCAAGGTCTCTTTCCTGCCATACATCCTTTATTACAGGCACGCCGAGCCGTGCGATGGAATCCACCGTGTTCCAGCATTTCACTATGCGGTCGGGATTCATCTGTCTTGACTGCGGGATGACGAGTACTGAGTATTCCGCACCGCCCTTTGTCACGAGCTTTCCGTCTTCCACCCTGCACCCGTCGAGCACATCGTGGTTGAATGAGTCATAACGGTATCCATTGAGGGCATTCACCCAATCGTCTGCCTTGGTCATGTTCTTTGTGTGGGTCACTCCCACGGGACTCACCTCCGTAGGCTGCCCCACGTTTGCCTTCCTTGCTGCCTCTTCTTTCAGGGTCTTCTCCGTGAAGAGTCCGGGCAGCGTTGCCGTGAGCCTTTCGGGCATGATGGAGCGTCGCGGCATCTCGTCGCCTGTATACACGGCGATATCGGTCACGGGCTTTCCATACTGCAGCAGGGCCTGGGTCTTGGATATATACTCGTCGAATACCGGCATCTCCCTCCACCACGTGTTGTCGCGCTGGAAGAATGTTCCGATGCCGTCGAGCGTCATTCCCGGTGTCTTGTCCACATACGGGTTATGCGTGTTGACATGGAAAACGATGCTGTTGATGCCCACGCAGTAGTTGTGGTCGAGCAGTTTCTTGAGCATCGCCGGATGTTCGTCCCATGTGCCTCTCACCTCTGTGAACCCTTCTGCCTGTATGACGTTCTTGCCGTAGATATGCGCTCCGCTCACGGCGTCGAGCATATCGTTGAGCTTGTCGTGCGTGGGACTGTTCAGCCAGAATTCGCCCATGGGGTAATCGGCAAACTGGTAGTGGCGCAGTCCGTCGCTTACCATCGTCGGTGCCACACATTCCGTAGAGAGCTTCATGCCATATTGGTCGGCAAGCTGTCTCACCTCCGTGAAGAACACGTCATTCACGAGATCGCCGATGGTCAGGCGCACGTCGCGCAAAACCTTTTCCGACTGTTCCGACGAACCCACCGGAACTCCCGTATATACGAGCAGCCATGGCTTGAGGTCGTAGCCGCGACGCTTCTTGAATTCGTCCATGAAAGAGCGGCTCCAGTTCTGCGAACCAGCCTCCCAACTGTCCACGTGCAACCTCTTCAGCACCCTCTTCGCCACATCCTCCGGGGCATGGCGGTAGATGGCGGCAAACCAGTTGTCAAACTGTTTCTTCACTGCCTCCACACTGAACTTGTCACATTCCAGTCCTCTTCCTCCGCCTCCTGTGGCGTTGGTGTGTCCGGTGGATGTATGACCGATGCGCACGATGTGCCATCTGCCCTTAGGCAGGGTGAAGCTGAGTGGGGTGTCCTTTGCTGATGAGAGCATGAGACGGTCTGTCAGGTCGATGACTTTGGTCGGGTCTACACATTCCTTGTCGTCTACAGGGAATTCCTTTGACACGCGCCATACCACGCCCGACTTGCCCTCATATCCGTCTATTACAGGCTCCGAACCGAGGTTCATGCCTCCTATCTTCAGGTTGGGCTTCCATTTAGCCGCATCCATGTCCTCACTGCCCGGGTCGCTGCCTTCTGGTGTCCAATGGAACTTGAAGTAGCGTGCCGTCGTTGCCGGAATGGCGTATGTGGCGAGGGCGTCCGTGTTCTGCCATCCCTGGCGTGCAGGGTAGATTTCCCTGACGAAGCGGTAGTCCTTGCCGTTGTCCGAGGCATACACCTTGAAGCGGTGCGCCTGATAGTTGTTGCCGCCTGTCACTATCTCCACACTGCGCAGCGTGAATGGTTCTTCATACCGCATCACGATGTCGCATGGCTTGGTGGACTTAAACGGAAATTCCACCGATGCCTCCGGCTTTCTGTTGTCGGCATAAGTGGCAGGATAAGCATATAGGGCAATATCCTCGTAGTAGTCCTTGTATATCTTTTTGGGTAGAGGTAGTTTGAAATTCTTGTTGTTGAAGTTGTATTTCCCTCCGCTCACTATGGTGTCGCTCCATACCACCTTCTGCATCGACTCCTCGGGCGTTATCCACGGACCTCCGGCGAGGGCGAACCCGTCGCTGAAGTGTATTCCCATCTCGAGATTCAGACTGTCGGCTGTATGGAATACGGTGTCCATCCTTTTCCACCATTCTGCGGACAGCTGCCGCGATGCGCCGCCCAGTCCGTCCTTGCTGTCTGTAGGGTCTTTTATCGGCATAAGATAGAAACCCTTGATTCCTGCCTTGTGCATGGCGTTGAGGTCGAGGCGTATTCCCTCGTCGCTCACGTTGCCGAACATCCAGTACCAGAAGGTCCACGGCCTTGCCTGCTCCGACGGATTGGCGAATTGTTCATACCACGTCGGCGAGGGATGGCTCTCTGTCTGCAGCGCGCCGGCAAATGCCGGCATCGCTGCGATGGAAAGGAATAGAGCTGTCAGTCTTTTCATCTATTATATAATATAATATAATGTCTTTTCTTATTCAAAATCCAACAATACCTCACCCGTGTACGTGCCGCTGGCCCATACGGGCTGTGCCGAAGGTCCGTTGAGGTCGGTCGTGTTCACCTTGTTTCTCACTGCCGGTATTACCTGCATCATGCTGATGCCGGTCTCGGGCAGGGTGTAGAGAAGCTTGTCCCTGCCGTCGCGCGGCTGGTATACTCCCACGTAGTCTTTCTCCGCATTGCCTGGCTGAAGGGTGATTGTTCCGGTGTTGGTCTGCAGCTTCATCCACTGCACTCCGGCGAAATATCCCTTGAACTCCTTCGTTCATTAGTTCAAGTTTTCTGAGTACATCCGAAAGAGGTTCAGTCAATGCCGTGGCTGGCATGCGGTTCTTCTCCACGCCGAGCCGTATAGCTCCCCTGATGAGTTTCTCGTCCATATCATCAATGGTTATGTCGTCAGCCGTCTGTCTCTCCCAGGCATAATAGTTTGGTTTGTTGGCACGCAGCCGTTCCTCAAACATATTGCGAGGCATCAGCTTCGTGGTACTTTCAACCTTATAATATGGGCTACCATGATAGGTATAAGGTGCCGTTCCCCAAACGAATGCTTCGAAATACAAAGCTATGACTTGACAGCCTGGTCTGTCGGGTACGGCAATGTATTGGATGTCAATCGAAACTGATGGTTCGAGACCGCTCAACGCCTGGGCAATCTCTCTTTGCGTATTATCCGTGACCTCTTGTCCAAGAATCTTGAGAGACTTTGGAGCTACTCCGAACACCAACCAACCGCCAGCACCATTCAGAAATGCACAAGCAGAGTGCATTCCATCTTTCAACTCACCTGTAGTTTTTTTCAACTCCAGATGTACGTTTTCATCGTTGGCTATAAGCCTTTTAAGCTCCTCAATGTTCATAGTCTCCTATTTATTTCTTTGTTTTTCTTCATTTCCTTACGAAGGAAGGTGTCATACTTGCTTGCGATGCTGATTTCTATATCATTCATATTGGTATCTGTTACTTCACCCTCGCTTGTCATTACAAGAGCATGATATGGGGAGTGTAGATACACTACACGTATAAAACCTTCTTCGGTTTGCGAAAATGCATATCCGCAAACTATCATCATGGCTTTTTCTGCTACGGCTTTAATTTCTTCTTCCTTCATGATAATCTATTTTTACTGTCTTGATTGGTTTGAGAAAAGTCTCAGGATTAATATACAGATTCTTCAATATGGGCAAAAGATCAATGTACTCTTCTGTTTCTCCCATACCTTCGTAGTCGGCCATGACAACAATATATCCATTATCCCATTCCTTAACCTCAGTGTATCGTTTGAGGCGTTTTGGAGTACGAAATCGGATATTACTTTTGCCATATCTAAATGAAGTCATATCTCCCTGATTGGAGAGTAATGCTTCTGATGAAAGATTATTGTTTTCCATCCCTTTATCTCAAATGTGGTGCAACTTCTCCGTTCGGCAATAATATTCCAGCCTCAATGAGGAAATTTCTTGCAGCTTCTTTGCTTGCAACCGAAGCCTTTCTTGCTGCCTCTAATCTTTCTTGTCTTTTGCTATCAAATAAATCCATATTCTACCTCCTTGTTTTAAAAGTTGAACATTTCTTCTGCAAAGATTATGCAAACAAGCGCAATGTAAGCTTGCTTACAAATTGCCGAGCGCCGCTAATCTTCTGCAAAGATTATGCCAGCGAGTGCAATGTAAGCTTGCTTACAAATTGCCGAGTGCCGCTAATCTTCTGCAAAGATACGCTTTTCTTCTGAAAGATGCAAGGAATTTAGGAAAAATGTTTGAGGATGAGTGAGATATATGAAAAACAAAACCCCGGGGTCATCACCAGCATCGAATAATCTGGGAGAGGGCCTTACCGGGACTGCGCTGCAAAGATAAGAATAAAAATGGAATATACCAAAGATCTTTTCGAAAAATTGCGTCCGGACGTATCTGTTGCTACGTCGGGACGCGTCTGTTGCTACGTCGTGACGTAGGAAATGCTACGTCGGGACGTAATTTTTGCTGCATCGTGGGAGGTTTTTCGATAAAAAGCATAGAAAAACACTAAAAATTGAATAGAAAATAAGCGTTTTTGCTCAATATTTTCAACCTTTTAGCTCCAAAAACACCTCTAGAACGCCCGAAAATCGCTGTTTTTTGCAAAACGTGGCAATAGGTGACAATAAGGTGACAATAGAAAAGCCCTTTATTACCACCCGTTATTCTCTTATTATCAGCTACTTATAATAAGCGTGGCAAATGTGGCAATTAATTTGAGAAAACATGTTACTATGCGTAAAGGATCTTTGTTTCTCAAACATCCCATCAAAATCCGATAGGTATAAATACTATTGCCCTCGTTTCTTCTTGGGAAAATATTCTAGCTGTATGGTAGAAGTTTTTCGGGAAAAGTTTTGGAGATTAGGAGATAAAGTATTATCTTTGCCATCAGATTCAAAAACGAATAATCAAACTGAGTTATGATAGTAAGACCAAAGCGCATTTATCGCAAGCGCATACCATACGGCATGCAGAATTTTGAGGATGTCATAAAAGAAGATTGTTACTATGTGGACAAGACTCCTTTCATAGAGCAAATAGAAGAATCCAACAAGTATTTCTTCTTCATTCGCCCTCGCCGTTTCGGCAAGAGCCTCACCCTCTCTATGCTTGAGAATTACTATGACATCAATAAGAAAGACAAGTTTGAGGAAATCTTTGGCAAGCTATACATCGGGCAGAATCCTACACCAGAGCATAATACATATCTCATCATCCATCTCAATTTTGCCGAGGTGGCAGCAGGATTGGATGATTATAAGGATGGACTGGACAACCATTGTCGCCTTGTGTTCAATTTCTTCTGCGACATCTATGCACATATTCTTCCTGCCAATACCAAGGAAGGAATGGAAAAGTTAACAGATGCAGTATCTCAACTGAGGTTTCTTTGCCAGAAGTGCCAGGAGGTGGGAAAGAAGATTTATCTCTTCATCGATGAGTACGACAACTTCACCAACATGATTCTCGCCCATGAGGAGCATCTTATGAGGTATCGCAACCAGACCCACGGAGAAGGATACTTGCGCCAGTTCTTCAACACCATCAAGGGTGCTGCTGGCAATACCCTGGGCAGAGTGTTCGTCACGGGAGTAAGCCCTGTAACCATGGACGACCTGACCAGCGGATTCAACATCGGAACCAACTACTCGCTCTCACCTGACTTCAATGAGATGACGGGATTTACTGAGGAAGAAGTGAGAGAGATGCTGGATTATTACGGTAGCGTCCTGCCATTCAATCACACTACCGATGAGCTGATCAAGGTGATGAAGCCTTGGTACGACAACTATTGCTTTGCAGAGGAGAGCTATGGCAAGACCACCATGTACAACTCGGTAATGGTGCTCAACTTCGTAGATAATTACATCCGAAGCGAATACCAAATCCCTAAGAAGATGGTGGAGACCAACATCCGCATCGACTATGACAAGATGCGAATGCTCATCCGCCACGACAAGGAGTTCGCCCACGACGCTAGCATCATCCAGCAGTTGGTAACCCAGGGATTCGTGATAGGCACGCTCAACGAGAACTTCCCTGCCGAGCGAATCAACGACCCAGACAACTTCCTCAGCCTGCTGTTCTATTTTGGCATGGTAACGATAGACGGAACTTATGATGGTGAGACCAAGTT
>OQVL01002702.1_pt1 | contig 10844 bp, 11 predicted proteins | sample 1691501 | NCBI WGS metagenome assembly OQVL01 (sample SAMN03418253, study PRJEB22391) | human gut metagenome | biome: human-gut; feature: organic feature; material: feces | host: Homo sapiens | place: Tanzania | collected 2013-01
TATGGAACATATGCGGGATATGGGATTATTTCAGATCGATGGTGTGGGAGTGGGAGAGAAAACCGAACATCCCACAGCGGCTTATGCCCGTATGACGGAACGTTCGAGAGGAAAGGATACGACCATAGGACACTGGGAGATTGCCGGTATCTATTCGCCAAAGCACGCGTTCTTATCCTCATATTTTATTTATACGTTTTCCTCTTGAATAAGATTATACACCTCTTTGGTCACACAACGGTCACACGGAGCGCTTTTCCACGGATTTTGTTAAAAGTATACATTGAAAGTGCCGAAAACTGTACAATTTTAGACAATTTTCGGCATTTGTGTATTTTTTATTCGTTATAATCAACTATTATTTATTATATTTTTTGTATATCTTTTCAAACGCAGGCATGCTGCATTTAAGTCATTCAAATAATTTATTGCTGCGTTAGCCTTGTTAATCTTATCTCCTACGGTTTCATTTATTATTACTGCTGAAAGGCCCATAGCTTCATCAATAATCATACATTTTAAAGTATCACTTGTTACATCAAAAAATACCCTGCATTCTGTCTTTTCCTCTTCCTTTTGATTTTCAAGATTCTGCTTTGTATGTTCTCTATATTTGCCTCACTACGGCTGCCTGCTTACAGCGACTTTCTTCAAAAAAAACAACGGCTGCATCATCCACTTTCCGTGAATGATGCAGCCGATCTGTCATTACATCGTGTAACTGTTTTAGACTCTGGCTTTGCGACCTTATGTTTCCATAAGTGTGCCTTGATAGGTGTAATTTTATCGGTTTTGGGTAGTCTTGTCAACAGACTCTATCCGGACCTCGGATGCCTTGTTTCGTGTCTTCAAATCATTTATTATCCAGAGATAATAAGTCTTGCCGTCCACATCAAGTTCATGTACCTCATCAATTTTCTGGTCATCAACCGTTACGTTACTAATGTCAGAATAATCTGTGACGCCCCATGCCGGAATTGCTTTATATTTCTTCTCTACACTGGCTTTAAATGTGTGAAGCATGCTTTGTGAAAGATCCGAAACAAAAGTCTCTTCCCATGTATAGCTGTCTTCTGCAAGACTCTCCACAAAATCAATATTTAAAACACGTCCTCCACAATAAGTATATCCCTCATTATCTTTCATGAAATCAAAACAATTTACATATGATGTATTTCCTTCATTTTCTTCTTTGTTTTGAAATTTTCCCTGCATATAAACATGAACTACCCCATTATATTCTGTCTGACATAACTGTTTTTCTGACTTCACTTTTTCATCTACATCTAATAATGCCTCATCTACAGACTTATATTTATTTGGATGTACATCATTAATATATGTCATAGCATTTCCATTTGCTCCACTTAAAAATTCATCCTCCCTATGCAAATAACTCATTATTATACATATACCAATAAACATTATTACAAATACGATTATTACGATTATTATTTTCTTTTTTTTCTTAATCATGTTATCATTCTTCCTTTATATATTACATTTATATCATTCATATTACTGAAGCGCTGGACACACACCATTATTTACAAAATTATTAATAAAATTAATAATTGTCTGCCCTGCACTACTTGGATCATTTCCATATAACATTGACCCCAGTGCCGCAGCTGCTATTACCACAACATATACATATCCCATACGCATATATACCCCGTTTTCCGTTTTTATTGTTGTTTTTTCATCAACAGCATGTTTTTCATGAACCCCTAATTTTACATTAGATCCTGGATGTAATCCTGCACTCAAATCAAGTCCATATGAATTATCTGCCCATCCGCCATTTAACGATGCATCTACGGAGACCAAATTATCCCAGTTTAAACCAATACTTATCGGAATATTAACGTTAAGCTTGCCTAAATCAATTCCTATATTTGCATCCAAACTAACTCCTCCGTTACTAAAGGTAACTCCTAACGATGTTGGGATTCCAAATTTATTCCCCTTTCCCAAATCTGCGCTTGGTATATTTAAACTGTATGATTGTGAGTTACCATCATTCCCTAGCGTTGTAACATTTTTTATCCAGCTACCTGTATATTTATCACTCGTTTTCGTTATATCATATACCTCACTATGATATGTTCCCATACCCCAATTTTTTCCAGTAACAACTGTATTTGTACTTGATCCAATCGTTTCTTCCCCATAAATATACTTATTCCAGAATTTCTTCAAATCTCTCCATGATGGGAATTTTCCATTCAAATCCACCAGATCCATTGGTCTGTTCCAGCAGTAACTATAGTGGTTCATTGTAAATGGTACTGCTATATGCCCTCTCATAATATCTTCACTTACAAAGCGGCCTATTCCAGAATCATATCGTCTTGCCTGTGCAAAGTACAATCCTCCTGCGCTGTCCATCTGATAACCAGTAAAACCAAAACTCTGCATGGAGTCTTGAAAGATATCTTTTGCAGTCCGGATGTCATTACCGAATTCATCAAATCCGTAGGCTTCCTCACTTCTTCCTGTCTCATCGGTTAAGCGCATCGGGCTTCCTAAGTCATCCTGGAAGTAGAAGTGGTCTCTTCCTTCCTCTTCCATTCCGGCAACATTGCCATCCCAAAAGTAAGTCTGGTCAGGACCGTTTCCTGTCTTCTGCAGGAGGTTATGGTACTGACGGGTCAGATCTAAGGTATAACGGATGGTCCGGGCCGGGGCTGCATCCCCTGTTGCAATGCTTTGTCCCATTCTGTGGCCTAATCCATTGTACTGATAGACTGCCTTTTGGATGATTCCGTCTGTCATTCCCATGGAGCTGCTCATCTGATTTGCTGCATCAAACCCGTATGCTCTTAAGACTCCTTCCCCGCTTGTTACGGATAACAGGTTTCCCCTATGGTCATATGAATAGTTTCTAATACCATTTTCAGAGTTTTCTGTTGTCAGCTGGTTCTTTGTGTTATAGCCATATGTGGTTATAAGCTTACCATTTTGTGTGTATTCTGTCTTTCTTCTTCTGTTTCCGAATGCATCATAGCTGTAGCTTCTTAACTGCTGTCCGTCATGCATTACTCCTGTCAGGCGGTTCATCTCATCATAGCTGTATTCATACCTGCCGCTGTCTGCCTGTATTCCGGTTCTTTCCTTTGCTGCACTGGTTTTATTACCCAGTATGTCATAGCCATATATATAGTGCTCGCTGAAATCAGCTCCTGTATGCAGGATTTCTGACACCCTTCCAAGGTTTCCGTATGCGTATGATGTGCTGCTTCCCCCAGGGAACTGCTTTCCGGTCAGTCTTCCGGCGTCATCATAGCGGTACCGGATTGTTTTCTCCTGTGCCCCGTTTGTTATGAGTTTCATGGCGGTGAGCTGCATCGCTTCGTTGTATTCGTATGCCGCTTTTCTTCCATCCGGGTAGAGAACGGATGTTCTCTCGCCCATTCTTCCCCATTCATACCCGACCGTTTTTCCGTATGGGTCTGTGACAGAAGATACCCGTCCTGCCTCATCCATGGCGATCTTGGTTGTGCCGAGCCAGTCTTTTACTTCCTCTAACTGGCGGATGGCATTATACGTGAGTGACACTGTCCTTCCGTCTGCGTATCTGATTTCTTCTACCTGTCCATCTGCTCCATAGCTTATGGCAGTTTCATATCCATCCCTGTCCGTCTTTGAGGTCATGCGTCCGGCAGGATCATATGTATATGTTTCCATATCTCCCAGCGGGTCTGTCACTGCCACAACATGTCCTTCCTTATCCCATGTATATGCAGTGTTCTGTGTCTGCTCTCCGCCTGTTCCAGTACAGCTTGTCTGTGTCAGGTGTCCCATGGCATCATACTGATAGAAAGTCTCATTTCCTAAAGCATCCGTTACCTTTGACAGATTTCCATTTGGTGTGTATTCATAACGTGTTATGTTTCCATTTTCATCAGCAGCCTCTGTCACATGTCCTAGTGCATCATATTCAAAGTGCTGTGTTCCACCGACAGCATTCGTTATTGATACTATCCTGTCAAGAACATCATAACTGTAATGATAACGTTCTCCAGACATGGTTATACGTTCTGTCATATTTCCCTTTGCGTCATAACTGTATTTTTCACCTGATCCGTCCGGATAAAGCACACTTCGGAGTCTGCCTCCCTTTTCATAGGTGTATACTGTGCTGCTTCCATTGGGATGGCATATCCTGTCCACATTTCCAATCTCATTGTAGCATACGCTTGTGGTCGCTCCGGCTGCATCCGTGACACCCGTTCTTCTTCCCAGATCATCATAGGTATATTCTGTCACATGACCCAGCGCATCGGTTTCCGATACAAGATTTCCCTCATGATCATAACCGAAGGTGGTTACTGCCCCGTCTGCCGCTTCCATGCGCACCAGCCTGTCTGCCTCATCATATGCATACCTGGCAGTGTTTCCGGCTGCATCCGTTTCGGACAGCAGGTTTCCTGCCGCATCATATGCATACCTGATTTTTCCTCCCATAGGCAGCGTATGCTCTTTAAGCCTGTTGTCGCTGTCGTATATGAACCGCTGTATTCCACCATCCGGTGACTTTATGCTGCTTACGTTCCACATCCTGTCGTATGCAAGCTCTGCACGGTATCCTTCCTTGTCCGTGTAAGCGCTGATTTTTCCCAGGTCATTGTAATCAAAGGATACTGTCTTTCCGTCAAAATCCGTAAGGCCTGTAACCTTTCCCCCGGCATTGTAAGTGTATTTCCTGACATTTCCAAGTGCGTCTGTTACTGTGCTGATTCTGTCTGATGCATCATAGCTGAAATGTGTCCCGTTGTTGTTTGCGTCCGTTGTTTTTATCACCCTGTTTAAAAGGTCATATTCATATGACGTGCTGTTGCCGTTTCCATCCGTTACTGCCGTGATGTTGCCTCTGCGGTCATATGAAAGATCAGTGCTGCTTCCGTCTGCATATGTGATTTTTTCTGCCCTTCCGAAGACATCATTTTTTATCTTCGTCCGGTTTCCGAGTGCATCCGTCGTGCCTGTCAGGTTTCCCTTTGAATCATAGTGGTTTTTTAGCCTTGTCCTTCCGTTGATGCTCAGACTGGTAAGGTTGTTGTAAATGTCATACGTGAAGTTTATGCGGCGCTTTCCCGCATCCACTGTCTGGGTCAGGTTTCCCCTGCTGTCATATGACATGCGCACGGTATGGCCGTTCCTGTCTGTCCTGCAGATGCACTGGTTCCTGTCATTGTACAGGTATTTTTCCCTTGTGCCGTCCTCATACAGCGTGGCTGTATTTCTGTACCTGCTGTCATGCACGTATGTTATCCGGCTTCCGTTTCTTTCCGTGAGTGTGACGCGGCTGTTTTTGTCATCATACTCAAAGTCCATCGTGCCGCCGTCCGGGAACTCCTGGTGTGTCACCCTGAACAGGCTGTCGTATCTGTTCCTTACGGCCGTAACATTTCTTGCATTTACTGTCTCCGTTATCCTTCCGTTGTCTCCGTAGCTGTATGTGTACACTGCTCCTGACGGTGTCGTGACTGTCTTTAACATGCCTCCGTCATACTCAAGCTTTACCTTTCTGCCCGCATGGTCTGTGACTTCCTTGAGCATGCCTTCACTGTCATATGCATATTCAAGGAAGCTTCCTGTATCGGTTTCCGCCTTTTCCAGCCTTCCTCTTTCATCACGGATAAATGTGATTCCCCTTTTGTTTGTGTTTTCCTGTCTTGCCGCCTTTCCGTTTTTATCAAAGTACACGGCATCCATGCCCGGATGGCATGTAAGCTTATAGCCGTCTTCCGTCCTTTCCAAAAGCCCCATCGCCGCGTTTTCCGCCACATAGCCCGTGTCTGTTTCCGCAAAGTAGTAAAACTGTCCGTCATGCATGCGCACCGCCGCTTTTTGGTCCGGCTGCTTTTGCACTTCCATTTCATAATTGTGCAGGAAACAGCTGCCCATTGTGTCGGTGCCGGTATCCTTTGAGTTGTAGTATCTGTGGAATGAAAGCGGTATCTCTCCACCTGCCTGCATGTCTTCATGGTCATAGATGAAGTTTCCGGTGCTTAAGTTTACAGGATCACTGCTTTTCTTGCATGATGTATCACCTGCGCCGAGCTTTTCCTTCTCGGTCTTTTCACTCTTTGCTGATTCAGGATTTTTTATTCTCGCAGCATCCGCATCAAGCGTCCCCTTCATTCCTGCCATGTCCAGGTTTCCGCCGTCCGGGCTTATTGATGCTGCAAGGTCATTTATGAGTTTTATTATGTTATTGCCGCACGTTATCTGTCTGTTCATGGCTGCCATGCTTTTTGTATCCACTGACTGCACATTTGAAAATATAGTGTCTATCTTCTTTTTAGTGGCATTATTCTTGTCTATTATCTTCTGGTGGTATGTATCCACGTCGTTTATATAGTTTTCTATTCCGAGCTTTCCTGTCCAGCTCTGGAAATCCATTCCCCTGTCCGAAAACCAGTCCTTTATCTTTCCCCATGTGGATGAAGCTGCGGCATCATCCGCATAGCCTTCAAGCTTCTGCTTTGCTTTTTCTGAGAAGTCTCTTGTCATTTGTTCTTACCTTCCTCCTGCCTTCTGTGCCGCATTATTTTCCTTTGTATCTATGGATGATTTTCTTCCCTTCATATATGACAAAGTATTGTTGAGCAACAGCACAAATGAATCCTGCATTCTTTGAAACATGTTTCCCATCTCCTCTATTGCTATTATCGTACTTCCTCCACATGCCCCTACATCCGGAGCTGCTTCTGATGTATCAAGCCATGTATTATATAAGCTTTCCAACTGTGTTATCTGTAATCCGAGAGCCTCACTGTCTATAACAGTGGCTGCCTGTCCTGTTCCTCCAACCTGTGTTGTCTTTACTTGCATTTTCTATTCCCCTTTCTTTTAAAATAAAAATTCGTCACTTTCATCAACATCTGATATAAAAGTATTACAGCTTTCCTTGGCTGTCTGACCAAGTTCTTCTACTACATTTGATAAATTTTTTGCATACGAAATGAATGTGTCCAGTGCATCCGCAAAATTTTTGGGAGTGGACACTAATTATTTTATAGTAGATTCTATAGTTAGAGGCTCAAATATATTGGTTTATTTTGACGAAAGTTATGAAAATGTAGACCCTAAAAATATAGGATATATGAATAAAAGGCTATTGCAAGAATCTATTTTAAAAAATGTTTATCCTAACGCTTCTTTTTATCCTATGCTATCTACCGCTTTGCCTTATGCGTTGGAGAAAAAAGAAGTTGACGCCATATTTACCGATATAATTTTAGCTTTAAAAATTAAAAACGCTAAATTCAAAATGATAAACACGTATAAAGTAGATTATTATTTAGTAGCTTCAAAAAAATTAAAAGGCTCATATACGCTTAATAATTTTATTAAAGCTTATAATAACGCCATTGACGATATTCAAAACGATAATATATTGTCGAATATGATAGGCAGTTATTTAGGAATTTCTGATGCTAAAGGAGAGACGGATACATGGAAAAAAATGAACATTCGATTCAACAAAATAAAAACAAAACTATAAATTTGGGAAATGCGGGAAATAGCCCTTTAATGAAATTATACAGTTTTTCCGTATTGATTCTCATTATGATTGTATGGTTTTTTCTCGCTAAAAAAATAGATAATAATCTTTTGCTTCCAGATTTTATATTAATGTGCAAAGAATTTTTTCGCTCTTGGATTGACCCTGCGACAGTTAGTAATTTATTAATAACTTTGAATAGAGTTTTTAAAGGATTTATTATAAGTTGTATTATAGGGCTTCCTTTAGGACTTATAATGGGATATTCAAAGCGAATGCTACTTGCAATATCGCCCGTTATAAATTCTATTAGGCAGATACCAATAATGGCTTGGGTGCCTTTGTCTATAGTATGGTTTGGATTAGGAGACGGTCCGACAATATTCTTAATAACAATGAGCGCTATATTTCCGCTTATAATAAATACTATAGACGGAGTTAGAGGCATAGATGTTAATTATATTAATGTAGCAAGAAGTATGGGAGCTAATAATATGAATATAATGATAGATATTATACTTCCTGGGGCATTGCCTTCTTTTTTGACGGGATGCAGACTCGCTTTAGGGTTGGGTTGGATGAGCGTTATATGCGCCGAATTTATAGCTACAAGCAAAGGATTTGGATTTATATTAATCGAAGCTCAGCAGAGACTTGAAACGCCAAGATTATACGCTCTTATGATAATATCGGCTATTATAGGATTTGCTATGGATAGAATGCTTCTGTTTATAGAAAAAATACTTACTTCATGGAGATTTAAATAGGAAATTGATATATGGCTATTCTTAAAGTTGATAATGTAAGCAAATCTTTTAAATCTAAAAAATCTCAAAATGCGGAAGTATTAAAGAATATTAGTTTTGAAATAGAAAAAGGCGAATTCGTGACTTTGCTCGGTCCTTCGGGATGCGGTAAAACGACATTGCTTACTATGATAGGAGGTTTTCAGCAAGCAACTTCGGGTAATATTTATCTTGAAAATAAAATAATAAGAGAACCTTCTTCAGAAAGAGGCTATGTGTTTCAAAACTATGCTTTATTTCCTTGGATGACTGTGGCTAAAAATATACTCTATTCTTTAAAATTTAAAAAAATGACTAAAGAAGAAAAGAAAAATAGATTAAAAGAATTATTAAATATGTCTCACCTTAACGGGCATGAGGATAAATATCCAATATCTTTATCGGGAGGAATGCAACAAAGAGTCGCAGTAGTTAGGGCTTTAGCGTCTAATCCTAAAATATTATTACTTGACGAACCGCTTGGAGCTATAGATTTGCAATTAAGAGAGCATATGCAAAATGAATTATTATCTTTAGTAAAAAGCGGAGATAATACGGTTTTAATGGTGACGCATGATGTTTCAGAAGCCGTATATTTAAGCGATAGAGTTATAGTTATGAGTTCAGATAAAGGCTCTATATTGGCGGATATAAAAATAAATATGGAACGTCCGAGAGATAGGGAAAGCAAAGAATATTTAGAATATATTATTGAACTTACAAATAATCTAAAAAAAGCTTTTTCAAAAAAAGTTATGGATTAAATATTGTTTGTTCTTTAAAATATATAAATTTTAACTTTCAATAAAAAAAGGAGAATAAAAAATGAAAGTAGCTTATGTATTTACGAGCAAGAATTCGCATTTAATTTTGGATAAGATGATTATTCCTCAATTATTAAGCGATAAGCATGGAGCGGATGTAGTGGGAATGATGTTTTTTGCAGATAACACATTCTTACTTACAAAGGGAAGTAATGTAGGCGATAGATTGCAGGAAGTATTAAAGAAAAAGAAAATGCTTTTAATGGCATGCAATATATGCGCTATAGAAAGAGGAATTCATGAGAAGCTTATAGACGGAGCTTGTATAGGATGTTTTCCAGATTTATATAAAGCTTTGGAAGGAAGCGGAGTAGAACAAGTTATAACTTTATAAGGATTATATTATGTCTGATTTTGGAATATCCGATAAATATCAAAATATATCTAAAGAAATGCAAGAAGCGAGATTAAGGCTTATCGATTTTGTAATTGAGACGGGGCTTCCCGTTAATAAAAATGAAGCCATAAAAATTTGCGGAAATGAATCTCTATATAAAGAGTTATTAGAAAAAGAGATTATAACCGCCAACGGAGAAGATATTGCATTCTTGTATCCCGTATCCGCTTTGAAAACTAATCATATAGTAAAATTAAGCGATGGAAGAAAATTTTATTCTATGTGCGCTATAGACGCTTTAGGAGCTTATAGTTTGTTTCATAAGGATGTCGAAATTAATTCTATATGTAGCAATACAGGAAATAAGATATATATTAAAATCAAAGATAGAAAAATATTTGAGCATTACCCAAACGATATTCATGTTATTCATGTAGATTTAAATAAGAATAAGAATTGGGCAAGCACTTGCTGAAATATTATGAATTTCTTTGGTTCAAAGAATGATATGGAAGAATGGATTAAAAATCAGGAAGTTAATAACGATACTATTTTTCTTTTGGATTTGAATACGGCTTTTGAAGTTGCAACCGCTATATTTAAATTATAAAGATTATAAAGCAAGAAATAAGTTTTGATGATGATTTAAAGAAGAAATTAGAATTTATATGTGAATCGAATGGAATACAAATTTCCATGTCACGAAAAGGAACGCCAATTGATGATTCTCCAATAGAAAGTTGGGATTCACTTCTTAAGAAAGAAACTCTGTACAACAATAATATTACATCTTTACAAGAATATATTCAACTTGTAGAAGAATGGATATTATTTTACAACACTACAAGACTAAAGTCAAAAATCAAGAAAAAGAGAAAAACTTACACAAAAAGAGAAAAATAACTTTTCTCTTTTTAATATAAGTCTTTTTTTATAATGTCTCCTAAATAGGGTTCACATCATTTGCGGTATGGGAAAGGATATTGCAGAAGCAAATCCTGAGCTTTTGGCTATGTATGATAAAGCGTCCGATATTATCGGCAGGGACTTGAAGCGTATCTGCTTTGAAGCAGAGGCTGAGGAGCTTAATCAAACAATTAATTCACAGCCTGCGATTATGATAACCTCTCTTGTATGTCTTGAAGCTGCAAAGAAAAAAGGATTTGAATTTTCGGGTGCAGCAGGTCATTCATTGGGCGAATATGCTGCAATGACAGCGTCAGGAGTTATTTCATTTGAGGACGGTTTCCGTCTTATCAAGGCAAGAGCTGAGGCAATGGATAAGGCTGCTAAAGAAAACAGCGGCTCTATGGCAGCAGTTTTAAAGCTTGAACCTGAAAAAATCTCTGGTTTCTTTTGGAGCGCTTGCTTTGGTTGGAATG
>OQVL01002705.1_pt1 | contig 10841 bp, 8 predicted proteins | sample 1691501 | NCBI WGS metagenome assembly OQVL01 (sample SAMN03418253, study PRJEB22391) | human gut metagenome | biome: human-gut; feature: organic feature; material: feces | host: Homo sapiens | place: Tanzania | collected 2013-01
ATGATTTTGCCAAGCTGCACTCCATCGCTGAAACTGCTATGAAGAACGGAAATTCAATGCAATTCTTGCTGTAGTACAACAGTAAGGCGATTACTCATGCCCATAGGGGTACTTCTATGGGTGCTGAGTAGTTACTGTTGGTAATAAAAGGTTAAATAAAAGTTAAAAGGTCGATTCTGTGTGCCATGAAAAGAAAAAAATGTTATCTTTGCATACAGGAAAGCAGAACTGAAATCTTAGTTCCGATTGCTGTGATAATATGGCCCCGATGACAGTGCTGTCGTCACATGAATGCATGGACAATTCGATCTTTTGATACAAATGAATGGTGTATCCTATAAGGGAGAAAACTGTCTTTAACAGTAAAAACAGATTAATATGAAACATGCAGTATTATACCTTACCAATAAAAGCAATGAATGGACATTAAGTGCCTTTCATGCTTTGGAGCAATCCCTGCAAGGGAAAGCTGATGTGTATTATGCATACCATCAGCAAGGAGATGTATTGCCTGTATCTTTGCAAAATATAGAGAACCAGTTTGTCTTTACTTCGGATATCCTGAGTGAATTGGGGTATACTCCAATTGAGAAAGGTAAGCTGGTGCCTGGTAGCAACCATTTCCCTCTTTTGAAATTCTTCAAGGAGAATCAGGGCTACGATTACTATTGGCTAGTGGAGGACGATGTCCGTTTTTCTGGTGAATGGAAAGAATTCTTTGGCAGTTTTGCTTCGTGTACATCTGATTTCCTGTCTTCTGTCATTGAAACAAAGGCAGAGAATCCTAATTGGTATTGGTGGACAAGTCTTAAAACAGGCAATGAAGTCATAGCAGAGGAAAAACTATTGAAGTCATTCAATCCTATATACCGTTTGTCTAGTCAGGCATTAGCATGTGTTGATGTCCATTTAAGAAAAGGTTGGATGGGGCACCACGAAGTCCTTCTCCCTACCTTATTATATAATAAGGGATTTCTCTTAGAAGATTTTGGAGGGGAAGGCTCGTTTGTACGTCAGGAAAATAAATCAAAGTTTTATGACCTTACTTCAATGCGCATTGCCCCAGTGTTGCCTGATGATAGGAAAAACTACTTGTTTCATCCTGTCAAGGAGGAAAAAGTAAGACAGGATGAGTCATACAAGAAGAATGCCGTGTTTGTTCCTGTTGGTAAGGACAGCTTGCATCGCCAGTTACTAAAAGGTGATGCCGACTTCGACTTGCACTTACTCATCTATGATGGTTCCTATAACAAGTTTTGTAATGATTCAGATTTCGTAGCTTGTGATGCTGGCTATAAGATGGACATGACCTATCGTTACCTTCATCGTCATCCTGAATTTTTTGAGAAATATGAGTATTTCTTCTTGCTGGATGATGATATTGTGATAAGTACAGAGGATGTAAATAGGCTATTCTCTATGATGAGGGAGTATCAACTGAAGATAGCTCAGCCATCTTTGGTAATGTCCTATTATACATATAAGCATACGGCTTTCCATCCTTTTTACATTCTTCGCTACACGAATTTTGTAGAGATGATGATGCCGTGTTTCTCTAGAGATGCATTAAAAAAGGTATTACCTACTTTTGAGGCACATGTACGGTGGTGTGGAATAGAATATCATTGGTCAGTTCTTATTGGCTCAAACCACAAAGATATGGCTATCATTGATTCAATAGGTGCAAGGCATACTCAACCTATTAGGTCTTGGAGTATGGAATGCCAAAAGCAATTAGAACAATATTTAGAAAAGTACAATTTGTCTCCTGACATTGAAGAGTATGACGGTATGCTTTGGGATGGTGTTGGTTCTGATTGTAAGCAAGCTTTTGATGAACTAAGAAGGCAATCTGGTAAATTGAAACAAAACCTATTAAATGGTGGATTGCTTAAGATGAAAAAGTCTGAAATGAATTATGCAATCTATTCTTTGATGTTGATTTCCATTTTATGGAATGATCAGGACTCATGGGATGTAGTTGATAGATTAGTGCATAAATTACGTTGTTGTATGTTTCCTAATGTATCAGAATCATAAATACAAATCCTTTTTATGGAGATTATGTAGAAGGTAATTTACTAATTAATATTATATTAAACAATGGAAGAATTAACCAAGTTGGATTTGAGTGGTTTGCAATCATTCGATGAAAGTCTGCTTTCAGAGGCAGACATGTTGGAAGTGTTAGGTGGTCAAGAGGATTCTTATACCTCCAACAAGTGTACTTTTATTATTTGTTTTTAATCGAAGACAAATGACTTTTAGAGGAGAGTGCGCAATCTAACGCACTCTTCTAAATTATTTTTTGATTTATGAGTTACAAAATTAGTCAATATACTTATATATTAAAACTTGATGAAGCAAGAACTGTACTTTTCAATGGATATTCCAAGCAGTTTGTTGTAGTTTCCACTCGTCAACTTGATAAATATTTGCTTGTCTTAAAGAACGGTGATGATCTGAACAAATTTAAAAATAAGTCAGTAACTGCCATTTTGCAAGATTTATTGAAGGCAAACATTTTAGTGGATTCTACAGTAAATGAATTTGAACGGATAAAGAATAATATACAATCATATATCAATAGGAATGAGTTTCATACGATGATACTTCCTACATATGATTGTAATTATCATTGTTGGTATTGCATCCAGAAGCATCAGCAAACCCAAATGTCATCTAACGTAGTCAAGTTAGTAAAAAAACATATATTAAATTATTTAGCAGATTATAATATCCCCAAGTATATCTTGTATTGGTTTGGTGGAGAGCCGTTACTTCAAAAGCAAATTATTTATGAGCTTTCGCTAGATGTTTATGAATATTGTCATAGAAACAATATTCAGTTTGTAGGACAAATTACGACCAATGGTGCTCTGCTTGATATTCCTACTATAAATATGCTGCAGCAAGTACACATTGACAACTATCAGATAACGTTAGATGGAGATAAGAGCCTTCATGATGAAATCAAGCATGACAACTCTCCTTCTTCTTTCGAGTTAATTACTGGTAATATTTCTAATCTTTTACAAATTAATGAAAAAGCTTCAATTATATTGAGAGTTAATTATACGCCAGATAGTATAAGTCATTTGGCTATAGTTGATGATTTGGAAAAAAACATACCGTTGAGATTTAGAAGTAGGATTCTTGTAGATTTACATAAAATATGGCAAGTTAATGAAGAAGATGTCTCATTGGAGAAATTGGATTTGCTTCAAAAGAAATTTGTAGAGAAGCATTTTCGACTAAATACGTGTGGTATGTTTGAGCCTTGTTATGTCGAAAAGCGGCATTTCGAAACTATTTATTATAATGGTAAGGTTGATATTTGTGACAATTTTGCACATGGTAATGCTAGAGGCGTTATAACAAATGAAGGATATGTAAATTGGGGTCAGGAGAATGTTTTTCCCGAAATTCCGTCTGAGTGCATGGGGTGTGTATATTATCCTGTTTGTCTTGGAGAATGCCCTGCTATTCGTTTGAAAAATAAGCAACAAGGAAAAACATTTGTTTGTAATGCTTCGGTAAAAGAACATATAGAGTTTGCAATAAAAGACTATTGTCTTCGTACTATCAACAATAAAAAACTTAGTTAATATGAAACGAAATATTTTATTTTTCTTTTTAATGGTTTGTTTGCAAGTCGTTTATGGACAAAGCTACCATGGCTCTGTTATTGGTAAGGATGACAGGACACCAATCTCTGACGCTACGGTTCAGTTGTTTTATGACAATGTATTTCTAGGTGGCGCAAAGACTAGAGATGATGGTACATTTGAGGCACCGATTGATAAAGTTATCAATAAAGTTGTCGTTACCTGCTTAGGTTATGAACGTTTCGTAAAAACAGATACTTTAGCTGTGTCAACTGATATTGGTGTAATAGAACTTTCGTCAAAAAGCGTTCAGCTTAAAGATGTAGTTGTCAAGGGAAGCTTGAGGAAGCAAGAAATGGATAAGGATATTTATGTAATTACGGACTCTCTTCGTAAGGGAATTGTGAGCAGTGCTCAGCTGATAGAAAAGCTTCCAGGAGTGTTACGTGACTGGTCTAATGACAATTTGATTATTGATGGTGTGAAGGAAGATATTATCATACTTGTCAATAATGTGGAGCAAGGGGCGAACTATGCGATGAAGCTAAACCCTAAGAGAATTAAGCAGATTGAAATCACTCATAATCCTTTGGGTAAATATTCTGACAAGAAAGTTTTGGTTAACATCAGCTTGTACGATGATTACAAGGGATGGGACCTGACCCCTTATTCTTATTTGCAATATGGAAAGGCAAATATGAATAAAGAGAATTTGGGTGTTTCCTTTACTTATAGTATAAATAAGTTCTCTTTTAATATCTCTTCTAATTTAGTTAATGATGCAACACGAGACAGTAAGGAACAAACGAGTGTTTATTTCGGCAAAATAACACAAAAATCTGCTCCTATGGATAAACATGTAGCAAATGATAAAGATGATGAGCTCTTATATAACCTGTCTGTCGGTGCAGAATATAGAATGGCAAAGAATCACAGTCTTTCCGTGCAATTGCAAGGCTCTTATAACCAAGGTAACAATCGTCAAAACTATTTGTTCTCTGTAGAGTCTTCTGATGGAAAATATGAAAAAGAGCAAATGTCTAAAATTAAAGACTATTCTGGTGATTATACGGCAGGTCTGTTTTATCGCGGTACTCTTTGGAAAAAGTCTAGACTGAATAGTGATTTGACATACAATTATTATAGTGTTAAAAAAACGAGAACTTTCATTGATGGAGAAAATAATAGTGTCAATCCTACCCTTGGCAGGAAAGACTACGTAAGATACAATGTCAATTTGAGTACTCCAATTAGCAAGTATATTGATTGGTATGTGGATTATTCATGGACTTGGAGGAAGTATGATGAAAAAGACCGTAATACAGGTAACGAAAGTTATTACTCAAAGAATGTGCGCCATAATCTTCTTGGTATGTTGACTTGGCATCCTTTTGAAAAATTCTCATTGAGTGGTGGACTTCAATGGATAGGTAGTAGAGATGATAACAATGAGGGAGAAACCTCTGATTATTCTTTAAATCCATTGTTCCGTTTGTATTACAAGCCTTGGAACAATGTGGCGATCAGAAGTAACTTCGAACTTTCTACTTCTGCTCCAAATCTAGAGAAACTTTCGTCAACTGAGTATCAGGTAGAGTCTTGGATATGGCAAAAGGGAAACCCACTCTTGAAAAACTCTACTTTTATAAGTTGGGAGTCTTACATTTTTATTGATAAGATAGTAACAATTGCCTGTCAGTATTTTAAAAATAAGAATTCTCATGAATATTTGCAGTATAGTCTTGTCGATGATAATAAAATCGTGAGAAGCTATTTCAATACAGATTGGAGTCGTCTATGCTTTTCTCTATCAGGAAAGTATAAAATATTCAAGGACTTCTATTTTGGGGGAGATGTATATTATAGCAATGATGGAATAGTTGATGTTGATGGGAAAAATAAACATACCGATGTATACATGGGTGACTTGTTGGGGCAATATACCATTAATGCTCTTAAACTGAAGGCACAGATGGTGTATCAATATATAGAAGAGCATCATCAAACGATACAAGGTACAGGACTGTCAAAGATAGACTTGGCAAAGTTCACACTTGTTCGTCCTTTCTTTCATGATAAACTCCAAGTTTCTGTTACGGCAATATGTCCAGTTGGGTTATTCAAGAGGGAAATCTATCAGACAACGAACACCCAATTTTATACAAGAAGATTTGATGCAACCCTGAATAAAGCTACAGGACCATTTGTCAATCTCAATTTACGCCTTTATTTAAATGGCGGCAAGCAAACGAGAATGAACGAGAATCGCTTTGTGGTTGACTCAGAAAAATAAGCGGAATATGTCATTGAACGAAAAAATATGGAAATATGCCATGGAGTCCCCAAAAATAGGACTGTCTAATGGAAAAATGGGAGCTTGTGTGTCATTGTTTGTGTTGAGCAAGCATGACACACACAGCACTTATTATCAACAAGGATTAGTGCTTTTGCAGGATATTCAGAAAAATATCGCCAAAGTGACAAGTATAGATTTGGAGGAGGGATTGGTCGGAATTGCATTTGGTTTCCGCTTTCTCATAAAAAACAGTTATCTCAAAGGGACAGTAAATTCCTATTTGGAAAAAATGGATGAATATATATATAAGGTGGCATGCAGAAGTTTAGATATGGAGTTAAATGGTAAAGACACTAAGACGCTGGTTGATGTCTTGCTTTATGCCTCATTGAGATATGGTGAAATGGATAATCCTTATAAGAAAGAATGGCATCGACGATTTTTGATAGAATTGCTCAATGGTATCTATCAAAAACATACATTGGCTCTCTTTAGAGAGCCTTTGCCTTTCGATATACATACAGGTCTATATTTATTCCTATATACATTGGTAAGAATTAGAAAACTGGGGATAGAACAAGAGCGTATAGACAATATTCTTGGTGAAATACAGTACTCTTTGTTCTCATATCTGCCTATGCTTAATCCTAACCGTTATGCTCTTTTTGTTGTGGTGTCATTGGTGGCAGAAGAGACAAAATTGTCAATGTGGGCGAATTTTGCAAAACTGCTGAAGGGGCAGGTTGATTTTGAGAATCTCTTGTTTAGAGATTTCTATGATATGAGTATTCTTCCCAAGGTGGGTGTTGTCGGTATGTATTTACTTGATAAAATTTTCGCAGCTTATGTGGGGGAAGGAATATTGGCAGACAAAGAGGCTTTGAGAAAGCGAGTGGTTGAATCCTCGTTTTGGCAAAGGTTGGAGCTTGATGATGACTTTGCCAAGAAAAACTTCTCTTTGAATGGTTATTATGGAATTAAACTGTTTTTGGATTATGAGTATGGACAATAATGAAAAAATTGATATGGCTGATGTTACAGTGCTTATTCCTGTGAGGATAGATTCGATAATCAGATTAGAAAATCTGATAGCTGTAATTGATTACTTATTGAGTAATTTTAATATAAGTATAGTTGTGACAGAAGCCTCCAAGCACAACAACCACGTGTTGGAAAAAGTATTGCCTTCTTCGATAAATTACCATTTTGTACAAGATATGGATCCTGTATTTTATCGTACGAAATATATCAATAAAATGGCGAGTGATGTTTGTACTCCATATTTGGGTGTGTGGGATTCTGATGTCATCTTTCCTCCTCGACAAGTTGTAGATGCAGCAGAGGCTTTACGCTCAAAGAATTTCGATGTCGTATTTCCCTATGATGGTACATTCTTGGATACCGGAACCATCATTCGACAAATGTATGTAGAGTCTGGTGACATGTTGGTGTTGTCTGAGTTGAGAGACCTTATGTCTTTACCTTATGGTAATGAAATGAGAGGAGGCGCATTTATGGTAAATACAGAAAGATACAAGGCTGCTGGTATGGAAAACTTGAACTTTTATGGCTGGGGACCTGAAGATTGGGAACGAATAGAGCGATGGAAAGCATTAGGATATCGATTGAAGAATATTACTGGTAATTTGTATCATCTGTCGCATCCTCGTGATATAAATGGAAGGCACAACTCTGATGCCCAACGCCGGGTTTCTGTTTTTCAAAAAGATATAACTTGTTTTTCGTCTGCCACGGAAATAAAGCAACGCTTGAACTTAGATATATAGATATGTACAAGAGTTTTCCTCATTATCTGCAACTCGACGAGATGGACTGTGGTTCCACCTCGTTGAGAATGATAGCCAAGTATTATGGCAAGGAGTACTCAGCGGAGATGCTGCGCCAGCATTGCCATATAACCCGAAATGGTGTGTCAATGCTGGGCATCAGCGAGGCCGCTGAGTATCTGGGCTTTCGCACACTTGGTGTAAGGATTACCATGGAGCAGCTCGCCCATGATGCCTCGCTTCCATGTATTCTTCATTGGAACCAGAACCACTTCGTGGTTTGCTACAAGGTGAGGAAAGACAGAAGCGGTCGCTATCGTTTCTATATCGCCGACCCTGCCTCGCAAAAACTCTGCTACACGGAGGAGGAATTTCTGCGCTGCTGGCTTAGTACCAAGGTGCAAGGACAGGACTGCGGCATGGCGTTACTGATGGTGCCTGGGGTGAACTTTGGCAAGCGCAAGGAGGAATGCGAGAATCATAAGCAAAGTATAGGCTTCTTCTTCAAGTATCTCAAGCCTTATCATCGCCAGATAGTTTTGCTCTTGACGGGAATGTTGCTGGGCAGCTTGCTCCAACTGGTATTTCCGTTTTTGACGCAGGCTTTGGTCGACAAGGGTGTCAATGGCAAGGACTTGGGCTTCGTCACGCTCATCCTCATCGCCCAGCTCGTTCTTTTCGTGGCGCAACTCAGCGTGAATTTTATCCGTGGGTGGATATTGCTGCATGTGAATACTCGCATAGACATCGCCTTGATTTCTGATTTCTTAATTAAGTTGATGAATATGCCGCTCCATTTCTTCGATACCAAGAAGATGGGCGACTTGCTGCAGCGCATCGACGATCATTCCCGCATCAAGTCGTTCTTGATGGGCAACTCGTTGGGCTTCGTGTTTTCCCTCGCCAACTTCGTGGTATTCTCTGTGGTGCTTGGGTATTATAATCTCTTGGTGCTTGGCGTGTTTTTGTTGGGTAACACCTTATATATATTATGGGTGACATTCTTCCTGAAATATCGCAGGGAGTTGGACTTCAAGCGTTTCAATCAGTCGGCGACGGAGCGAAACAAGATGATTCAGCTGATACAGGGTATGCAGGATATTAAACTCAACAACTGTGAGCGACAGAAACGATGGGAATGGGAACGTGTGCAGATGAAGCTCTTCCGCATCAGTATGAGAGGACTCAAGATAGGGCAGTTCCAGCAGTCTGGTTCCGTATTCTTTAGTCAAACCACCAATATCCTCATCACATTTATTGCTGCGAGAAATGTAATCATGGGCACCATGACGCTGGGTATGATGATGTCGCTTACCTATATCATCGGACAACTATCTGCCCCTATCAATGATTTCATAAGTTTTATCCAGGCAATGCAAGATGCTAAGTTGAGCCTAGAACGCTTGAATGAGATTCATTCCCAGCCCGATGAGGATACAGACATAAAGGATAAGGCAACCGCTCTTCCTTCCGACAAGACCATCCGGGTGGAACATGTTACCTTCAGCTATGATGGTGCGGAGCGCAACTATGCCCTAGACGATGTGAGTCTGGAGATACCTGAGAGTAGAGTAACCGCCATTGTTGGGGAGAGTGGAAGCGGAAAAACTACACTCATCAAGCTTTTGCAGGGTTTTTACCTGCCTATCCATGGCAGCATCAAGATTGGTGGAACGGACTTGTGCGACATCAACCCTCATTATTGGCGAAGTATCACTGGTTCTGTAATGCAGGAGAGTTTTATCTTCAGCGACACCATTGCCCACAACATAGCTCTCGATACGGACCGACTTGAAATGGAGCGTGTGCAGCGTGCCGCCATCATGGCTAATGCCGATGGCTTTGTGCGCAAGATGCCAATGGGATATTATACAAGAATTGGTATGGAGGGAAGTGGCGTGAGCCAAGGGCAGCGCCAACGCATACTGATTGCACGTGCCATCTACAAGAATCCAGAGTACATCTTCTTTGACGAAGCAACCAATGCCCTTGATACAACCAATGAGGCAGAGATTATGCATAATTTGAACGCTTTTTACCACGGAAGGACTGTGGTGGTAGCAGCCCATCGCCTAAGCACGGTGAAGAATGCCGACCAGATACTAGTCATGAGACAGGGTAGAATAGTGGAGCGGGGTACGCATAAGGAACTGGTGGCAAAGAAAGGATATTATTATAATCTGTTAAAGAACCAATTGGAAAATTTCAATTCTGATGACAATGTAGTCAACTAAATATAGGAAACTACTACACCTCCCAGAGGTGGTTACAGTGGTTGCGGTTACAGAAGTTACTAACACATTTCTGCAGGGCATTTTTTGGGGTGGTATCTGATGCTCAGGCAAACGGCAACGTATTGAATGTGAAGATGAAAGCGAACAGTTTTGCTGTTTACAGATTCTAAGCAACAGAGCGTTGATTTTTTACAATAGAAAAGAAAAATAAAGCCCTGTCAGTTACAACAACTGGCAGGGTTTCTTCTTTCTTTTATTTCAAAGAAAGAAAAGGTGAAAAATATCGGACAGACAATTTTCGCATTTGGTCTGTTATTCCTTGGAATCGAGACGATGGGCGATGTTATGAAACCATTGGCATCCAGTGCATTCTTTGTCAACATGATTGGAAAAGTATCCCATATTCCGATTCTTGGGGTATGCGTGGGTGCCGTTATGACACTTGTTGTACAAAGCAGCAGTGCAACGATTGCCGTTCTCCAGAACTTTGCCATTCAGCCGGGAGCTGACGGAGTGAGCAGTGTGATCGGTCTGACAGGGGCGATCCCGATCCTGCTTGGTGATAATATCGGGACTACGATCACGGCAGTGCTTGCCAGCATCGGACAGCCAAGGAATGCCAAGAGGACAGCGGCCGCGCACTGTATCTTCAATGTCAGCGGATGGGCCGGCTGTTTATCTGGTTTATCAGACCCTTTGCTGCCTTTATCCAGATGATCTCACCAAAGGGACCTGAGGTAGAGGTTATTTCCAGACAGATCGCCAATGCACATACCACCTTTAATATTGTAATGACTCTGATCTGGACACCGCTTTTGTTCGTTATGGTGAAGCTTGTCATGAGACTGATACCGGACAAAAAGGAGGGAGAAGGAGATCCGGCGGAGCCGGTTTATCTGGATGACAGACTGATGGC
>OQVL01002710.1_pt1 | contig 10832 bp, 11 predicted proteins | sample 1691501 | NCBI WGS metagenome assembly OQVL01 (sample SAMN03418253, study PRJEB22391) | human gut metagenome | biome: human-gut; feature: organic feature; material: feces | host: Homo sapiens | place: Tanzania | collected 2013-01
ATACTGAGCGGAAATATCGCCTAAGAGCAGGCTGTCACGGTCTATCTGCACCTGACCCTTTGAATTGATATTGCCCTGCATAGACGCACCTGTCATAACGGAATTGTTGCAGTCAATATCACCCACTACCTTACCTGTAACATTGATATTCTTTGTTATCTTGACATCGCCCTTAACGCTGCCGTCGATATTGATGTTGGCGAATGAGCGGATGTTGCCGTCGATAATGGTGTTGCGGGAAATAACAGTAGTTTCCTCTGTATCATAGTAAGGTGAATCCGGGTCGGCACTCTGAGAAGAACCGTTTGAGCGTGTCGGAGGCGGGGGAGGAGTACCTGCACCGTCAGCCGCACCCTTTTTATACGGATCATAGGAATTGTTTCTTGCCTCGGCAGCACCGTTCTGACGTGCATACTGAGAAAGCTGTGAGAAAGGTGTAGTCTGCTGAGCTGAGTCGGCAGCAACACCGCCCATAACATCAGAACCGCTGCTTAACGGAGTTTTCGGAGCTGAAACGTCCTCCGCAGGTTCACGGTAAACGCTCTCTGTTCTTTCCTCGGGGATATTTCTTGAAACAGGCTCAGCAGCACGTTCGTGTTCAGCTTTTTTCTTCTGATCCTTTGAAGACTCATCATTAACGATGCCATCTTTTCCGAGGATCTCTTTGAGTGCCTGATTGAAATTGTTCTTTAGGCTCATTTTAAATAACTCCTATCCTATATGTATTCATTCTGTATATGAAAAAGTGATCGGCTTCACCGAATTGTCAAGGGGAGCGAAGGTATAGCCGCTGTTTGTTAAAGCGATGATAATATCCTCAACTGTTTTAACGGTCATTTCCTTTCCTGCACTGTCGTGAAGAAGAACTATTGCTCTTCCCGAAGCATTTTCGCTTATGCCGTTAAGAACGCTGTTATAAATGCTTGTCCAGGTAACATTTTCGGCAGCGTCCTCACCGCTTGCGTTCCAGTCGTAATAAACGAAGCCCCGCCTTGTTACCTCAGCAATAAGCTGCTTGTAAATAAGGCTGTTATAGCTGTTTACGCTGCCGCCGGGAAAACGGATAATGTCAGGCTCAACACCTGTCGCCTCGTAAATATTTGTGTAGGTGTCGTTCATATCGGCAAGAAAGCTTTCGACACTTGCGTATATTTCGGTATAGTTGTGTGACTTTGAATGGATACCTATCTTGTGACCCTTGTCGGCAACAAGCTTCATTATCTCCTTGGTGCGGTCATCATCGCCGCCGCACATAAAAAAGGTAGCCTTTATGTCGTATTTGTCGAGTATGGAAAGTATATCAACGGTATTTTCGGAGGGACCGTCATCAAAGGTAAGATAAATGACCTTGTCCGAAACGGTAAATTCATCCGGAGCATTGGCATAAAGTTCAGGATAAAGCTTAGTATATTCAGCCGAATTATCGGCAGACATAACATCACCTTCCGCAGGCTTTGCAGTGTCTTCCTCAGGCTCGGCGTCATTGCTTTCGGCAGGCAGGGCGGAAATATAGCTGTTGAAGCTTGCCGCAGCATTTTCCCTGATAAAATCGAGAATATCCTCAGCAGTGTAACCGTCGGCAGTCATATTGACATAATGCTGCTGAAGAGAGATATGTTCAGCTTCCTCAGAAACAACGTTGTTGTGAACAGCGGTATCAGCCGTATCAGCCGACTTTTTCTTTTCAGCACCGTAAAGAACGCCGAAAACCACCGCAAGAACGGTAGCAGCAGCGAGCCAGACCAAAAAAACAGTATAAATAAGATGTTTGAAAAATTTTACGCTTCCGAAATACATTTCAAATCCAATCTCCGTCAAAAATGGATAAGCCGCAAAATGTCGGAAACCAACGTATCTCAGGACAAAATCCGTACACCGAAGCATTCAGACGGCATAACTTTGATATTCCTTATAATAATACACCTTTTTTGAGATTATGTCAACACAAATAATTCGGAATTAATGCAGTAAAAATTGCAGCAAGGTTTTGCTTGCATTTTTTATTTTTTTATAATGTTCTATTTTTATTTATTCAATACATATTTTTCTAAAGCTTCTGATACCCCATCTTCATTATTATTTGAGACAACTTTATCTGCAAATTTCTTAATATATGGTGCACTATTTTCCATTATAATTCCAAGTCCTGCATTTTCTATCATCTCTTTGTCGTTCATATTATCCCCTATTGTCATTATTTCCTCTTTTTCTATTTTTAAAATATCAGCCAATTTTTCTATTGCATTCCATTTGTTTACATTTTTACTTGTTATTTCAGTATAATGATATTCTATTTTTATTTCTTTTGTCCCAGATGTTATAACTTTTCTTGCCATATGTTGAACCTCTAAAACATCTATGTCTTTTATCTCTTTTAATCTTTTTACTATTCCACCAAAAATTATACTATTTTCGTCACATACTGTTATTTTTAATATTTCAGTATTTGGATTATCTTCTAAATATTTGTAAATATTATTTATTATTTTGATATTTGTTTTTTTATCATCTGGCATTTTTTTATTTTCATTATTATAAAATAATATATTATAATTTAAGGATTTTGCTATTGTTAAATTTTCTGTATATATACTGTAAAATATACTATTTTCTTCGCATATTTTTATTATTTGCAAAACTTTTTGTTTATCTATGGATTTATTATATAATATTTGTTCTTTTTGGATATCATATAATACAGATCCATTTCCACAAATCACATATTTATTTGCGCCTGCTTCATTTGCGTATGCTTTTGCTGATGAAACTGGTCGTCCTGACGCAATTACTACTTCTGCTCCTTTTTCCATTGATTTTTTTATTGAATTTTTATTTTTTTCAGATATATCTCCATATGAATTTAACAATGTTCCGTCTAAATCTACCGCAATTAATTTATACATATTTTTCCCTTTCTTTAGATATTTATTATACCATAACAAATATTACTTTGAATAGTGTTTAATTAAATTTATTTCATAAAATTACCAGTTTATTTTTGTCTTTTCTACACATTATATATATTGAAAAAACATAATGTTTTTTCTTATTATATTCACATTCTAGGAGGTGAAAATTATGGCACATTCATCAAGCAACAGCAATTACAAAGTAGTTCCAGAAGCTGCTGACGCATTAAACAAATTCAAATATGAAGTAGCTAGCGAAGTTGGTGTTAATCTAAAAGATGGATACAATGGAGACATTTCTGCAAGAGATGCTGGTAGAATAGGTGGAAACATGGTTAAGAAATTAATACAACAAGCTGAAAACCAAATGAAATAGTTTTAGTTTTATAATTTATTTTATATAGCTATTATTATTAGACAGGATTTTAAGTTTTGTAATATGTTTTAATTTAAGTAATTATTTTATAAAGCCTGTAATAAAATCAATGATCTTCTGAAGGATTGCCTGGAAGTCAATCTGAGCGAGGAGATCAGTGATCTTTGATAAGATAGCCTGAATGTCAATCTTATCAAGAATTGCACTAAAATCGAAATTCATAATTCAGCACTCCTTTCATAGATTCGATAACGGGAAAAACCGGTTATCATTGCTTATATTACCACAATAACCGTCTCTTGTCAAGGCAAATAAGGTCGATTTTCGACTTGCGTTCATTTGTAAAAGAGAAAATCGCAGTGACAAAAGCTGCCGCTGCGATTTTTGGTGAACTGATGAAAGGACAGTCTTATTTGATAAGACCGATAACGAAGCCTGCGATCTTATCAAGAATTGCTGCGAAGTCAATCTGAACGATGAGATCTGTGATTTTGTTCATTATTGTGTCAAGAATTGTACTGAAATCCATAATTCGTTACTCCTTTCGTAAATTTATTCGGTAGAGGATAGAATCTTCCATCTATAAATATATTACCACAAGTATTTATTGATTGTCAAGATTATATGCGACGGTATTTTACAATTATTGTTGAACTTGGCATTTTACGGCTGGAAAGGAACGGGATCGTGCTCGCTTTCGTGCTCAAAAGACAGAATATTATTGCGGTCGTAGTAGCTGTATCTCATTTTGAACGCACGGCAGAATCCTTCGGCAGGGACGTAGAGTTGTTCACGGTTGAGGCGTTTAACCTCACCGACCATTTCAAAACTACCGCCGTCGGTGATAACTGTTTTGCTGTTTTCGGTAAACGTCGCCGTGTGACCGTATGCGGTGCTTTTAACAGTTCCCTTGCCCATCTCAACATCAAATCCTATGTACCTCAGAAGTGCCGCCGCGGGAACATACCATATTTCGTCAATGCAGTTGCAGGGGAGGGTTCTCGTTGAAATTCCGAGATCGGCGCCCTTAAACATAAGTCTTGTTGCGCTGAATATCGGAGCAAGTGCTGTCGGAGAGATGCTGTCGGTTTCCTTGTCAATCACACATTCGTCAACAACCCTGTCGCCCTCAAGGTATGAGGTGAGCGTGAGTTTTTTGCCGCAAACCCTGACTATCGTATACATCGACAGCTTTTCCTCGTGGGGATAATATGCGCAGTTCCAGAGTTTCGGCGTTACAAGCAGCTTGCACGGATTTCTGTGACCGCTTCCCATATTATAGAAAACCGTTCCCTCGGACGGCCTGTCAAAGAGATTTTCGTTGCGGCGCGGATAGCTTCTTGAAAAGCAATGCTCATGTCCGCTGAAAATAACGTCGAATTTTTCCATTCCTTCACGCATCATCGGATATGAATCATCGCAGGCAAGATCCGAACCTTGATAGCAGATCGGAAAATGATGCGAACCGAATTTCCACGTTTTGTCGCTCTCTGCTGTGTCCTTTAATAGCCACTCGTTAACGAATTCGGGACCGCTCGTTCCGATTACGCAGAAGTGAGCGTTACCGTAGTCGAAAGAATAGTTTGCTGTTTTCCAATCCTCGGGACCGTTGTCGGGGTAAGCTCCGCCGAACTGCTTGCTGAAATATTCGGCTTTCTCAGAATAGTATTTGTTGCTGTATTCAAAGTAGTTTTCAAACCCCATATCGTCGTGATTGCCGAGAGCCATCATAAACGGAAGATGCTCGATAATACCCCTTAATCCGTCAAGCAAGCCTGTCCACTGAATGTCGGTCTGTCCGCAGTTTGTATTGTCACCTGCCGTGAGAATAAACCTTACGTTCGGATGAAGCCGCAGGATTTCTCTCACAATTTTACCAAGCTCGGAATAATCGGCAGGAGGCTCGGCGGCACCGTGCTGAATGTCGGAAAGGCAGAGAAATTCAAAGCTGTCCGTGTCTTTTTTTGCTGTATTGAAAGTGAAAACTTCACTCCTGAAGTCATCGTTTCCGCAGGTGTATTCATACTTCGTGCCGGGGCTGAGCTGTGTCATATGCGCCGAAAAAATATTGCTGCTGTCCATATCGGAATCAAAACGGCTGACCTGTGCATCGGCCCTGTGCCATTCGCCGCCGGGCTCTCTGTAAAGCGCATATCCGCTTTCTGTTTCTGTGCAGGTGCGCCACGTGACGGTCATCGATGTTTCGGCGTTCCCGTTGATCGAAAGCATTATGTGGTCGGGAGATTTCTGCGACCCTCTGATTCTTTTCCATTCTTCCTTTGTTATCATACCGACACCTCTTTTTCTTCAAAATTATAGCATAGCGCAGATATTGATTCAAGAAAACTATTGTAAAAATTTTTTAAATGACTTATAATTAAATCATCAAAAGTTAAGGACGTGTAGCTATGAAAAAAACAATTGTAATCTGCGTATCCGTAATACTCTGTGTAGCGATGATGTGCGGATCGTTCATTTATGTCGGGAAGGATTTCAACGAGAGTATCGGCAAGCTGATCCCGTCGATCCTTTATTCATCAAGAGTTAACGAAAATAAAACACAGCCGACGATCAGCCCTGAAAAGGAGACAACGACCGAAGAGACAACGGAAGCTCCGACCGAGGAGACAACCGCCGAGGAACCGACAACCGATTCGACAACGGCTGTGCCAAAGACAACGGCTAAGCCGAACGCCGCAACAAAAAAGACTACAACGACGAAAAAGACTACAACGACGAAAAAGGCAACTACCACCAAAAAGGTGACAACAACAAAAAAGGCAACTACCACAAAGAAGCAGACCACTGCTCAGACAAAGCTCACGACTGCTCAGGTTATCAATAATTACAATGCCGCAATCAATAAGGCGAGAAGCTCAAAGGCGGGCTACACAAAAACCAGAAGCACAAAGCTCAATAAGCTCAATGCAGGCGCACTCGGCAATATGGGTGTCGTTAAGGATGCCGTTTCGGGATTTCTCGGAGTCGGCGATAAGACCTACACAAACGTAAAGGGCAAGAATGAGTTTATGTCCGCTGCATCGCTCAAGGCGTCTGATGTCAAGAGCGCAAGCTACACGCTGAAGAACGGAAAATATACATACACGCTCGTCCTCAATAACGGCACAAGCGCGGCGGCGTCGGGCAGTAAGTCAAACAGCTCGCCGGTTGACCGCAGCGGTATACTTGTAGGCGTAGGCGACAAGTCGGCTTACGACCATAAGTGTGCGGACAATCTCTATACCGCTATCAACAATACCGATGGAGCTTCGGTACAGTCGATCAAGGAGAGCACCTCGAACATCAAGTGCATTGCGGTTGTCAATGCGTCAAACGGCAGACTCGAAAGCCTCAGCATTTCCTTTGATTTCGCAGTTACGCTTACAAACACAAAGTACGTTGTCACAATCAAGAATGCGGGCGGCAACGCTTCGACAGCAGTTAAATATTCAGGTTTCAAATTCTGAGATTGCAAATTATAATATCTGTCTCTCTCTGCGGAGCAGGGGGAGACGTTGATTTACAGAGGGTGATTTGTTGAAAGATATGAAAAGGTATTTGCAAATGGCAAAGCCTTATTGGGGTACATTGGCATTGACGGTTGCGGCGCTTATCGGCGCCTCCGCCGTGAGCCTTGTCACTCCGGAAATGGTACGCAGGCTTACGGGCGTACTGACAGACGGTACGGCAACCAAGGAAAAGATACTCATCTATGCGGCGATACTGCTTGCGGCATATCTCGCAAAAGCGTTTTTGACGTTTGTTTCAAAGTATAAGGCACACGTTGCGGCATGGAACTTTGTCGGCGATATGATGCTCAGCGTCTATAATAAGCTCCAGTCGCTTTCTATGAGATATTTCGGTGATAAGCAGACGGGAGAAATAATGAGCCGTGTTATCAACGATTCGAGAAATATGGAAACGCTGATTGCTCATGCTTTGCCCGATCTTCTTTCAAATATACTTATCGTATTAATGGTTGCGGTGATGATTTTCACGATCAATCCGATTCTTGCGGCAATCTCACTCATTCCGATTCCGCTTATACTTTTAGTAAGCACAAAATTTTCGGGAAAGGTTCATTCGCTTTTCAAAAGGAATCAGGAGGTTCTGGCTGAGGTCAACGGCAAAGTCCAGGACAATATTTCAGGAATACGTGAGATTCAGTCCTTCGGAAGAGAGACCGAGGAATACACGAGTATGAAAGAGTATTGCAAGTATTACAGCTATGTCAATATCCGTGCAAACTTCGCCGCCGCAATATTCCACCCATCAATCGAATTTTTAACCTCAATCGGTTCGGTATTGGTTATGGGAATCGGCGGAACGCTCGCAATGAAAGATGTGCTTTCCATTTCAGATGTTGTCGGATTCTTTATGTACCTCTCACTCTTTTATTCGCCGATCGCAACGCTTTCGAGAATCGTTGAGGATATGCAGAATGCGTTCGCAGGCGGACATCGTGTCCTTTCGATTCTTGATATGGAGTCGGAGATCAAGGACAGCGAAAATGCCGAGGATATCGGCAGGGCTGACGGCAATATGGAGTTCCGCCACGTATCTTTTCATTATAATGAAAACGAACCCGTGTTGAAAGACATATCGTTTAAGGTCCATGCAGGCGAAATGGTTGCGTTTGTAGGTGCGACGGGCGTCGGAAAATCAACAATCGTTTCACTTATGGAAAGATTTTATGACCCCGTAAGCGGCTCGGTCCTCCTTGACGGCAGGGATATAAGAGATATAACCGTTAAATCACTCAGGGAAAATATTTCGATGGTATTGCAGGATGTTTTCCTCTTCAACGGTTCGATTTATGATAATATCGCCTACGGAAATCCGACGGCAAGCCGTGATGAGGTTATCAATGCGGCAGTAACGGCAAGGGTCAGCGACTTTGTTTGCAAAATGCCGGACGGATATGACACAATAATCGGTGAAAGAGGAGTACGTCTTTCGGGCGGACAGAAGCAGAGAATTGCAATCGCAAGAGCCGTTCTTAAAAATGCCCCGGTTCTTATTCTCGACGAGGCGACCTCGGCGGTCGACAACGAGACGGAAGCACTCATTCAGCAGGCGATTGACGAGCTTTCAAAGAGCCGCACGGTGATAGTTATTGCACACAGGCTTTCAACTGTTATGAAAGCCGACAATATAATTGTTCTTGAGGACGGCAGAATTGCCGAGCAGGGAAATCACAACGAACTTTTGAAGCTCGGCGGAATATATGCAAAGCTCTGTAATGTCAATTCGGGCAGAATCAAGGCTGAAGCGTGATAATATAATATGAAAGGAAAATTACAATGATAGTAACAACGATTGATAAACTGGATTCTTACAGTGAGGTTCCCTATGCAAGGGACATTATGAGTTTTATTGAAAACTTTAAAAAGACGGATATGGTGTCGGGCAGATACGACATTCACGGCGATGACCTTTTTGCCGCTGTCAGCCGTTACGACACCGAGCCGAGAGAACAGAGAAAATTTGAAAGCCACAGAAAATACATAGATCTCCAGATCGTTCTTGACGGAAGTGAGGAGATGGACTGGGCGCCGATTGACTCGCTGAATATGACCGATAACGGCTTTGAGAGGGGAGACGATATTGCTTTTTATAAGGGCACTGAGCTTTCAACGGTAACGCTTGGCGGTGATCAATGTGCAATTCTTTTCCCGGAAGACGGACACAGACCTAATGTTATGCACAAAAATAAAGAGAATGTTCTCAAAATAGTATTTAAAATCAGAAAATAAATATATTTATGAATAAATATTCGTTTTTTGCTTGACATATTCAATTTAAAGTGGTATATTGTTCACGTCAAAAAACAAAGGAGGACAAAACTATGAAAAAAATTATTGCAATTGTAATGTCCGTAGTTCTTGTCGCAGGTGTCGCAATGCTTGCAGGCTGCGGAAAGAAAGAAGATGTTAAGGCAGCAAAAATCATTAACATTGACCTTACTAACGAAAATTATGCGTTCGGTGTTGATAAGGCACAGCCGGAGCTTCTTGAAAAGACAAACGCATTTATTGACAAGATATTGAGTGACGGCACATTTGACGATATCTGCTCTCACTACTTCGGAGACGGTGAGCCGGTACTTGTCAAGTCGGCAGCTAAGGATTCTTCAAAGGATCAGCTTGTTGTTGCAACAAACGCTGCTTTTGAGCCGTTTGAGTACACGGTAGGCGATTCATACGCAGGTATTGATATGGAAATCGCTCAGCTTCTTGCTAAGGAGCTTGGCAAAGAGCTTGTTATTGATAATATGGACTTCGACGCTGTTTGCCTTTCTGTCGGTCAGCACAAGTGCGATATCGCGATGGCTGGACTTACGGTTAAACCGGACAGAGAAGCATCCGTTACATTCTCAAAGACATACTACAAGGCATCTCAGAGAGTTGTTGTTAAGGGCGACGATACAACATTTGATGACTGCAAGACAGCCGATGATGTTCTCAAAAAGCTCCAGAGCTTTGACGCTTCTGTTAAGATCGGTTATCAGAACGGTACAACAGGCGGTATGTATACAAACAATGAGAGCGACTACGCCTCAAACAACCTCAAGGTTACGGGCAAGGGCTACAAGAACGGTTCTCTTGCAATTCAGGACCTTATCAACGGAAACATCAACTACGTTATTATTGACTCTGCTCCTGCAGACTGCATTGTTAAGTCAATTAACGAAGTTGCATAATTAAAGTGGAATAAAAGCAAAGCCCCACTGAATAAGTGGGGTATTTGTTCTTATAAGAGGATTTTTTATGGGTAATTTTGATATCAAAATCGAAAAGTTTCTCAAAGCCTTTATCGACAACGGCGGTTATCACAACGTTCTCACGGGCTTGAAGAATACAATGGAAATTGCAATAATCGGTTTGCTCATCGGTATTGCAATCGGTACGCTGATTGCATCGATCCGTGTTCTTCCGAAATACAGGACGCTTCCGAGAGTGCTTGATAAAATTTGTTCATTCTATGTTGCAATTTTTCGAGGAACACCGATGGTTGTTCAGCTGCTTGTTTTCTATTATGTTCTTATGCCCTTGATGGGAATTAAGATTGACGGCTTGAATGTTGCGATTACGGTTTTCGGACTGAACAGCGGCGCATATGTTTCGGAAATAATGCGTGGCGGCATTCTCTCGGTTGACCCCGGTCAGCTCGAAGGCGGTCGCTCTGTCGGTATGAGCTATGCGACGACAATGTTTAAGATTGTTATTCCGCAGGCTATCAAGAATATTCTTCCGACTCTCGGCAACGAGTTCATCACGCTTGTCAAGGAAACGTCAATCGTTTCTTTCGTCGGTGCTATGGATCTTTATAAGGTGTTCAACGACATCGGAACTAACAACTATGAGTTTATGGTGCCTTACCTTGTAATGGCTGTTATTTATATTGTAATTGTTTGCCTCATCACGCTTGGCATTAAGTTTATGGAAAGGAGATTGAGAAAGAGTGATAGACGTAGTTAACCTGAATAAAAGCTTTGGCGATCATCACGTTCTTAAAGACATTTCCGTAACGATTGAAAAGGGCGA
>OQVL01002711.1_pt1 | contig 10829 bp, 8 predicted proteins | sample 1691501 | NCBI WGS metagenome assembly OQVL01 (sample SAMN03418253, study PRJEB22391) | human gut metagenome | biome: human-gut; feature: organic feature; material: feces | host: Homo sapiens | place: Tanzania | collected 2013-01
AAATTGACATATTATCTGCGGGAGGATTATGATAGTGAGCATTCTTTTACGGTGACGGAATGAGCACCGGAGAATAGATAGGGGAAAACGGATGGGTAAGAAAATTGGAAAGATGTGTGCCGTTGTTGCAGCAATATTGATAGTTTTGGCAGGAGTTTTGTACGGCAGCTATAAACTATGGATCGATCCTTACAGAGGGACGGTGGAAGAGTTTGCACCATCAGAATATGGAATGGATGATACTCTGAGCGGCGAAGAGGCGAGAGAAGATCTGGCTTATTTGATGAAATGCCTGAAACGTCGTCATCCTGCATGGCTGGATGGTTCCGGCAAGGACAAACTTGTACAGGCACAGTATGAAAAGGAAAAGAGTTCAATTGGGGAATTCGTGTCGTTACTGGAGTTGTATCGGGCAGAAAAGGTGCAACCGGTGGACCTTTTCCCGAGGACGAGGCATGTCGAAGCGAAGACTGTCGAAAAAAGCGAGATTATGACAGTAAGTAAATAGGTCGAGTTTTTCATTTTCCATTCTATTTTGTATACAAAAGTAGTTAAATGCTGCCGAAAAGCAATCGCATAATAGACAGAATGCAGAAATCTGCGTATCTTTGCACCACTTTAAATTTTATTTAGAAATTAATAATGAAAGAATTCCTTAAAATATTGCGCCGCTTTGTGCCGCCATACAAGAAATATTTGTTTCTCAACATTTTCTTCAATATCCTGGCGGCGTTTCTGACGCTTTTCTCCTTTGCATTGATAATCCCGATTCTCGAGATGCTCTTTATGGGCGACAAAGGGGTGGCCTATCACTATATGGACTGGACAAGCGGCTCGTTCAAGGATGTGGCAATCAATAATTTCTACTATTCTGCATATTATTGCAAAATTCATCTCGGTCCGTCGGTCACCCTGATGCTTCTCGCTGTGGCACTCGTGGTGATGACCGCATTCAAGACCGGCGCCACATATCTCAGCCTCTATTTCCTGATTCCGATTCGTTCGGGAATCGTGCGCGACATCCGCAACTTTGTCTACGACAAGATTCTGGGCCTTCCCATCGGCTTCTTCTCGAGCGAGCGCAAGGGCGACGTGATGGCGCGTATGTCGGGCGACGTGGCTGAGGTGGAAAACTCCATTATGGCGTCGCTCGATATGATGTTCAAGAATCCGATTATGATTGTCGTGTGCCTGGGCATGATGATTGTGATTAGTTGGCAGCTGACGATTTTTGTGTTTGTGCTGCTGCCAGTGGCTGGACTCGTGATGGGGCGCATAGGCAAGAGGCTGAAGCGCACGTCGCTCGTGGGACAGCAGCAGTGGGGCACGCTGATGTCGACCATCGAGGAGACACTCGGCGGCTTGCGTATTGTCAAGGCATTCAATGCGGAACATAAGATGAGCGCGCGTTTCCACGGTGAGAACCAGCAGTTCTACAACACGTCGAACCGCATCAACCGACGCCAGTCGCTCGCACACCCGATGAGCGAGTTTCTCGGCACGATGACCATCGCCATCGTGCTGTGGTTTGGTGGCACACTCATCCTTTCAGGCAACAATATCATCGATGCGCCCACATTCATATATTATATGGTGATTTTCTACAGCATCATCAATCCGGCGAAGGACTTGTCGAAGGCTGTCTACTCCGTGCAGAAAGGTTTGGCGTCGATGGAGCGTATCGACAAGATTCTCAGTGCCGACAATCCTATAAAAGACCCTGCCGAGCCAAAGACCCTGCCGTCGGAGAATTTCGACATCCACTATGACGGAGTGCGCTTCCGCTATGGTCAGGACTGGGTGATTGACGGTGTCACGTTGGATATCCCTTATGGAAAGACGGTGGCGCTGGTGGGACAGTCGGGCAGCGGGAAGTCGACACTCGCCGACCTGTTGCCGCGCTTCTACGACGTGCAGGAGGGCTCAATCTCTATCGGAGGCACCGACATCCGCCAGTTCCGCGTCAAGGATCTGCGCGCATTGATGGGCAACGTCAACCAAGAGGCGATACTGTTTAACGACAGTTTCTACAACAACATAACCTTCGGCGTCGACGGCGCTACGCGCGAACAGGTGGAAGAGGCGGCGCGCATTGCCAACGCCCACGACTTCATTATGGAGACCGAGCAGGGATACGACACCAATATGAAGGAGCAGCGCATAAGCATCGCGCGCGCGATACTCAAGAATCCGCCGTTGCTGATTCTCGACGAGGCCACATCGGCTCTCGACACCGAGAGCGAGCGTCTGGTGCAGGAGGCTCTTGACCGGCTGATGAAAAACCGCACCACTCTCGTCATTGCCCACCGGTTGTCGACAATCCGCAATGCTGATCAGATATGCGTGATGCATGAGGGCAAGATCGTGGAACGCGGTACGCACGACGAGCTTATCGCCATGAACCGCTATTACAAGAAACTTGTCGACATGCAGAAATTCTAATCAGCCATGAGACGCCGCATCGCCATTCTTGCTTCCGGGACAGGCTCCAACGCCGAGAACCTTGCCGCATATTTTCAAAATTCAGATGTGGCGGAAGTGGCGTTGCTGATTGCCGACCGCGAGGCGCCGGTGATCGACAGGCTGAAGCCCTATGGAGTGCCTGCGGTGATCGTTCCGCGCGCTGAATGGCGCGACAATCCGCAAAAGGCAGTCGCTGTGATGCGCAACGCGGCAGTCGATCTGGTGGTGCTTGCCGGATTTCTCACGGTGGTGCCCACGGAAGTGCTGGAAGCGTTTCCCGAACGCATAGTCAATGTGCATCCGTCGCTGCTGCCGAAGTTCGGTGGCAAAGGGATGTGGGGAATGAATGTGCATCGCGCCGTTATCGCCGCCGGCGAGGCGGAGAGCGGCATCACCATCCACTATGTGTCGGAAGGCGTCGACACAGGAGCGGCGATTGCCCAGTTCCGTTGTCCGGTCACCCCGTCCGACACCCCCGACACCCTTGCTGCAAAAATCCACGCGCTCGAACAGGCGCATCTCCCAGAAATTATACAAAAACTGGTGGAATCTATTGCATAAAGTAATATTTATGCAGAATATTTATTTTATTTCGAATAAAATCTAATTTTTTATGCGGAATATTTTGTTTATTCAAAAAGTAGGCATATATTTGCAGTGTCAATAAATAAATATACAGGTATGAACGAAGATTCGAAAAAATTCCTTTTGCAAGAAAAGGAGATTCCAGAAGCATGGTACAATGTCGTGGCGGAGATGCCCAACAAGCCCCGTCCAATGCTCAACCCGGCAACGAAACAACCGCTTAAAGCGGAAGATCTGTTCCCTCTTTTCTCAGAAGAGGCGTCGCGCCAGGAGATGAACACCGCCGACACTTGGATTGAAATCCCGGAGGAGGTGCGCGACATGTACAAAATCTGGCGTCCCACACCGTTGGTGCGCGCCCGCGGCTTGGAGAAGGCTCTCGACACTCCGGCACATATCTATTTCAAGAACGAAAGCGTCAGCCCGGTAGGCTCGCACAAGCTTAACTCGGCAGTGCCGCAGGCATACTACTGCAAGCAGCAGGGCATTACAAATATAACGACTGAAACAGGCGCCGGACAGTGGGGCGCGGCACTCTCGCTTGCCGCCAAGCATTTCGGACTGGAGCTTGCCGTCTATATGGTTAAGGTGTCCTATCATCAGAAACCTTACCGCCGCTCCATAATGGAGACCTACGGCGCGGAGGTGATAGCGTCGCCGAGTATGTCGACGAAGGCCGGACGTAAAATCATAACCGACAATCCTAATTATCAAGGTTCGCTCGGCACGGCGATTTCAGAGGCGGTGGAACTTGCGATGTCGACGCCAAACTGCAAATACGTGCTCGGATCGGTGCTCAACCACGTGGCGCTGCACCAGACGGTAATCGGACTTGAGGCGGAGAAGCAGATGGCTATGGCTGGCGAATATCCCGACATCGTGATTGGATGCTTCGGCGGAGGCAGCAACTTCAGCGGAATCTCATTCCCGTTTATGCGCCACAACTTCAGCGGAGAGCGCAACACGCGCTTCATCGCCGCCGAACCGGAGTCGTGCCCGAAGCTGACACGCGGCGTGTTCCAGTATGATTTCGGCGACGAGGCTGGCTACACACCGCTCATCCCGATGCTCACGCTCGGACATAATTTCGCACCTGCAAACATCCATGCCGGTGGCTTGCGCTACCACGGAGCAGGATCGGTGGTGAGCCAGCTGAAGGAGGACAACCTGATGGAAGCGGTCGACATCCCGCAACTCGAAACCTTTGCCGCAGCCACAATGTTTGCCCGTTCGGAGGGTATTATCCCGGCGCCGGAGTCGTCGCACGCCATCGCCGCTGCCATCCGCGAGGCGAAGAAGGCAAAAGAGGCTGGCGAAAGCAAGGTGATACTCTTCAACCTGTCGGGTCACGGACTTATCGATATGTCGGCATACGACCAGTATATCGCCGGCGACCTCGCCAACTATCAGCTGAGCGACGAAATGGTTAGACAGAACACTAAGGATTTGGAAAAGATTATCTGAGAGTAGAATAGTGGTGAATAATTGAATCGGTGACGCAGCGATGTGTCTCCGATTTTTTTGTTTTCTATTGCGTAAATATGATTAATTAGTTATATTTGCGGGGAAGAAAGCGACAGACGTTCTATATGAAAGAGATTAGAGTTGTTTACAAGACACCGCAATTTGAGGCATTTTATGCATCTTTGCCAGTAAAGGTGCAGACAAAATTTAAATATGTCATAGATGTGATAACAACAATTTATGATGTATCAACAAAATTTGTCAAGCATCTCGAGAATACAGATTTGTATGAAATGAGGGTCTCGGTTGGAAATAACGAATATCGTACCATTTTGTTTGCAGTAGATAAGTCAAATATAATAGAATCAACAAAGATTGTTCTATTAAATGGTTTCCTAAAGAAATCAACAAAAGAATATCGGAAGCAGATAGAATTGGCGCAATCTATATTAAAGAAGTTGGAGCAATGAGAAAGTTGAATGAAGAAAAATTGGAGAAACTGCCAACGTTCAATCAGCAATTGAACGACGAATGTGGAAGGCAAGGCACACCGGCTCGTGATGAGTTCCATGAGGAGGCGCTTTCATGGTATTACGGGCAAATATTGCGGAGCCGTAGGCAGGAACTGAGAATGACGCAGAAGCAACTTGCTGACAAATTGGGCAGAGAGCAGAGCTATATTGCAAGAGTGGAGCGAGGTAAGGTGGATGTGCAGCTGTCCAGTTTCCTTCGTATTGCCGCAGCCTTGGGAATTCAGTTTGTTCCTACTGTGGCCAATGCTTTGCGATGAATTGTCAGTGGTTGAGAAGACTGATTGAATCGGGGACGCAGCGATGTGTTCCCGATTTTTTGTTGCGAAATTATGTTTTAAAACATTTTTCTCTTTTTGGGTAAAAAATGTTTGCTTAATGCGAAAAAAACTTTAAAAATATTTGCTTGTCTCACTTTTTTTTGCTCAATTTGCATTGGCTAAAACCATTTGAGCCGCAAAAGCCGTGGTTTAAATGGCTTGGCGGCACGAGATTGTTATGAGAAAAACCCTCACCGTAAAAAGTGGGAACAAACCAAATAAATTAATTATGCTTATGAAAAATCTAAGTGCAATGTTCGTGGCACTTTCACTCGCAGGAGCTACCCCGTTCATACCAATGGGAGGGGGTACGGCATATGCTCAGACTCAGGCTGGTGAAGTAACAGGAATTGTTTATGATTCCAATGGAGAGCCTCTTATAGGGGCGGTTGTATCGGTCAAAGGCACAAATCGTGGCGCGGCTACTGACGCCGACGGTAAATTCCGTCTGCAAGCCAAGCCAGGTCAGGTGCTTGTAGTGTCTTATGTGGGTGCCAAGACTCAGGAAGTGGCTGTTGGCGCTGCCCGTAGTTACACTGTGACATTGAAAAGCACAACCCAAAATCTGGACGAGGTGGTCGTAACCGCTCTCGGTATCAAGAAAGACAAAAAGTCGCTTGGCTACGCTGTCGACGATCTTAACGCCGACGAATTGATGAAAAACAAGTCGGCCAACGCCATCAACTCGCTTTCTGGTAAGATTGCCGGTGTCAACATTACGCAGACTTCAGGTTCTGCAGGTGCCGGTTCGCAAATCATTCTCCGTGGTGGTACATCATTGGAGCGCGACAACCAGCCTCTGTTTGTTGTTGACGGTGTGATTTATGACAACTCGACTTCCGTAGTCGGCAACTCTGCCTTCGACGGTACTATATCGACATCAACAACCAACTCAAACCGTGTGATGGATATCAACCCTGAGGATATCGAGAACATGTCGGTCCTCAAAGGTCCTGCCGCAGCCGCTCTTTATGGTTCGCGCGCATCTGCCGGTGTTGTGATCATCACTACTAAGAAAGGTAAAGAAGGACGCGTTGAGGTCAACCTCTCCGCTAAATATATCACTTCTTGGGTTAAGGATCTTCCTAAGACCCAGAACCGCTATCGCCGTGGTTTCCTTCAGGACAACTATGACGCAGATAAAAATTATGTCAGCACAACGTTCGACGATTTCGCATACAACTCTTGGGGTAGCAGAGTCGACGCCGACACTCCGATTTACGACAATATCGGCGACTTCTTCCAGAATAGCGGCGCTTGGGATACCAACTTGAGCATTTCAGGTGGTAGCAAGAACAGCAACTTCTTCTTGTCAGGCTCGTTCTACGACCAGGACGGTATCATCCCGACAACAGGCTACACCAAGACTACATTCCGCTTCAACGGCGAGCAGAAATTCAAGATGTTCACATTCGGCGCCAACGTGGCTTACTCACAGGCGCGCACCGACAAGACCATCACTTCTGCTGCTCTTTATGGATCAAGCGGTTCGGGCACAATGTCAAGTCTTTATATGTGGTCGCCTACAGACGACATGACGCATTATAAGAACGAAGACGGCACTCGTTACCGTATGTTTGGCGACCGTCTTGCCGTAGTTGACGAGCGCGACAACCCATATTGGATTTTGAACAACAACAAGATGAAAGACAACACCGAGCGTTTCACCGGCAACTTCTCAGTGAAAGCCGACATTACCGACTGGTGGTGGATTTCTTACCGTATGGGTATCGACTCTTATACTACAGAGAACAGCAACCGTATCGGTGCCGGCGGTGTATACAAGGCGGCTTGGCAGAAAGGTATGTTGAGCGAGAACTCTCTCCGCTATCAATACTTGTCGACCAACTTGATGACCAACTTCAACAAGCAGTTCGGCGACTTCAACCTCAACTTGATGCTCGGCACATCGACCGACGACACCAAGACAACAAGCAACTACCGAATGGCTTACAACTTCCAGGTTCCTGGTTTCTATGCATTCGACAACGCTCTTCCTACAGACCGCAATTTCCAAAGCTCAAGAACGCAAAAACGTCTTGTAGGCGTATTCGGCGAGTTCCGCGCAGACTGGAAAAACACGGTGTTTGCAACAGTTACAGGACGTAACGACTGGTCGTCTACTCTTCCTATCGACAACCGTTCTTACTTCTATCCATCTGTCAGCGGTGCTTTCGCATTCACTCAGCTGCTTCAGGATCTTGACGTGATGAACAACGACATTCTTACATTCGGTAAGATTCGCGCATCTTGGGCTCGCGTAGGTAAGGACACCAATCCTTATGTTACCAGCACATACTTGTGGCCGGTAGGTACATATATTGGTGGCGTGTCAGGAGTGGGACACCATTGGCAGCGTGGTAACGCCAACTTGAAACCTGAGATTACAGAGTCTACAGAGTTGGGCCTTGAACTCCGTTTCTTCAAGAACCGCTTGAAATTTGACTACGCTTACTACACCAACAACTCTTACAACCAGATTCTTACTCCTCGTTTGTCAAACGGTTCGGGCTACATCCTGTACTCAGTCAACGCCGGCGACGTTTACAACAAGGGTATGGAGTTGAGCATCAGTGGCACACCAATCCAAACTAAGGACTGGACATGGGAAACCGGTATCAACCTCTCTGGTAACCGCGGTACTGTAGGCAACCTTCTCGACGGCTGCGAAATCCTTTACGTGACAGACGTACAGGTTGGTAACGCAAAGGCTGCTTCGTTCAACGATGGTAACTTCATGGCAATCTCCGGTTCTCGCTGGACTCGCACAGCAGACGGCAAGGTAGTGCTTGACGCTAACGGTATGCCGACATGCGATGGTCGCACTACATACGAAATTGGTAACCGTGAGCCTAAGTTCCAGGGCGGTTGGAACAACACATTGACTTGGAAGAACTTTACGTTCAACATGCTGTGGGAGTTCCGCGTAGGTGGACACGTTTATAACGGCACTCAGTATGCTATGACCGTAGCCGGAACAAGCAAATTGACAGAAAACCGCGACTATTTGAGAATTGACGGAGTTGTGCAAACAGGTGGTACAAAAGACAACCCAATCTACGAAGACCGTACATTTGAATTCGAGGCAGGCAAGACTTATCAATACAATGGTAAGGAAGCCAGCGGCGAGACTATCATCAACGATTACTGGCAGACATACTACGCAAAGGAAAGCGCCAACTTCATGAAGGAAGTCAACTCTCTCCGTCTGCGCACAATCTCTCTCTCTTACGAGATGCCGAAGTCATTGCTTGCAAAATCTAAATTCATCCAGCGTGCAGTGTTCACAGCAACTGCCAACAACGTTCTTCTTTTCACCAACTATGACGGTGACCCAGAAGTGGCAGCGGCAGGTTCAGGTGTCGTAGGTTCTTCTTCAGTAGGTATCGACTACTGCGGTGTTCCTGCAACAGCAAGCTTCGCATTTGGTGTAAACTTGACATTCTAATTTCTTAAAACTTGACAACTATGAAATTATATAAATCAATGATTCTTGGTGCGGCACTGGCGTTGTCGGCGACATCCTGCAACGACTGGCTCGACATCAATACAAACCCCACTTCTCTTTCTGTTGAGACAGTGAGCTATCAGAACTTGTTGCCATGGTGCCAATTTTATATTAGCCATGACTATACGAACACAGGTTGCAACGTGTCTTACTATGCCGGCAACATCGTTTCAGGAAGTAATGCCCGCGACCAGGGCGCCGCTTTGTGGAACCTCGGCGCGAATACACGTAGCGCCAACACCTACCAGTGGTTCTTCGTGGGTGTAGGCCCCAACTTGAAAACGATGTATGAGAAGGCAATGGCTGATGGAGCATACCACTATGCTGGAGCTTCTCGTCTGATCAAGGCATACGGATTTATGCTTATGACTGATATTTACGGAGAGATGCCGTATACTGAGACTTTCTCAAATATTGACTCTCCAAAATTTGATACCGGCAGAACAATCTTTATGGGATGTTTAGCTGATATCGATGAGGCTATTGAGCTGTTCCAGAAAGACCAACCGGATTCTGCACAGCCATTGGCTGCCGGCGACAGCTGGAACAACGGTGATGCCCAGAAATGGTTGAAATTCGCTTATCTTTTGAAGGCTCGTTGGTTGAACCACTTGAGCAAGAAAGCTGAAGGCTCTTGGAAAGAAGGCAAGTATGACACTCAAGCCATCCTTGACTGCCTCGCAAAGGCTCAGCAGAGCAATGCCGACAACACAGTTATCCGCCACACGGATACCGACGGCAGCACTCACGACGTGCTTGGTTGGAACGAGACTGTCGACTATTCTACAGTATTCTCCTGTGTGGGTATGAACCCGTACTACTATGTTTCGAAAACATACTTTGAAAACTTGACCAACTTCGACGGCAAGGGTATTGAAGACCCACGTGCAGACCACTTCATCGCATGGGCACGCAGTGAAAAGACAACTACAACTCCTGCCGAGTATAACGGTCAGAAAGTGAAATGGTCGGATGACGGCAAATGGCGTCGTTCTGTAGGTGTTGACCTCACATCAAACATTTTCAGCAACTCTGGTCCGTTTGCAACGGAATGGGACGATAAAGCCGACCGTTGGTTCTGCAATACTAAAAACGCTGAACGTTTGGGCGATACAATCTACGTTCAGAGCATGTGCAGCAGCAAGGGTTACGATAAGAACGTTGACCTTCTTTGGAGGGGTAAGGCAGGTAAGAATCAGTCTGCAATCAGCGGTATCTTCCAGGTTCGTCCGTCAAGCCCGACATATCTCGGAACTTATTGGGAAGCCAACTTCATCAAGGCCGAGGTGTTGATGCGCAAGGGCGACAAGGCTGGTGCATTCGCTGCTTATCAGACGGCTGTAAAGGCTCATATCGAGGCTGTAAACGACCAGTTGACTAAATGGTGCCAGGAAGATCCGACGTTGATGGATTGTCCGTCGTTCACTCCGATGAAGCAGGCCGACATCGACGCTTACTGTGCTGACGGTGGCGCTCTCGGAACAGCCGGCGACATCACAATGGGTAAGATTATGACTCAAAAACTCATGACAGAGTTGTTTATGGTTGAAACTTGGAACGACTTCCGTCGCTTCGACTTCGATCCTAACATCTTTATGAACTGGAACAAGTCGTACGAGTACATGAACAATCCAAAATATCTGACTTACTGTCCGATGGGCAAGGGTCCACGCCGTTGGAAGCCAGCGACTATTGAAATCAACTACAACTCGGCTAATGTAATGGCTATCGGTGCTGAGATTCCTGGTGCTTCTGAACTTCCGGGTAAGGCTTGGTACAACTCAGATCAAGTTAACACACTTAATGTTTGGTGGGATTCAGACCAACCATAGTGTTTACGATTAAACATAGACTTTGAATTGGGGCGCTGCCGGCAACGGCGGCGCCTCTTTTTTTCGGGTAGGCGTGGCGATGGTTCTCGGTGTTTCTACAACCGCACTTCGGCGGTAGTTGCGCATG
>OQVL01002713.1_pt1 | contig 10824 bp, 4 predicted proteins | sample 1691501 | NCBI WGS metagenome assembly OQVL01 (sample SAMN03418253, study PRJEB22391) | human gut metagenome | biome: human-gut; feature: organic feature; material: feces | host: Homo sapiens | place: Tanzania | collected 2013-01
GGCAGCAGTCCGTTTTCCGTGATGTTATACTGCTGCGAGAAGTAGGTGTAGTTCTTGATTTCATCCACAGCCACTCGCAGGGTGGTATTGGTCTTTCCGAATCTCAGGGTACCCATGATGCGGGTATGGATAATCTTGCTCAAGTCGTTGTCCCACCAGAGATGGCGGGCGTGGTACTTGCGATAGTAGAACGTAGGGTTCTCGTGATGGATGAAGGCATCACCCCTCACCTGTACGGTATCTCCCAGGAATGGTAGGTTGATATCCACATTGCCGTCTACTGCGAAGGTTCCGGCGTCTACTCCGGTCAATCCCACTTCGCCTACTACATTATAGTGAAGGGTCTTTCCCTGGGTCTTGCTCAGCTGTCCGCCCACGCTCAGCGCATGTTCGTTGTATTTGGTGAATCCGCCTTCCATGTCTGGCAATTCATAATGTCGGAGGTCATAGCTGGCGAAAGCCTTCAAGCCAGCCTTAGCCCATTTGCTGAATCCTTCGAGCGTTCCCATCGCAATGGTGTTCTTGATGCGCCAGTGCTTGGTCTGGTCGTAGATGGAATCGCCAGTAAATTTGCCGGCATCGTAATACTCCTTGAGATAGTAATCCTGTGGAGTCTGGTATGCCTGGTAAATACGTTTGTAATTATCAAACTGAACGGTATGGATGAAGCTGGTTACAGGCACATATTCAGACTTGTAGAAGAGAGAGTCTTGTGACTTTTTCTTCTCCAGGGCAAGAAGACTGTCGGCAGCCGCTTTTCCGTTTACGGCAATGCGGGTGCTGTCGCTCTTGAAATCCTTTCCTGCTCCGAAAGCCAAGTCTTTCTCATTCTTCTTATCTTCTTTGGCTGGTTCATTTCCGGCGATTTTTGCGTTGTCAGGGCGTCCTGAGAATTTCTTCTGATTTTTCTCGAAGTCTTTCTCGTCAAACTCCTTTCCCTGCTCTTTCGCTTTCTTGCGAGCTTCATCCTTCGCTTCCTCTGCAGCGTTCTCCTTGGCAGAAGCCATGGCGAACTTCTTGGCTTTTATCTCTTCCTCCGTCATCTTCACTTTGCGGCTGAATCCCACGTTGTAGCGATGGGTGAAGAAGATGTGCTGGTTGTCGTTACGATTCCAGTTCTGCTGCAAGACGGTAGGGATTTCGTTCGAAGCATAGTTGTCTGTAAACAGCTCAGGATGCTTGATGTAGTCATCGTTGGTGATACCTCCGTTTTCCGTCACCTTCTGGTGGTTCGTGCTGAAGAGGATATGCGCCTGATAGCGGTCGCCCAGATAGGAAGTCCACATGGTGTATTTGAAGTGGGCGGTGCTTTGGGCATCGTAGAATCCGCGGCCATACTTGTAGTCGAATCTGAATCCGCCACCCAGTTGCTTGTTGGCATTTACGGCAAACACAGCTCTGAAGTCATCCTCGCCATTGGTTCTGTTACCACAGCTGTTGAGCGTGATATTGGTGATAGGCGAGTAGGTGTTGGTGAAGTGGAAGTCGCTCACGGGGGTGAATTTGCATCAGACAATACAGATGTTAGCAAGGCGCTGTTTGTGAAATCGCTGAAGAATACAGGCAACAACCCTCATCAAGGCAACTGGGACTTGATGATGAAAAACGTGTATGCCTTGGCTTCGTCGGTAGAGAAAGAGAAGTTCCGCTTGGATGTGAAGTTCCAAAGCGATACCACAGGTGTATACATTACTTATATTCCGGAGCCTGAGGTTAAAGACCAAACTCTTATCAAGGTGCTTGGTGCCGACCGCTTGGATAACAACAACAAGGCTCACTCTAACGGATATTTCGACTATGTAGAAGGCTACACCGTTAGCAATGGTCGTGTATTCTTCCCTGCAGCCGAACCTTTTGGCAGCTATCTGAAGAACTATTTGGTAGCCAAAGGTGTGGCTTCGGCAAAGGCAGACAAATATGCCTTTACCGAACTTTATGATTCTACAAAGACCATGGCACGCCAGATTGCTGAAAGAAACAAATACGTGCTCATGGGACAATATCGTGGTACATCTTCCAACGTAATCTCGCTTGGAGCAATGAATGTGCCACAAGGTTCTGTGGTTGTTACTGCAGGTGGTGTGACCCTTACCGAAGGTTCCGACTATACCGTAGACTATAACGCTGGCGAGGTGCGCATTCTGAACCAGAGCATCATCGATGCCGGTACTTCTGTCAACGTATCGCTCGAAAGCCAGAGCGACTTCTCGCAAGAGCGTAAGACAATGTTTGGTATCAACTGGGAATACGATTTCTCTAAGAACTTCCAGCTTTCCGGTACCCTGCAGCATTTGTCGGAGCAAGCCCTAACAACAAAGGTTGCTATGGGCAACGAGCCTTTGAACAACACTATCTTTGGCTTGAACCTCAACTGGAAGACCGAGAGCCAATGGCTTACCAATATGCTCGACAAGCTGCCAGGCTTGCACCTCACCCAGCCATCTACAATATCATTTACTGGTGAGTTTGCAAAACTCTTTGCAGGTCAGAGCCATGGCACACAAGACAACGCTTCGTATATCGACGACTTCGAGAACAACACCACTAAGATAGATGTGTCGACACCTACCTCGTGGATATTATCGAGTGTGCCTTCGATGTTCTCTGAATCTTCCGACAAGACTACTCTTTCGAGCGGTTTCCGTCGTTCGCAGATGGCATGGTATACTATCGATCCTCTGTTCACTCGTCGTTCATCATCGCTAACTCCAGCACATATCAAGAGCGACCTCGACCAGTTGTCAAACCATTATGTGCGTGAGATTTATGTTCGCGAACTTTATCCTAACCGCGACCAGAGCAGCTATAGCGGAGCTACGGCAACATTGCCTATTCTCAACATTGCCTACTACCCTAACGAGCGTGGTCCGTATAACTTCAGCACCAATGTAGACAACAACGGTCAGCTGCTGAACCCTACTACTCATTGGGGTGGTATGATGCGTAAGCTCGATACCAACGATTTTGAGCAAGCCAACATCGAATACTTGGAGTTCTGGCTCATGGACCCATTCATCTACAGCAACGAGCAATCTAATGCCAACGAATATGGTGGCGACTTCTATATCAACCTTGGCGAGGTGTCGGAAGATATCTTGCGCGATGGCAAGAAGTTCTATGAGAGCGGTATGCCTGTGGATGGTTCCAACAATTTCACCTTCACCCAATGGGGAAAGATACCTACTCAGTCCACAGTGACCTATGCCTTTGCAACTACAAAGGGCAGCCGTGCATTGCAGGATGTGGGCTACAACGGTCTGAACGATGATGAGGAGCGAGCTTTCGAAGCTTATCAGCAGTTCCTCACCGAGATGCAAGGTAAGGTGAATGCTGCCGTATGGGATTCTATCTACAACGACCCTGCCAACGACAACTACCACTATTATCGTGGTCGCGACTATGACCAGATGAAGGCGTCGATACTCCGTAGATATAAGTATATCAACAATCCTCAGGGCAACTCACCTGACTCTGACAACCGTACAGAAAACTACGATACATCATATAAGACAACTCCTGACGTTGAGGATATCAACCAAGACTACACTCTCAACGAATACGAGAAATACTATCAGTATCATGTCAGCATTCGTCCGCAAGACCTCGTTGTGGGCAAAAACAATATCGTAGACAAGCGAGTGTATAATGCTCCATTGCGTAATGGCAATAAGGGAATAGCCACATGGTATCAGTTCCGCATTCCGCTTAAGGAATATACCGACAAGGTGGGCGCCATCAACGACCTCACAAGCATCCGCTTCATGCGTATGTTCCTCACAGGTTTCCAACATCCTATCGTATTGCGATTTGGTAGTCTCGACCTTGTGCGTGGCGAATGGCGTGTATACGAGCAGACTCTCGATAACTCCACTTCCGGTAGCGGCACCCTTACCACAGCAGCTGTGAATATTGAGGAGAACAATGATAAGACTCCTGTCAACTACGTGATGCCTCCAGGCATCCGTCGTGAGCAAGACCCTACTCAGCCTCAGCTTACCGAGGCTAACGAGCAGGCATTGTCGATGACATTGACAAACCTTTCGAGCAACGAGGCTAAGTGTATTTACAAGAATGCCACTTACGACCTTCGTCAGTATCGTCGTATGCAGATGTTTGTGCATGCCAACGCATTGGAGCACGATGTCACCAACCTTGGCGACGACCAGTTGGCAGTATTCGTACGCTTGGGTAGCGACTACAAGAGCAACTACTATGAATACGAGGTGCCATTGAAGCTTACTGCTCCAGGCATTATTTACGATAAGTATTCTACTCGCGACTGTATGGCTGTATGGCCAGAAGAGAATATGGTAGACATTCCGCTCAACCTCTTCACACAGATAAAGAAGGAGCGCAACAAAGCTAAGGCTAATGGTTTGGCAAGCTACAACCATGCCTATACAGCCTACGACTCATCGCAACCTAAGAACAAGATTACCGTGATGGGTAATCCTACTTTGGGCGAGGTAAAAACCATCGTGATTGGTGTGCGCAACCTTACTTCATCTACCAAGAGTGGCGAGGTATGGGTAAACGAAATGCGACTAAAGGAATATGAGAATAGTGGCGGTTGGGCTGCACAAGGCAACCTCAATATGCAACTCTCTGACTTTGGTACCGTGAACGTTCAGGGACGCTATGTTTCTCAGGGCTTCGGAGGTTTGGAGCAGGGAGTATCAGAACGTACCACCGACAATACAGGCAACTATACCATCACCACCAACTTTGATCTCGGAAAGTTCTTCCCTGACAAGGCTAAGGTGTCGGTGCCTCTCTACTACTCTATAACCAAAGAGAAGGTGTCACCAAAGTTCAATCCTCTCGACTCGGATATGCTTCTCGACGATGCTCTTGAGTCGGCAGGCTCAAAGCAGGAGCGCGACTCTATAGAGAGCATAGCTGTTACCAAGACCACACAGACCAACTTCTCGTTGTCGAACGTGAAGGTGGGCATACAGACCAAGCGTCATCCTATGCCTTACGACCCTGCCAACTTCTCGTTCTCATATAGCCACTCGCACAATCATACTACTGGCGAGACTACCGTATATGAGAATGAAGACAACTGGCGTGGAGCTATGAACTACGCATGGACCCCTGTGTTCAAGGCATGGGAACCATTCAAGAAGATGAAGTCGAAGAGCAAGTATCTCGACATCTTAAAGAAGTTCGGCCTCAACTGGTTGCCACAGAATGTAGGCTTCAACACCGAGATTACTCGCAACTACTACGAGTTGCAGGAGCGAGACATGGAGTCGACAGAAGGAAATAAGTTGCCACTAACGTTCAACGAGCAGTTCTTGTGGAACCGCGACTTCTCACTCCGTTGGGACCTCACAAAGAATCTGCATGCCAACTTCCAGAGTGCTACTCGTGCCGAGATAGAAGAGCCATACACTCCTATCAACAAGGATTTGTATCCTGACCGCTATCAGGCATGGAAAGACTCTGTGAAGACCAGCATCAAGAACTTCGGTAAACCGCTGAGCTATAATCAGACATTCCAGGCTTCATACCAGTTGCCATTAAACCTCATCCCTATCTTCAACTGGGTAAATGCTGATGCATCGTACAATGCTACATACCAATGGATGCGCGGTTCTGACCTTGAAGACGGTACATCGCTTGGCAATACCATATCGTCGAACCGCAACTTCAACATCAATTCCACACTCAACTTGGAGAAGTTGTATAATCATGTGCCTTTCCTCAAGGCTGTCAACGATAAGTTCAACAAAGAACCTTCGCGTAGCGAGCTAAACAAGCGTCGCCAAGACATGCAGAAGAAGAAAGAAGCCGAAAAGCGCAAGAAGGCTGAAGAGGCTAAGAAGAAAGCCGAGGAAACAGCAAAGGGCGAAGGCGACAAGGCTGGCGACAAGGCTGGCGCTGATAAGAAGATAAGCGATAAGGACAACAAGAAGGCTATGGCGCAAAAGGCTAAACTGCCTAAGAACTCGAAAACATACGAGAAGGAAGTGACCTTGAAGCCTGACACCACCTTCACTCTGCAGCATGGTAAGAATACCAAGCGCCTCATCGTAACGGCAAAGACCGAGGATGGAAAGAAGTATGAGCTGAAGTTTAAGAAGCTTGACGGCAACAAGATTCTCATCAAGAATCATGTAGACTCTGCCATGAAGATAAAGGTGTCGGTAACTCCAAAGGAGCCTCTCGACGATAAGGGTTGGTATAAGACAGCACAAATCGTGGCACGCACATTGATGATGGTACGTTCGGTAGGTATCTCTTACCGCAACCAATATTCTATGGCTTTGCCTGGCTTTATGCCTAACGTGGGCGATGCCTTCGGACAGACTAAGGCAACGAGCGTGATGTCGCCAGGTCTCGACTTTGCCTTCGGTTTTATCGACGATTCGTATATCGACAAGGCACGCGAAAACAACTGGCTATTGATGAGCGACTCTATTGCTACACCAGCCACAACAAGCTGTACTGAGGATTTGCAGCTCAAGTTTACACTCGAGCCTGTGAAGAACCTGAAGATAGACCTCAACGCTTCGCGCACACGCAACAAGGCTAAGAGCATACAATATATGTATCAGGGCAATCCTACCACCGAAAGTGGTTCGCTCACCATGACAACAATGTCACTGAAGAGCGCCTTCGAGGGTGTGGGTAATGCCAACAACGGCTATCATTCATCATCGTTTGAGACATTCGTAAACTCGCTTCCTACATTCCAAAAGCTTGTAGAAGCCCGCTATCAGGGTGTTGTTTATCCAAACGGAACTACACTTGCAGGAAAGAAGTTTGATGCTGCTAATGGTGGTGTAAACCTATACAGCGGCGACGTGATGATACCGGCATTCCTTGCTGCGTATACCAGCATGCCAGGAAAGTCGCTCGACATCTTCCCATCGCTCTCGCGTCTGCTTCCTAACTGGACTGTTCGCTATAGCGGTTTGAGCAAGTTGCCATGGTTCTCTAACCATTTCAAGAGTGTAAACATCAACCACTCTTACAAGAGCATCTTCGCAATAGGTTCGTATAGCAGCTATTCAACCTTTATGGAGGTGATGGGCGACAACATCGGTTTCATCAACGATGCCACCACAGGCACCCCTGTACCATCGTCGATGTTTAATGTCTCTACCGTGAGCATCAACGAGGCATTCTCGCCTCTGCTCGGTATTGATGTTACATTGCACAATAATCTCACCTGCAAGGTGGAATATCGCACCACCCGTGTGCTGAGTCTTTCCATGACGAGTGTGCAGATCAACGAGGCTACATCACACGACTGGGTTATTGGTGCAGGCTATAAGCTCAACAACTTCAACATGTTTGGTGGCAGAAACCACAGAGCTGTGAAGGGTAACAGACGTGGCGACCAAGACGACAACAAGCAGTCGAAGACAAGCCAGCGCAATAGAGGTGTGAACCACGACCTCAACTTGCGTCTCGACCTCAGCTTGCGCAACCAGGCTACTATCATCCGCGATATAGCTTCGCTAACCAGCTCTGCATCGAATGGCAACAAGGCGTTTAAGCTTAGCTTCTCTGCCGACTACACCCTGTCGCGTCTGCTCACCATGAGCTTCTATTACGACCGCCAGACCAACACTCCGTTGCTCAGCAGCAGTAGCTACCCTACTACCACGCAAGACTTTGGTTTGAGCATCAAGTTTAGCTTAACGAGATAAACCATCGAGCACGATTATCAGTCCCGATATCTTTCGGGCATAACAGAAAAATCCGCAACGCCTATCAACGGCATTGCGGATTTTTTCTGTTATAAAGCCATACATATTATATATGGATTAATGGAATAGTTCTTATTATATATTGGAGTTTACACTTTCTCGAGCGTTATGATGTTTATCTCAGGCCAAGCACCAAAGCGGAAAGGCATGGTGCCACCTATGCCGAGCGAGACATAGAGCATAGATGAGCCTTCGGTATATTTGCCGCCCCACTCGTTGTATGCCCATTTGGCAGGCGAGAAGCGACCTATCTTAACTTGTCCTGCATGAGTATGGCCACTAAGAGTTAACGAGATGTCGGTTTTGTTGAGCACTCCACGGCGCCAATGTGTAGGGTCGTGAGAGAGCAACACCTTGAAACAATCGGCAGGTAATCCAGCCATAGCCTTGTCAAGATTGCCAAACGATTTGAAAGGAGGTTTACCGATATTCTCGACACCAATAACGGCTATAGAGTCAGAGCCTCGTTGCAACATCACGTTCTCGTTCATAAGCATTCGCCATCCCATTTTCTCTTGCAAATACACAAGCAAATGGCGACTGCGATGAGCATGAAGTTCACGTCTGCCATGAATAGGCTGTGCTGCATCTTGTGAGTATTCGCAATAGTCGTGATTGCCCATCACAGACAGCACACCATCCTTAGCCCGTATCTGCGCCAAAACTTTGCGGAAAGGCAATAGTTCATGAGCATCGGTATTTACAAGGTCGCCCGTGAACACCACAAGGTCGGGCTGCTGACGGTTGACAGCCTCAACAAGTTTGGTTATGAATTTAGGATTTTGCAAGAAGGTGCCGATATGGATGTCGGAAAGCTGCAGGATGCGATAGCCATGGAATGCAGAAGGCAATCGGGAAGAACGACATGAGGCTGTGCGCACAACTATTCGGCGCCAACCATACATCACACCATAGGCTATGGCAGCTATCAACGATACTGCCACAATAATGGCAATAGTTGGACCTATTGCAAGGTCGACAAGCGAGAAAACAAGTTTTGGAGTAGCACAAGCCATGGAAATGCCGAAGAATGTGCGAAACATGGCATTATGATAGATTCCTGCTTGAGCAGCTGCGAATGCCGATACAGCAATCAGCGTTGGCAACCACCACAGGATGCTGACGGCTATATTGTGCAATTGGTCAATATAGCACGTGTAGATATAATAATCGGGCAATGCCATTGCTATAAGCAATAGCAAAGCCCAAATAACAGGTTTCATGACATTAATGTTACTCATTACATATCCTCTTGGAACAAAGGATCCTCAGGCATCACCATGACAGGCTTCTGGTCGAAGAGCTTGAGAGTTTCGGCAGGCACATACTGCTTGTCGACAACAAGACGGAACATATACTCGTTGAACCATTCGTTGGTCATTATCAAGCATCCGTTCTGACCATTTGCTGGTCCCCAGCTGTTTTCAACCTTCCACTTCAATGGTTTGCCATTAGCATCAAGGTCTACAGCAGATAGAGTCATGGCATGAGTGCTACCGCTATCATAGGTAGAGATGCGCTGAGCCTTGTCCATACCGAAGGTAGTAGAGAAGAGCGATGCGTAATCGTAGTTGTTGACATCAAGGAGTCCACGCTTGCGGTCGTACTGTTTGCCTACATCATAGCTGCTATACATCTTTCTGCCATCCTTAAGCGAAGCTATAGCAAGCTGAGCAATCTCGTCCATAGGAAGGTTGAGATACTTCCAGTTTGTACCATCATAGGTATGGCGGTCGTATTCCACCTCATAGGTCTTGTGGTAAGGACGACGAGGGTCGTTCATCACCATGATGAATGTGCCTTTGATGCCATCGCCCACAACCTCGTGGAAGAATTCCTTAGGAGTATATTTCTTAGGAGAGCCTACAGTCTTGCCGTTCTTGTCGGTGAAAGCGTAAGTAAACTCCTTTACTGGTTCGCCGAGAGTCATAGAGAGCATATTGTAGACAGTGGCGAGCATCTGAGTCTTGCGCTCGTTGATAGCCTTAGCGTTCTTTCCCTTGGCAACCATATCGCGAAGTTCGAGACCGAACTCACGCAACTTGCTTGCAACGAGACGAGAGATACGGCTGGTGTTCTCGGCAGAATAAGTCTCAGGCACAATGCTCATAGGCACCACACCATATTTGTCGGCAAGGTCGGCAACTCCACAGAAAGTACCGCCATCATTGATAGGACTCTTGAAGAAGAACTGCACGCGAGTGTCGTCGATAGGCTTCTTGGCATTATCGATAACACCTTGAAGCATAAGGTTAGCCTTCTCAAGCTGGTCGTAGAAAAATAGATAGTCGTGAGAGAGCTCAACCTTCAGCGAATCGCCATGAGCCTTGGCAAAGTTTGATCTTAGCACATTGAAGCCAGAGAACATCCAGCATCTGCCACTACTCTTCTGGTCGTGGATAGACTGCGCAGGAGTTTCTACAGAGAAGTGGGTGTCGACAGGACCTTGGTTGGCATGGTTCTTCACGAGGTCATCGATGTTGTTGGCAGCGATGGCATTGAAGAGGGCCTTTGAGGCAGGAGTCTGCGACTGAAGTTTCTGTATTTCACTAAGCATCTGTGGAGAGATTCCTCCCTGCTTGGTCTGTGCCCATGAGCCAAGAGACATGGCGAGACAAAGGGCTACGAAAGTGGTTTTCTTGTTCATATTTATTTTTTGATATTGTATTTCTGAATGTTTCCATTAGGGATAATGGTAAGGGGTTTACCACATAATATCTGCAAAAATAAGAATAAAAGGCGAGACCGACAAGATTTTGACTTGAAATGTTCGGTATAATATATAAGGTAGAACAAAAAGGCGTTTTTCCTTTGGTTGTTATCTTTTTTTATGTATCTTTGTAGCCACTATTTATTATTTTTATAATCGATGGCTGACGACAATAAATATTCATTATTAAGCAAAATAGAATACCCTGAAGACCTTAGGAAGCTGAAGATAGACGAATTGCCACAAGTTTGTGAGGAATTGCGCAACGACATCATTGACGAAGTGTCAATGAATCCTGGCCATTTTGCCTCAAGTCTTGGTGTTGTGGAGATTACTGTCGCTCTTCACTATGTCTTCAATACTCCTGAAGATAGATTGGTATGGGATGTG
>OQVL01002718.1_pt1 | contig 10811 bp, 10 predicted proteins | sample 1691501 | NCBI WGS metagenome assembly OQVL01 (sample SAMN03418253, study PRJEB22391) | human gut metagenome | biome: human-gut; feature: organic feature; material: feces | host: Homo sapiens | place: Tanzania | collected 2013-01
AATCCCAAAGAAAAGGGACCACAGCTCCTGGCCACCGCCGTCGGCTCCAGCCGCGGCCACAGCAGGGTCACCGCGCCAATGGAAAGCATCATCAGGCCGCCGCGCAGCAGCGGGGAAGGTCTTCGCTTCTTCACAGGGCCTCGTCCTTTCCTTTTTTGACATACCCGGCAGCTCCTCCAGGCCCGCAGGAACCGGAAATTCCTGCTGAAATACCAGAGGTACCGGAGGAATACCGGGGCACTGTGACCGAGCTGACCATGACAGGGGAGGACAGCCCAGCCTATGTGCGGTGGGATAACATCTGGATAAGGAACTACACCAAGCTGACGGCAGCCGAGGTGCAGAAGGTGCTGGCCACCCCCAACAGGGTAACGCTGAATCCCAAAGAAAAGGGGCCACAGCTCCTGCTGTTCCACACACATGCGACTGAAAGCTATGAGCTGTATGACAGCCCTTACTTTGATACCCGGAACACCTGGCGGGATACCGATAACCAAAACAACATGGTGGCGGTAGGGGATGTGCTGGCCTCCGGGCTGGAGCAGGCGGGGCTGGCGGTACTGCACGATGCCACCCAACACGATAACCCGGCCTACACGGGAGCCTACATCCGCAGTACAGAGACGATAAAGAGCTACGAACAGGCATAATTGTAGGACCGGCTGCAAAAAAAGATGGGTCGGCACAGCCCGGGGTATTTTTCTTCGATCGCCGCCGCCAGCGCCGCGTCGTCCGCGGGGAAATGGATATTCTCGTAGGCATACCGCACATCGCACAGCCCATGCTGCCGCCGCAGCTCCGCAGGGAGCAGGTCGGGCAGCCGGTCCGCTCCCTCGTCCAGCCCCTGCCGGATGGCGCGGTGGAGCAGGCTCTGCCCCACGCCCGCCGTCAGCGGATAGACCGGCACGATGCAGCCGGTGACGGCGTGCAGCCCCTCCCGCTCAAAGACGGGATTCGTCATCGTCCGCCGCAGCAGCGTCCCCTCGACCGTGCCGTAGAACGTGTAGCTCTCGCCCACGTGGAACGTGTTTTTCAGGTACGACTGGTTGAAGTACGTCAGCTCCAGCGCGGCGCTCTCATCCACCACGCGCAGCTTGACGAGCTCCAATCCCTTTCGGATGCGCGAGAGCTTCGGCTCCGACGCCACCATCGCCGTCACGCAGGCGCGCTCACCGACCTGCAGCTCCGCGATGCGGCGGCTCTCCCGCCGGTCCTCGTAGGCGCGCGGGAAATAGGAGATGAGACTTTTCAGGTCTGTGATGCCGAGCTTCGCAAGGCTCTTCGCCCGCGCCTCGCCCACACCCCTGACAAAGCGCACATCGGTATTCAGCTCCGCCACGGCCCTCGCCTCCTCTCAGAAAATCTTTCTTCATTATACTCGTTTTCTCCGCATTTGAAAAGGGCCTTCCGCTCTTGCGGAAAGCCCCTGTTCCCTTACGTTCTTCGGACGTAATCGACATAGCGGAAGCGCAGGCCGTTTTCCTCCTGCCATTCCCCCACCGTCTCCGCCGTCCAATCGGGCGCGGCGTTGAGGTTCGGAAAGAAGGCGTCCGCCCCCTCCGCCGCGGCGTCCACCTGCGTCACCAGCACACGCTCGCAGCGCGGCAGCAGCGCGCGGTAGAGCTGCGCGCCGCCCATGAGCACGGCGTCCTCTCCCGCCAGCGCCGCGGCCTCCCCGACGCTGCGCGCGACCTCCACACCCTCGCGCGGCGCCATCGTCGTGCTCACCACGAGGTTCCGCCGGTTCGGCAGCGGTCTGCCGCCCGGCAGCGAAAGCAGGGTATTCTTCCCCATCACGACGGTCTTTCCCGTCGTGAGCGCTTTGAAGCGCTTGAGGTCGGCGGAAATATGAAACAGCAATGCGTTGTCCCGGCCGATGGCCCAGTTCTTGTCCACGCAGACGATGGCGGTCATAGCGTTCTCCTTTACACCGCGATGGGAATTTTCGCCTCGAACGGGCAGGGCTCATAGCCCTCGAGCCGGAAGCTGTCCTTTGTGAAGGCATAGAAATCCGTCACGCTCGGGTCGATGAAAAACGCCGGCGCGGGCTTCTCCGGCTCCGAAAGCATCTGCTCGATGATGGGCACATGGCGGTCGTAGATGTGCGCGTCCGCAATGACGTGCACCAGCTCGCCGGCCTTGAGCCCGCTGACCTGCGCCATCATGTGGACCAGCACCGCGTACTGCACCACGTTCCAGTTGTTCGCCGCCAGCATATCCTGACTGCGCTGGTTCAAAATGGCGTTGAGCGTATCGCCCGACACGTTGAAGGTCATGGAGTAGGCGCAGGGATAGAGCGCCATTTCATGCAGGTCGGCAAAATTGTAGAGGTTCGTCAGGATGCGCCGCGAGGCAGGATCATGCTTCAGGTCGTAGAGCACGCGGTCCACCTGATCGAACATTCCTTCTTTATACTGGTGCTTCACGCCGAGCTGGTAGCCGTAGGCCTTGCCGATGCTGCCGCTCTCGTCCGCCCACGCGTCCCAGATGTGGGAGGAGAGGTCGTGGACGTTATTGCTTTTTTTCTGCCAGATCCACAAAAGCTCGTCCACCGCGCTCTTCCAATAGGTGCGGCGCAGCGTGAGGATGGGGAATTCCCTTTGCAGGTCGTAGCGGTTGACGATGCCGAATTTCTTGACCGTGTGCGCCGGGGTCCCGTCCTCCCAGCGCGGACGCACGGCAAGCTCCGTGTCCCACACGCCGTTTTTCAAAATGTCCTCGCAGTTCCGGCGAAAAACCTGATCGGCATAGCTCATATCCTGACCTCCCGGGATCGTTGTTTTTCTATCTTACCACAGCCGGCGGACAGCTGTCACTTCTTTTTTCATTTTTTCGCAAAATTCGCCTTTCCCTGCATTTCGCGCCGAAAAAGCATACATCTCATACCCTTGTTTCCCAATTTTTGGAAAAAATTGCTATGCTTGGTTCCAATGATGAAATCTGCAGAAAAAGGAGTTGAAGCCGATGCCGTCGTGGGTCGCCTGGCTGATCGCCGCCGTGAGCACCACCGCCTTTCTCGTCCTCTGGTTCTGGGAAGTGCGGCGCGTCCTGCGCAGTCGGCGCAGCGTGGTGGAAAGCGCCGCCGCGCAGCTCTCCGCCTGCCGCCGTCAGGCCGCCGGCGTGCGCTACGATCCCGAACTCGCCCAGATCCTCGCGCGCAGCGAGAGCATCTACCGGCAGGCCGTCGCGCACTACAACGATACGCTTTGCAAGCCGTGGTGCCGTCTGCCCGGCCATCTGCTTGGCTTCGACCGCGACACCGGAGAGGATGACCTCTGACCGCCGCGCCGCCGCGCGCTTCGCCGCCGCCCACTTTGCGCGCCATTCAGGGGAGAGGTAGCGCGGTTCGTTCGCCGCGTTGCCCTTCACGCCGTAGATCGGAATCACGTGGAAGCCGCCGAAGCCCCCTTCCGCAAGCGCCCGGGCCTGCGCCTCCAACCCCGCCTCCGTGACGGCGTTCCCCATCCACCAGTTGTAGACCCACGGGCGCGTCTGGGCCGATTCCGCCTCCCATGTCGGCTTCGCCGCCGCCACGCCCAATGCCATGCCTCCCGCCAGAACCGCGCACAGCAGCGCGCGTCCCACGCTCCTCCGCATCCTCAAGCCCATCATGGCCCTCGCTTCCTGTTTCCTGTCCATAGGCCGTGATTATACAGGAAAATGGGTCTTCATGGCAAGAATCGGCGACAGGTGACAGACCGGCACCCCAGATCGCACAGAAGTACCACACGGGCTCGGCACGCGATGTACCCGCGCCGCCCTCGGCGCGGGGCGCTGAAAAGGAAAACCGGAGAAATTTGAAACCTGTAGGATTTCGCCTCGGAACGGTGTGGAGTGGAAGTGAGGGCGCGGGACATCCAGGCACATCTTCACGCAGAGGCACCGAGGCCGCAGAAATCCATGCCTCTCGGGGTTCTGAACAAAATTGATCATTTACATCAATTCGTGCATTTCTTCATGAATCATGTCATTTATGTTGTATACAGATTTTATTACGCATCGAAATCTCATTCAAGGAAGAGGGGAACATGATTGCTGGATTTCGCTTCGGAATGTTCCGACGTGAAATCCTTCATACCAAAGAACACGTGGTGGAAACGTGGCCGAATTGCGCGAAACACACCCCGTCAGGAAATCTTCCGCCATCATGTGACATGTGGGGGCAGATCCAAAGTTCCGGGAGGGACGCAATTCATTGCGTCCGTACCCCTACTAGAACGCCATCCATCCGCTCACCTCCATCGCGGCGCAAGGTTCTCGCCGTTGTACTCAAGATTGGGGTCGTTCGGAGTGGGATTGAAGAAACTGTACTCAAAACACATCATTGGTCCGACAAAAAACGCTCCATATATTTTTGCGTAATGAGCCGAGACAAGATGACCATGTGCATCGACTTTTGTTCTCGTCCTAAGAACAAGGTACTCATCCTTACGAAGAATGTCGTTTCGGACAAATCTACCTATTGGAGGGGCGTCTATCACATACTCAAAACGTTGTTGATAAATACCGTTTGTATCAGCCGTATAGACAGACTGAAACTCTTTTGAATGCGTTTTCTTCAACTTATAAGCCCCACTTAACGGAGTATTAAACACAATACAGCCTGAACTTCGAACATAGTTGTTTGATTTTGAGTATGAACAGACAAGCTCAAAGTCCGTGACCTCACCTGTTCCATAGGGGCTCACCCAATCCAGTTTCTTCAAGTCAAAACCAAACGATCCACTGTTACTTGGCGGATAGAAATCAAACAATGGAGGCGACACATACATCGGAACTGGGTTTCTCTTTCTGCGGAGCGTAAGGGACACGCCCTTTTCATGTTCAAGAAGCCGTGCGTAGCCCACACTGTCGCTACGAATCCGAAAATGGATGTCGCGAGACACTTCAGAATAGAAACCCGGCGCACTTACAAAACAGTCGAAGTCTCCGCTGTAGCAGGGGAAGCGCGCCGTGGCGGTCCCCAGGGCATCCGTCCGCACAATGGTCTCACGCATCGGCGTACTGGCATGTGTCCAGAACTCCAGGCGGTCACGCCGCGTACGGGCCTTGATCTCGGCGTTCGTGACGGCGTTTCCCCCGTCATCGTGAACGGAGAAATGAACTGTCACACTATTTCCGATTCCAAACAGAAGCATCGGTATGCTTACCACCCAGAACGTTAATTTTCTCATTTGATCCTACTTTTGAACCTAAACAGTCTGGACATGTTACCCGACCTTGCAAAACCCTTGGACCCTAGGGCAGCAGTATTCCGCTGGTCTTTTTCCTTAGGTTCCTTTGGGTGTCGAACTCCAGATTCGCGTCGTTCTGCTTCGGGTTGAAGACCATCGTCATGAATTGGAAATACCTATAAGCGGTGATACCCCCATAGATTTTTGAATAATTACACGATTTCAGATTCCCATCGGCATCCACGACCGATCGGGACCGTATTACAAGATACTCCTCGTCTGAAACGAACTGTGAACGAACTGTCTCCTTCCCCATCCGTTTCTTTGTCCAAATATCCATCGTCTGTACATAAACATGATTCGTATCTGCCCTGTATGTCGACTTAAACGAAGTGGAGGATTCTTGTTTTTGCTTGTAGGCACCATTGAATGGTCCCTCGAATTCAAGTACGGCACGATAGACTCCGTTCGATTCCTCTCGCCTTAGTATGAAATCAGCAACTTCACCTTTACCATGCGGTACTGTCCAATCACCTTTCTCCATGTCAAAACCGAAACGTCCATTCTTTAAGGGGAAAGGGAAATCCTCACCCGCGCCATAACCGAAACATGGGATTGGGTTCAATTTCTTCCTCATCGTGAAAGACAAATGTTTCTCATGCTCCAAAAGATGGGCAAAGAAAACACTGTCGCGAGCATAATTGAAACGAAGGTTCTTTTTGTGTTCAGGGTAGAATCCCATGGCCGAAACATAACTTGAGAACTCTCCACTATAGCATGGAAACTCAATTCGCGCACACCCGTTCGTATCCGTTATGGCCATGATTTTACGTTGTGGTGAATCCGCATGACCCAGATTGGCCAAACGGTCCCTCTGGGTATTGGTCGAGATAACGGCATTGGAAACGATTAGTCCAGCGTCATCGACAACTCTGAACCTGACTTCCACATTGGAATTCCAATTGGTCGGGATGGAAGACAGCAGCGATGCCGTCAGAAGCAAGTTCGTGACCATTAGTGCCCCTCCTTCGTCTGATTGACAATGCTTTCGTAGAGTTTATGGACAACGGGATACGGGACCTGAATGAAGAAACTGTGTACCCAGTCTGGATTTGACAGAATACTCTTCATTGTTCCGTCCTTGAATTTTGCCGCCATACAATCCCCGTCTCAGTGGCCCGGTCGCGCAGGAGCGCGACCCTCCCGGACGGGAAACGTCCCAACGCAGAGCGGGAGGGACGCGCTCCTACCAGAACGCCATCCATCCGCTTCATGTTCAAGAAGCCGTGCGTAACCCACACTGTCTCCACGGATCTTGAAATGGATGTAACGAAGTATTTCGGAATAGAAACCCGGCGCGCTTACAAGACAGTCGAAGTCTCCGCTGTAGCAGGGAAAGCATGCCGTGGCGCCCCCCCAAAGTATCCGTCTGTACGATGGTCTCACGCATCGGCGTACTGGCATGTGTCCAGAACTCCAGGCGGTCACGCCGCGTACGGGCCTTGATCTCGGCGTTCGTGACGGCGTTTCCCCCGTCATCGTGAACGGAGAAATGAACTGTCACACTATTTCCGATTCCAAACAGAAGCATCGGTATGCTTACCACCCAGAACGTTAATTTTCTCATTTGATCCTACTTTTGAACCTAAACAGTCTGGACATGTTACCCGACCTTGCAAAACCCTTGGACCCTAGGGCAGCAGTATTCCGCTGGTCTTTTTCCTTAGGTTCCTTTGGGTGTCGAACTCCAGATTCGCGTCGTTCTGCTTCGGGTTGAAGACCATCGTCATGAATTGGAAATACCTATAAGCGGTGATACCCCCATAGATTTTTGAATAATTACACGATTTCAGATTCCCATCGGCATCCACGACCGATCGGGACCGTATTACAAGATACTCCTCGTCTGAAACGAACTGTGAACGAACTGTCTCCTTCCCCATCCGTTTCTTTGTCCAAATATCCATCGTCTGTACATAAACATGATTCGTATCTGCCCTGTATGTCGACTTAAACGAAGTGGAGGATTCTTGTTTTTGCTTGTAGGCACCATTGAATGGTCCCTCGAATTCAAGTACGGCACGATAGACTCCGTTCGATTCCTCTCGCCTTAGTATGAAATCAGCAACTTCACCTTTACCATGCGGTACTGTCCAATCACCTTTCTCCATGTCAAAACCGAAACGTCCATTCTTTAAGGGGAAAGGGAAATCCTCACCCGCGCCATAACCGAAACATGGTACAGGATCGACAATGGGGCGTAACCGAAAGCAAACGTTCTTTTCATGTTCCAACAAGTGTTCGATGACGATTCCGTCCCTCGCCAGCCTGAAAGGCACGTCCCCACTCGTCTCCGAGTAGAAGTTGTCGGCGTGAACCGTGCTGGAGAACAGTCCATCGTAACACGGGAATCCGACCTCGGCACGTCCATTCCCGTCGGTCACCGCAATGATTTCACGCCGTGGAGAACTGGCATGTCCCATTGAAGCAATACGGTCCCTGCGCGTGTACGTTTTGATGACCGCATTGGAGACGGCACTCCCAGAATCATCTTGAACATGGAAGAAGACCTTCACATTCGAGTCCCATGACGTTGGAATAAGAGCCAGTAACGATGCCGTTGTCAGAAGTACGTTCGTACACATTTCACTGCCCTTCCTTTGTTTGATCGACAATGCTTTCGTAGAGTTTATGGACAACGGGATACGGAACCTGAATGAAGAAACTGTGTACCCACTTCGGATTCGACAGAATGCTTTTCATTGTTCCGTCCTTGAATTTTGTCGCCATATTGCCATTTCGGTCATCCCATGCAGGTACGGCGGTGAAACCGGCCGCAAGCGATTCTGCGGGAATGGCATCCGCCAGAAGCCGGGCATGGTAGGCAGAGGATATTTCCGTTACCGGATTGGTCGTGCAGATGGCGGTATCCTCAAACGGTCCAAAGAACGGGATTCTCCGCAGTTCATCCAGTGTAATCCGGGAAGCCTCCTCCGCCGTCGCGCGTTCGACAGACGTGCGAACCGTCGGGGGCGTCGGGCTCCCGGCAGGCACGGGATCGATGTAGACATGTTCAACGTAATGGTCCGGATTGAAGCTCCAGCCTCCTTCGTTCCGTCCAAAGGCCAATGCGTTCTGCAGCAACGACTTAACACCCTTGTAGCGTTCCTGGTTGTACCAGGCCCATCTCCGCTGAAACGGTTGATAGCCCTCGCCGTGTCCACATTCAAGAACCTCCTCTTCGGACGAATAGTAGTTGACGGTGTTCTCGACGGAAGCGAAACGTCCCCGCCAAGTCAAACTACGCCGGGCGTCACCGGAATCAAAGAGATCGTGCCAACGGGAGGCCCTGAGGTGATTCGAATAACCCCGCCAGGTATCCGGTGTCATTCGATTCAAGGTCTCGTCCGTCACGCCGTCCGTAGAATCGTACGCCTCGACGGGTACGGCGGCGTTGAGCATGAAGTACCTGTTGTACACGAGCCCGTGGTCCTGGGCGGCGGCGGAGACGACCATGTTCCCGAGCGAATGCGCCATCATGTACTTGCGCCCCGGGAGCGCGTTCACGGCGGAGGCCAGGCCGGACGCCGACGCGAAGGCGTTCTCCACGTTCCCCTGGTAGTCGGGCGTGGTCAACCCGGCCAGCCAGTAGTCGCCCTGCCCCTCGTCGCCCCGCCACGTGACGACCGTGAAGGCCGACTCCATCCCCGCCCACCAGAGGCGCTTGAACACGGCACGCCCCCACAGGCGCGCCTCGCGCTCGTTCACGTTGTAGCCGTGTACGAAGACGACGTGTGTGCCGTCGGTCTCGGAGTCCGGGCGCATCTGGGGGCCGTCCATCGCGTATTGCCCCGGTGCAAAGTATTAACGACCTGCTTAAATATGCGGCAAGCGTAGACGTAAGGCAGCGTGGACCAATCGGTGCACAAACCGATATCAGCATCCGCGGCGGAAACCAGGAGCAGATAACCATACTGCTCAACGGCATCAACATCTGCGACCCGCAGACAGGACACAACGCATTCGACTTCCCCGTTGACGTGAGCGACATCGAGCGCATCGAAGTGCTTGAAGGACCGGCAGGAAGAGTGTTCGGAACATCATCATTGCTTGGAGCAATAAACATCGTTACGAAACATCCGAAACAGAACAAAATTTCAGCTCATGCAGAGGCAGGAAGCTACGGATACTTCAACGGTGGAACAAGCATTGGACTGACTTCGGGAAAATGGACCAACACCATTTCCGGAAACTACACACGTTCCGACGGCTACAACCGCAACAAGGCGGGCAGACTGAACACTGACTTCGAGGGAGCCAAGGCTTTTTACCAAGGAACATACTCTGACAAAGACACAAGAGTCAGCTGGCATGCAGGATTGAGCATGCGTGATTTCGGTTCCAACACATTCTATGGAACCGGCAGCGACGACCAATTTGAACATACTTTCAAGAGCTACACGGCTCTACAGGCTGACACCAGATGCGGAAAACTGCACCTGAGCCCATCGGTATACTGGAACAGAAACATGGACCGCTTCGAATATTTCCGCGGTCTGGACAACATCATTCCTGAGGGAGGCAGCTATGGAGTGGCTTACAACTACCACCGCACCGACGTGTATGGCGTAAACCTCAACTCGTATTTCGACTGGACGCTCGGTAGAACTGCCGTATGTGCCGAACTGAGAAACGAAGACCTCGTAAGCACAACACTCGGCGAGCCGCTCGAACAGCCTAAACACATACACAAGACCGACCGTGACTACACCAACGGACTTAACCGCACAAACATCAGCTTCACCCTGGAGCACAATATTCTGCTGGAGCGCTTCACGCTGTCTGCCGGAATCGTTGCGGTAAAGAATTCATGGAACCAAATGAACATGAGGGTTTATCCTGGCATCGACGCAAGCTACCGCATTGGTAACAACGTTAAGTTCTATGCCTCATACAACACTTCGCTGAGAATGCCTTCCGTAACGGAACTTTACTATTCTGTAGGCGGTCACAAGGCTGACAAGAATCTGAAACCGGAGGAGCTGCAGGCTTTTGAAGGAGGAGTGAAATATCTTGGCAACGGCATTACGGCAAGTGCCAGCGTGTTCTACAACCACTGTAAGAACATGATAGACTGGATTCTCGACACTAATGAGGGCAATGACGCAGTATGGAAATCGGTGAACTTCACCAAGATTAACACTCTTGGCGTTGAAGCGTCGCTGGCAATGAAACTGAACCAGCTGATTCCTCAGCAGCACCTGCTGAAATCACTCGACCTTTCATACACATACATGACACAGGACAAAGACGAACCGGCAAACATACAGAGCCGTTCCACACTCGAATACTTGCGCCATAAGTTCGTAGCCAACCTCGACCTGAACATCTGGAGCAAGCTTGACCTGACGATGAAATACCGTTGGCAGAAGCGTACCGGCTCGTTCACAAGAAAAGACAACAGCGGCAATGCCGTCGTTTCCAAGTTCAAGCCATACGGACTGATGGATGCCCGTCTGTCATGGAACGCCGATAAATACAAGCTGTTTGTTGAAGCAAACAATGTGTTCAACACCAAGTACTACGACTTCGGTAGTCTGCCACAACCCGGCACATGGATTATGGCAGGAGCATCGG
>OQVL01002719.1_pt1 | contig 10810 bp, 11 predicted proteins | sample 1691501 | NCBI WGS metagenome assembly OQVL01 (sample SAMN03418253, study PRJEB22391) | human gut metagenome | biome: human-gut; feature: organic feature; material: feces | host: Homo sapiens | place: Tanzania | collected 2013-01
AATCACTCAAATAAAACCAAAAGGGAAGACTTTAATGTCCGTTAAAGACTTTAAAAACGGTTATCAAAAAATCTTATTAAATAAGGAGGTATCATGAAAAAAGAAAAGAAAACATTTAAAGAAAAATGGGCTACCCCTGATGGCAAAATAATTATAAAACTTAAACTTTGGGCCATTTTCTTTGGTATGTTAATTTAATCTTTTAATCAATAATCATTTTATTTGTTATGGCAAACAAACGAAACCTGAAACGCAATATCAATTATGTTTGTAGCGAACTTTTTTCGGAGGCAGTGGCTGCTTCCATGTACAGTTCAAAAGCAACAGAAGAGGACGTGAATGCATTGCTCGCTTCTATCCTTGTAATACATAATGACTATGTACGACGTGTGTCGCATCAAGAGCCAGGACTCTCGCCGAAACTGTTCTATAAAGACCTTGTGAACAACTTCAATAAGCAGGTGTCTGAGATTGTGGACCAGGTTGTAAATCTCGGCTAATCAGAATTTTCAAAACATAAACATACATAATACACAATGAGTTTTTTGCAACGCATTTGCAAGACAATACTTTACAAGCGCATGGGGTGGACCACTCGTATAGAAGTGGACCACCCCACTAAGTATATACTCTGCCTTGCTCCGCACACGAGTAATTGGGACTTCATCATCGGCCTGCTCTTCTCGCGTGCTGAGGGAATGCACATCAACTTCCTTATGAAGAAGGAGTGGTTCTTCTGGCCGCTTGGCATATGGTTCAGGCATCTTGGCGGAATACCCGTCAACCGCGGAAAGCACACAAGTATGACCGACGCCATGGCAGAGGCTGCGCGCAAGGCTCCCGACTTCCGTCTGTGTGTGACACCCGAGGGCACTCGCTCGCTGAATCCGAACTGGAAGAAGGGCTTCTACTTCATAGCCCTCAAGGCGGGTATTCCAATATTGCTCTACGGACTCGACTTTGAGCGCAAGCTCATAGAGTGCAAGCATGTGCTCACGCCGACGGGCGACGTTGATGCAGACATGAAGATTATAAAAACGTATTTCAAGGATTTTAAGGGCAAAAAGCCAGAGCTTTTCTCTGTAGGAGAATTATGAAAATGAACAATCGAGTACTTTCATTCATAATATGTGCCGCATCGTTTGTGACGGCTACTGCGTTGGCCAATGCTCCTAAGAAGCTGCCAAAAGAAAAAATAAGTGCTCTGCTCAAGAATTATGTGCTGCAGAACAAGGCGAAGAATGTAGACTATCCGTCGCAGCCATACGTTGAATCGTTCAGATTGGACGACGCCCGCCGACAGCTCACGCTTGTTGTAAGCTCGTCATTCGCAACACAGAATTTCACGGAGAAGTCTGTGAGATACTATTACAAGCGACTTGCCAAGACACTGCCCAAACCCTACAACCGCTACGACCTGCGTATTGAGACAGTGGGTCTGCCCATAGAGATGCTTGTGGCAGGAACCAAGCTTGAAACAGCCGATGCCAAGGCTTTCTGGGGACGCATAGAATATGAGGGGCAACCGTGGGTGACGAATGTGTCGAAACCGTTTTTCGTGTCGCATGGACTCTTCGACCGCCACATATCCCTTTGGGCGTCGCATGGCAGATATTACGATAAGAAGAAAGAACGATGGAAATGGCAACGCCCCAACCTGTTTGGCACTACCGAGGACTTATTCACGCAGACCATCGTTGTGCCTTATCTCATTCCGATGCTTGAGAATGCGGGAGCAGTGGTCTATACACCACGTGAGCGCGACTGGCAGAGGTACGAGGTTGTTGTGGACAACGACAATGGCAAGGGATATGTAGAGGACAACGGCAAGGAACGGTGGGCTGCCACCAACGAAAGTGGCTTTGCTTGTCATGTTGGTACTTACAGCGATGGCGAGAATCCATTCTGCGACGGTACGGCAAGACAGGTGAAGGCCATTCGTAAAGGCTCAGAGTCGTGGGCTTCTTATCAACCTGACTTTCCGCAGGCCGGCGAGTATGCTGTATACGTGAGCTACCAGACGGTGGAGAAGAGTGTGGCAGATGCCAAATACATCGTGTTCCACAAAGGTGAGCGCACGGAGTTCTGCGTAAACCAAAAGATGGGTGGCGGCACATGGGTGTATCTTGGCACTTTCGACTTCGACAAGGGTGACAGCGAGCTCAACCGTGTGGTGCTGACCAACATTTCGGAGGAGCGAGGTGTGGTGACAACCGATGCTGTGCGTTTCGGAGGAGGAATGGGCAACATTCAGAGGGCTGGCACTATGAGCGGACTGCCGCGCTGTCTTGAAGGCGCACGCTATTCAGCACAATGGGCAGGCGCACCGTATGCTGTGTATGGTGGGCGCGGAGGTACGGACGACTATTCTGACGACATAAACACCCGTTCCAACATGACCAACTGGCTTGCGGGAGGATCTGTGTACGTACCGACGATGGATGGCAAGAAAGTGCCTATAGAACTGTCGCTTGCCGTGCATAGTGATGCAGGATATAGTGCTGTAGCCGACTCCATAATTGGATCGCTTGCAATATGCACAACAAAATTCAATGACGGGCGACTGAACAGCGGCATCTCGCGTATGGCCTCGCATGATTTAGCTGAAACTCTGCTTTCGGGCATTCAGCGCGACATTTCCGCAAAATACGGCAAGTGGACGCGCCGATATCTGTGGGACCGCAATTACAGCGAGACCCGAAAGCCTGAGGTGCCGTCGGCTATTGTCGAGACAATGTCGCACCAAAACTTCGCTGATATGCGACGTGGACTGGATCCTAATTTCCGCTTCACCCTTGCACGCTCGCTGTATAAATCGATATTGCGCTATGTTAATGGCGGACATCAAAGACCATGTGTGGTGCAGCCATTGCCAGTAAGCAATTTCTGTATAGAGCATATAGGTGGAAACCAACTGCGCCTGTCGTGGCTACCCGTTAAGGACGATATGGAACCAACAGCCATGCCAACAGCATATAATATATATGTGGCGGAGAATGGCAAGGGATTTGACAACGGACGTATGGTGTCGGGCACATCTTTGCTGTTTGAGGCAAAGCGAGGTGTGGTCTATAAGTTCCGTGTGGCAGCTGTCAACCGTGGTGGCGAGAGTTTCCCGTCAGAGACGCTTGCTGCGTATCTGTCAGAAGGACAACATGCCAAGGATGTGCTTGTGGTCGACGGATTCAAGCGACTGTCGGGGCCTTCTGTAGTAGACGACGATTCACGGCAGGGGTTCGACCTCGACGACGACATAGGAGTGTCGCTCGGACTCACGGCAGGTTGGAACGGCCGACAGCAATGTTTCGATAAGACTCGTGCCGGAAGCGAGGGGCCAGGCGCATTGGGATATTGTGGCGACGAGCTTGCTGGCAAGTTTATTATGGGTAATCAGCAGAACGCATCGGTGTGTCATGTAGAAAACATAGCCCTTGCAGGCAATTACAATGTGGTGAGCTGCTCGCTGGAGTCGCTTGAGAACGATTTCGTGAAGCCCTCGCATTATGGCGTGATAGACATTGCTTTCGGTCTGCAGAAAAATGATGGCCACTCGTTAGTGTATTACAAGACATTCTCGTCGTTGCTGCAAAGTCAGCTTAAGGCCTTCATCCGAGGCGGTGGCCGACTGTTGGTGAGTGGCGCATATGTTGGTAGCGACATGCAACAGCCGGCTGAGCGTGAATTCATGTCTGACGTGCTTAAGTCGGGATTCACTGGTGTGAACTGTTCGCAACCCGACAATCTTGTGAATGGACTTGGCATTTCGTTCGACATAATCCGTCAGCCCAATAACATGCATTATGCTGCCACATCAGTGGATATGTTGCGCCCATCGTCGCCTTTGTCGTTCTGTGCAATGCAGTATGCCGATGGCACTGATGCCGCTGTGGCCTATGATGGCACCGACTATAAGAGTTTCACAATGGGATTCCCGTTTGAATGTATAAACAGCCTGAAGGCACGTCAGCAGGTTATGAAGGCAGTTATGACATTCCTTGTGAAATAAATGAAAAGAATAAACCAATAACAATAATAATAAAAAAAACCAAATGATTATGTACAAAATTCAAGCTAATGCCTCAGGCACAAGAAGTATAGAAGTAAGCGACAAGCATCTTGAGACACTTGCCAAGTATTCACTCCTCAACGCTCTTGTCGACAGCAATGGTATTGTCGACGAGCCGGTGCTCGACAAACTGAAACTCAATGTGCGCTCGCTCTTAGAGTCGTCGGGAATAAGCGACAAGGATTTGCTCGATTTATGCCTCGACGTTATATACAATAATAATATGAAGGCTCTCGGATTGGCCAATCTCGTTGCCCTTTACAAGGAGTGGGAGAGTAAGCCGAAGGAAGAGACAGAAGAGTAGGAGTTGTGGCGTGAACGTCGGCAGGACCGGAAGACTACAACTTGAAGTATTAATAAAAAAGAAAAAAAACATTAGACAATGAAAGAATACAGGCTCACCGACTGGCTGCCTACTACTAAGAAAGAAATGGAACTCAGAGGATGGGATTCGGTAGACGTAATCCTGTTCTCTGCAGACGCATACGTTGACCATCCGTCGTTTGGAGCCGCTGTCATAGGGCGTACGCTTGAGGCAGCCGGCTACCGTGTGGCTATAGTGCCACAACCCGACTGGCATGGCGACTATCGCGACTTCAAGAAATTGGGACGTCCTAATCTCTTTTTCGGAATTGCACCAGGATGTATGGACTCTATGGTCAACAAGTATACAGCCGGCAAGCGCCTGCGTTCGGAGGATGCTTACAGTCCTGACGGGCGACACGACTGCCGCCCGGAATATCCTACCATTGTCTATACAAAAATCTTGAAACAAATATTTCCTGATGTGCCCGTAGTTCTTGGCGGAATAGAGGCCTCGCTTCGACGACTTACCCACTACGATTACTGGAAGGACGGACTTCAGAAATGTATACTCTGCGACTCGGGAGCCGACATGATAATCTATGGAATGGGCGAGAAGCCTATCATCGAACTTTGCCGACAGTTCAGTGAAGGCAAGAAGGTGGATGAAATCAAGGACATTCCACAGACTGTGTATCTTTGTCGAGAGGCTGAGATTTTAGGTGGAATAACAGCCGACGACATTGTGCTGCACAGTCATGAGGAGTGTCTGCGCAACAAAAAGGCTGAGGCTGAGAATTTCCGCCATATAGAGGAGGAGTCGAACAGAATGCAGGCACAACGCCTGCTTCAAGCAGTCGACGGCAAGTATGTAGTGGTGAATCCGATGTATCCGCCTATGACATCAGAAGAGCTTGACCGTTCGTTTGATTTGCCATACACGCGTTTGCCTCATCCAAAGTATAAGGGAAAGCGTATTCCTGCCTACGACATGATAAAGTTCTCGGTGAATCTGCACCGTGGCTGCTTCGGCGGATGTGCGTTTTGCACCATCAGTGCTCATCAGGGCAAATTTATTGCCTGTCGTTCGAAGGAGAGTGTGCTTCGCGAAGTGAAGAAGGTAATGGAAATGCCCGACTTTAAGGGGTATCTGTCCGACCTCGGCGGGCCGTCGGCCAACATGTATGGTATGCACGGCAAGAATCCTAAGGCCTGCGCCGTGTGCAAGCGTCCGTCGTGCATAAATCCGCAGGTATGTCCAAATCTTATAACCGACCATTCTCCATTGCTCGAAATATATCATGCGGTAGACGCGCTGCCGGGCATTAAGAAGAGCTTCATTGGTAGTGGTGTGCGCTACGATTTGCTCTTGCACAAGAGCAAGGATGAGAAGTCGAATGCTGCCGCTCGACAATACACTCGCGAACTTATATGCAAGCATGTCAGCGGACGCCTGAAGGTAGCTCCTGAGCACACTTCTGATGCTGTGCTTAAACTCATGCGCAAGCCATCGTTCACACTGTTTGAGGAATTCAAGCGCATCTTCGACAAGATAAACAAGGAGGAAAACCTCCGCCAGCAGATTATTCCTTACTTTATAAGTTCTCATCCTGGATGTCGTGAGGAGGATATGGCTGAGCTTGCGGTTATCACCAAGCAGCTCGACTTCCATCTTGAGCAAGTGCAGGATTTTACGCCTACACCTATGACTGTGAGTACAGAAACATGGTATACGGGTTATGATCCTTATACGCTTGAACCAGTGTATTCAGCCAAAACCCCACGCGAGAAACTTGCACAACGACAATTCTTCTTCTGGTATAAGCCTGAAGAACGAAGGAATATTGAGAATGAGTTGCGACGTATAGGTCGTTCCGATCTTATTTCAAAACTCTATGCAGGAGTGCCAATGCCCAATAAGGGTGGACGTAACTTTGGCAATAACCGTCGTCCTGAGTTTGAGCGTAAACAGTGGGAACGAGATGATTCGCCACGTGAGCGAAACCGCCGTGGGCAGGAGAGTCCTAATGGAGGTGGAGTTTATGGAAGGTCTGATGGAAGTAGGGCTTATGGAAAGTCTGATGGAAGTAGGGCTTATGGAAAGCCTAATAGAAATGGATTTTATGGGAAGCCTAATGGAGGCAAGGTGAATGAAAAGTCGAATAGTGGTAGAAATAATGGTTATGGCAAAGGCCATAGCAAGAAAAAGTGAAGTTCATTTGATATTTGAATAAATATCTTTATAGTAGGAGGTTATGGTTTCATAGCCATAGCCTCCTGCAGATAAATAAATGTTTGTAGAGTCTTGTCACAATTCTCTACTTTTTAGAATTCTTTTGTGTTCAAATTTCTTAGAATTCGAATTTCTCAAGTTTCAAGCCGTTCTTTGTCAGAGCTTCAATCTCTGGTACAAGTCGTGTGAAATGAGCCGAGGCCATGTGGGCTTTCAATACTTCCTCGTCTTTCCATGTCTCGCAGAACATCATTACTAATGGGCGTGTAGAGCTAAGGAACAAATCGTAGGATATGTTGCCATCGTCTTTGCGCGACTCATTCACCAATTCAGTGCCAAGTTTCTTTACCGTCTCAACACTTGCATTGTCTTTCACTTCAAAAAAAGCATTTAATCTAATCATTGCACTGTTGTTTTAATGGTTATATTGTTTTGTTAATTGTTATATTGTTTTTGATGGTGCTAAGTTATATATTTTTGTTGATACGGCAATGGCTTTTTTGATAAAAATGTATTTCACTATATATAAAAATTGTGGGCAGCCAATCGACCGCCCACAACCAACACAAAAACTAAACTAGACTTAACTAAGCTAATTCGAGACTCTCACGAGCCCCTAATTATCACTTGCAAAGTTAGTGATTATTTTTGAAAAATCAATAGTATCAATTAAAAAATATGACAACTAACAAAGAAAAATATCACAACTAACGTTAAAAACGTAATTTTGTACAATTGTTTAGTATAATATTGTCCAATATAGTCATTGCAGCCATTGCTTCTACCACAGGAACCGCACGAGGCAACACGCAGGGGTCGTGTCTGCCATGTACGCAGAGAGATGTTCTGTTGCCGTTTTTGTCAACAGTAGGTTGTTCTTGAAGTATTGTTGCAACGGGTTTGAAGGCGACGCGGAAGTATATGTCTTCGCCATTGCTGATGCCTCCTTGTATGCCTCCGCTATGATTGGTGAGTGTGCTTACCTTGTTGTTGTTCGACGTGAATATGTCGTTTTGTTGACTTCCGCGTGATGTCACGCATCCGAACCCTTCGCCATATTCAAATCCTTTGGCTGCATTAATGCCAAGCATTGCCGCTCCGAGCATGGCTTGCAGTTTTCCGAATTCGGGCTCGCCAATTCCCACCGGACATCCTTTCACCACACATGTGATGATGCCACCTATAGTATCGCCCTCCGCCTTAACTTCTGTGATGAGCTGTTCCATCTCTTGTGCCTTGTCTGGGTCGGGACAACGCACAGGGTTTCGCTCGATTTCGTTGAAGTCGAGTGTCGAGTAGTTGTGGCTTACGGCTATGTCTCCCACTTGTGAGGTATAAGCAGTTATGTTTATGCCCATTTGTCTCAGAGCGAGTTTGGCGAGTGCTCCACCCACGCAGCGGCTTATGGTGATGCGTGCCGACGAGCGGCCTCCACCACGATGGTCGCGTATGCCATATTTTTTATAATATGTGTAATCGGCATGCGATGGTCTGAACACATCGCGCATGTTTTCGTAGTCGTTGGAGTGCTGGTTGGTGTTGCGCACAATAAATCCTATTGGGCATCCCGTTGATTTGCCTTCAAACACTCCGCTGAGCAATTCCACCTGGTCGGCTTCATTGCGTGATGTTGTTATTTTGCTTTGTCCTGGTCGGCGTCGGTTAAGTTCGCTTTGTATGAACTCCATGTCGATGTCGATGCCTGCAGGCATACCGTCAACCACTCCGCCAATAGCAGGCCCATGACTTTCGCCGAATGTTGTAAGCGTAAAAATATTTCCGAATGTGTTGCGCATAATATCAGACGTTTTGAAATGAAAAAAGGGACTAAGAGAACCAGTAAATATTTATTTAACTGAAAATTGAGAATTGATAATAGGCATTTTTTATAGTTGCCATTTGTCAATTCTCAATTTACTGTTAGAGTGCTAAGTATGATACTTCAATTCCTGGTCTGTCAATCCCTTTTATTATGGTTTGAAAAAAATAATGTTGTAAGGCATTTTAGTGGCAGTGTCCGCAGCAACCGCCATCTTTGTGGCCCTCGCCCTCATGGTGTCCGCATCCGCCCTCGTGGTGTCCGCATCCGCCCTCGCATCCGCCGCAGTCGCCACTGCATCCGCCACCGTTAAGATGGTTGAGCATAGTCTGCAATTCCTCTTTTGTAGCCTCGCGGTTTTCGATGATGTAGCCCTTGAAGTTGAGCTTGTTGCCAGCGAGCGGGTGGTTGAGGTCAACCTTAACCTTGTCAGTGCCGATTTCCAGAACCTTTGCTATGAAGAAGTTGCCGTCCTCGTTCTTGAGAGGAATCTGTGCTCCCTTGAATATGTTCTTGCTGTCGAAGTGTCCGTCAACGGTGAACATCTCCTTGTTGAGTTCGATGACGCGTGATGTCTCATACTCACCGAATGCCTTCTCCTTGTCGAGTTCAAAATCGAATTTATCACCACGATTCAAGTTTTCAAGACGCTCCTCAAGAGCATCTAAAGCTGCATCGAAGCCAGTGATGAATACGAAAGGCTGTTCCTGAGTTGTTTCCTCTACGAGGTTGCGTTCGCCCTTCTCGTTAATGGTGAAAAGCTGATAGTGTGCAGCAATAAGTTTGTTTGTCTCTTTTTCCATTTTTGATATTGTTATTTATTTTATGTTCTTTCCTTATGTTTGCGCATCTTTAAAGTGAAGATAGGGCAATGATTGTGCAAAGGTACGACATTTTTATTTGATAAATTTCCTTTGTATCTGATTTTTATATACTTTTGCAGACGTCTTGTGTGGTTTCTTTCATAGAGATAATACTTGAAAATGTAACAAATTGCATTTCCAGGAAATTTCTTGACAGTACGACTTTTTTAAAAGAAGCAGCAGAACAACCCGTGAAGACGAAGAACAAAAAAGTCTAACTTAAAAACACAAAAAAAGAAAGCACGCAGACAGCACACACAATCACACAACTTTTAGATATTGCATTGTAACTGTTTGATTTAAAGATGATTGATGAATCATGCAGGACTAGGAAATACATGCTCTATCAAAAAGCTCACATAGAACCTTCCCCAAACAGATGGCTCCCTGTCCCGCAGAAGAGAAACTTTGGTACGTCCTAAGAGACCTTAAACGACCCAACGCCCTACTCCCCGCCTATAAGCAATTGGGCGAATCGGATATAGAGGTCTTCACCCCAATGAGGTGGCACATAACCATAAAAAACGGGAAACGCGAGCGCAGACAAGTTCCCTTCATCCATGACCTACTCTTTGCACACGAGAGCAAGCAGACATTGGATCCCATCATTACCCGCACCGATACCCTCCAGTACCGGTACCAGAAAGGCGCCGGCTACCAAGAACCCATGACAGTCCCCGCCACAGATATGGAACGCTTCATAAAAGCAGTAAAGTCAACAGCACAACCGCAATACTACCTGCCGGGCGAGATTACACCGGCAATGTATGGCCGGGAAGTCCATATAGTAGGCGGAATATTAGACGGTTACGAAGGTAAACTGTTAAAGGTAAAAGGCTCTAAGAAGAAAAGACTCATAGTAGACCTCCCCAACCTCCTTGCAACAGCAGTAGAGGTAGAGAGCGACTACATACAATTTGTATAAAATGATAACACAGCAGACCCAACCCTCCAAGGCATACAGGCCAACTCAGGCAACCCCGTGGCTGCAGCTCAACCAGATATTGGAGACCAACCACAGCACCATCCTCGGCCGCGAGAAGAATAACCACAACCAGATTCATCTCTACGCCTACGGAGTCTATTGGGCCGCCTTTGAGCAATCGGCCTACCAGCTGTGCCGACTCTTTCCAGGGAGCAGTACCGCCATCCTGCAGATAAAAGGCCACCCCTTTCCGGCAATTATGGCTACGCTTCCCGACAAAGAACTATATACCCCAAAAGCAGTGCAGTACCCAACCCGTACAGTAACCCAGGACTATAAGATATTGGCAGTACCCAATCTTACCCACACCCGTTACCGCGCATGGTACACCCGCCTGCTGAAACAACACACAGAGATACAACACTTAATCAACCAATAAAAATTACCTATTACAATATGAGCATATTTGCAGGCAAGACGCTGATGATCACGGGAGGCACAGGGTCATTCGGCAACGCCGTTCTTAACCGCTTCCTTAACACAGACATAGGGGAGATAAGGATCTTCTCCCGCGACGAAAAGAAACAGGATGACATGCGCC
>OQVL01002723.1_pt1 | contig 10803 bp, 12 predicted proteins | sample 1691501 | NCBI WGS metagenome assembly OQVL01 (sample SAMN03418253, study PRJEB22391) | human gut metagenome | biome: human-gut; feature: organic feature; material: feces | host: Homo sapiens | place: Tanzania | collected 2013-01
TCATAGATCGATTTGTGATGTCGCTGTGAATTTCAAATGTCATGCATATTCTCCGTTGTAAGTAATTCTGTATCCGCAGGGCTGGCGTTGCATTGCAGTCGCCTCCGGACAGCATAAGCTGTCGCTTGTTTATTCTACCATACCGAAAATAAGGTCCATGTTAAGTTTTCCGAATCCTCAAAGGGCGGTCTCGGATGTATCTTCGTCAAGGTGCCTGCCAGAAGGCTCTTCTGATGCACGACCTTACCATCCCAAATGCTTCCGGGTTCTGCGTGAAAATCCATTCTCGTCCGTTGGAAATGGGCTGTTGCCAGAACAGCCCATTAAAGTTCATGTATCGGCAAGCATATATTACTTGCTCTTTTCTTTGCTTTTTGGGTCCGCGAAAAGTGCATGACCAAGCACCATCCCTATCATCGAAGCAATCGTTCCGATAAAGAAAAAGCTGAGCGTTTGCAAATCGACCCGATTAAAGATCAAGCTTTCTCTCATGCCATAGCTCGCATAGACGGAAAGCATGAACATAAGGCCAAATCCAATCGGCGCCAGCCACTTGTACTTTCCCCAATAATTGTTTTTCCCGATCAAAAGAGACAGAACGATCGTGGCGGCCGGGAGCATAATCCATTGGGCTCCACCTGCCTGTGCTTCCGTAATACTTCCCGCGGAAAAACGCCATGACGCCATAATATTGAACGCCCAAATTACCAGATAGGACAAAACCACCAGCAGTTTTGATAACCTTGTCTTGCTTTTCACCGTATTTGTGCTTTCTTCGATATAATCCAGATAGTCTTTCATAGGGTCTTCTCCTTTCAAGAGGTAGTCAAGGCTGACGCTATACAAATCACTCATTTTAAGCACACTTACGATATCGGGGTAGGATCTCTCATTCTGCTGATGCCAAGGGCTTGTGCCGCTTGTTCCTGCGTGATCTTCGCATCCGTTCTTGACTTTTTGATCTTGCCTCCAATATCCACACGCTTGCCCTCCCAACATGAACTTCATCTGGATTATGCCCTATGCGAAAAGCGCTGTCTATCAAAACGCTTTTACAAGGCTAAATTTCTCTGTCAAAATGCTTTTACATTTCTCTGTCTTATCCGAAACACCCTGATTTATCTGCCCATCGGAAGCGTGATCTCAAACACGGCGCCGGTTTCTCCGTTATACGCGCGGATCGTCCCTCTATGCAGGTGGATGATCTCCTTGGTCAGGGCAAGGCCGATGCCGGATTTTCCACTCCGCCCCATGTAGAAGCGATCAAAGATGTGGGGAAGATCTTCCTCGGCGATGCCGTCCCCGTCGTCCTGTATCCGTATCGTCACATGCCGCTTGTCCGCGCGGCAGGTCAGGCGCAGCTCGCTGCGGGCATAGCGCACGCCGTTGGACAGGATATTGGTGACCGCCCTGCGCAGCCGGGTACTACGCTGTTTTTGAACTGAACGGCTGTGAGCTGTATGTTGAATCCTTTACCGCCGATGAATCGGGCTTTGTCGCTATGCTGAAAGCTATTGTAGCAGATTAGGAATTGAAAAGTTCGCGCTTTGCATGGTACAATCATATTGGATAAGTTTATCCGCACAAAACGAAAGATGAGGATATGCCCGAAAGGAGGAACACTTTTATGAAACGACTGCCAATTATTGTGCTGACGCTTGCGCTCTGCCTGCTGACAGCGGGCTGCGGCGCAAAGCCAAACGAGCCAGACGATGGGGACTCTGCAAAAGCAGGGATCGTCGAGCGGATGGCAACGGTAAAAGCAGAGGAAATCAAATATATCTCATCATTCTTTTCTCGTGAGCATGTAAGCGCCGAAGACATGGCCTCCGTCCTCAATGCCGCAGCGGAACACCATAGCGAGCAGCCCGGTCAAGGCTTGGACCATTATACGATGGAGATATACCTCTCCGGAGAGCCTGACGCATATAACTCATCTGACGAACACTTCGTTTTCTTTGCCGGATTGGATGAAAACCATATAAACGGCATTTATTTCAACGGAAAAGGAGACAGCCATCGCATGAGCTTTGAGGACGAAACGCTCTACTGGCTGATCCGCAACGGTTACCGCACCGAAGTACAGGTAGACAAAGACGCTTATGAATACCATCAGGCCATTCTTGACCAGCGGGCGCAGCGATTGGCCGCGCAGTGCGCCTCTCCCTCCCAAACGGATATCCTCACCGGCTATGAGGTTGTGCAGTTTTATCAAAAAGAAGTCCTTACGGATGAAAGCGGCAGCTACACGGTCTATTGCTGGGAACCCGCGTTTCTGACGGCTTCTCCCGATGATATTCCGTGGGCGGGCGGAATGTATCTCGATGCGGACGGCAGGCTCTGCGCCTATGAGCAGTACACCTATTTTGTGACAAAAGGGGAAACCGGAGACTTCCCACCCTACCGCTTCCTGCCGTGGGATTTGTATAACAGAGAAACCGAAGAGGCGGAAAAAGCACACACTTTGCAGCGTATCCGGCAGGCGTTTGAACCGGCGGTTCAGGCGCATTGGGCGGAGGATGTGTTGGTCGGCCTTTCCGATTACCACGAGGTTTCCGTCAGTACGGCAGAGCCGCTGGCCAGGGTGCTGCTTTCCTGCGAGTATGCCGTAAAGGACTTCAAGGTGCTGGGAATCGAGGCTTCTATGAGCAACAGCCTATCGTTTTTCACAGAAGAGCTGTACGCTCTGGACGAGCTGTCACCGGATCGTCCGCTGCTGCTGAATATGACATTCTATGGTCTGCTGCCGTATTACGGGGTATCCTATGTGAACGGTAGCGGCGAAACGATAAGCTATTCCATCAATATGAGCGGCAAAGACGGCTCTGTGATTTTAACCGAGTTTTTACCGTGCACACAGTGCGGTACAGCCTCGAACGGTCGATAATCAAAAACACCAAAGCGCAATCGACAAAAATCGGTTGCGCTTTTTCATTGCCTTCCCCATACAGCGCAGAACGCCGCAGGGCGGCAAGCGAGGCAGCGAAAAAGTGCGGCGTTCATGGAAAAGACGCCGGACGGTAAGATAATTGCGCTTGACAAGTTTACTTGGCAACGATATAATAATGACAAGAAAACTTGGAAAGGGGCGATTCTGTTCAATGAATAAAGAGAAGATTTTGGAAAGCAGCCGCAGAGAGAACAAAAACAGGGATTTGGCGGAGATGGAAGTAACCGCGCAGGCAGGAAATATTGCCGGTCGTGTTGGTGCTGCGGTCTGCGTTGTTCTCACGCTTATCTTTCGTATCTTTACAAAAACATACTTTCTGAGTCCGTGGGTTGTTTATTTTAGCATCCTTACCACCCACACTCTTGTAAAGTATGCAAGGCTAAAGAGAAAAACCGACTTGATCCTCGCTATTCTCTATTTGGCGATGTGCCTCACATTTCTTGCCTTTTTTATCCTGCGGCTTGTGGAGGTCAAGGAATGAATGACGAGCTGAAATTGAAAAACAACCTTAAGGAAGCACGCGCAGAGAAAAAGTTATCCCAAACACAACTGGCGGAAATGATTGGTGTATCGAGAAACACAATCAGTTCCATTGAAACAGGGCAATTCAACCCCACCGCAAAGCTGGCATTGATCCTTTGTATTGCTCTGGACAAGAAATTTGAAGAACTGTTTTACTTTTAAGGAGGAAGCAAATGGATAATATCGCTCTGTTGATCTTAGGCATATTCATCTCCATCATTGGAATTGCGAACATAATGGGAAATATTAGCACAATACATTCCTACAACCGAAGAAGGGTCAAGGAAGAGGATGTACCGAAGTACGGGAAAGCCGTCGGCACAGGTACACTTATCATCGGCGTATCTTTGATAGCGGCATTTGTCACAACTTTCTGGAGCGAAAAGGCAATGTATTTCATTGTTATTCCGGCGCTCGTCATCGGCTTGGGCTTTATCTTGTATGCACAGTTCAAGTACAATAAGGGAATATTCTAACTCATTTTTTGAAAAAACCTATTGACTGTCACCTTGGGGGATAGCTTATCCTGTTTGTGGAGGCGTTTTCTCTAAAACTGGGTGATGTAAAAGCATTTTGACGGAGAAATTCCGACTTGTAAAAGTGCTTTGATAGACAGTGCTTTTCACATAGGGGATAATACAGATGAAGTTAATGTTAGGAGGCAGGCGTGTGGAAATTGGCAGCAAAATCAAAAAGTCAAGAATAGATGCGAAGCTCACACAGGAGCAAGCAGCGGAAGCTCTTGGTATCAGCAGGCAGACAATATCAAATTGGGAGAATGAGAAATCCTACCCTGATATTGTAAGTGTGCTTAAAATGAGCGATTTATATGGCGTCAGTCTCGACTACCTCTTGAAAGGAGATTCCCCTATGAAAAACTATCTGGATTATATCGAAGAAAGCACAAATGTAGTAAAAAGCAAGGTCAAGTTATCAAAGCTGATATTGATTTTATCCTATCTGGTGATATGGGCATTCAATATCATGGTGTCGTGGTTTTTTTCTGCGGAAAGTATTTCAGAAGCACAGGCAGGCGCATTCCAATGGCTCGTGCTTCCGGTAGCAACGATTGTAATATCTCTTTTGATTGGGAAAAACGATTTTTGGGGAAAGCGCAAGTGGTTTGCTCCGATTGGATTTGGCCTCATGTTCCTGTTGTCTATCTATGCGAGTTATGGCATGAGAGAAAATTCAATCTTCAATCAGATCGATTTGCAAACAATCACCCTTTTCTTTATTGGAGCAATTGCTTCGGTTATAGGCATAGTACTTGGTTATGCGTTTTTCACGGTCGAAAAGAATACCCCAAAGAGCGAGTAATATATGCTTGCCAATACATTAACTTTAATGGGCTGTTTATAATACAGCCCATTGTTTAACGGTCAAGATTATGCTTGTGCGTGAGTTGCTCTTTGCGGTTTTCCTCCCGCAATATGGCGTAAACGCCCTTAGGGTTTTTGTCAAGAGGAACTTTTTAGGGGCAGGGAAAAGCTATACGATTAAGGGGAAGCAGGCAGAGAAAAAGGCTGAAAATGCGCCCAGTGGACGGCTAAAATGCGTTTTGGTGGCAGGGAATACAAAACCCCTGCCCACCTCGGAAAAGAGGCTGCGGCAGGGGTAAATACTCCATATTCACACGCTTTCCTGCGCTGTAAGGGCTGCTTCTGTTCCTTGTTTGAAGTCGGGGGTGCGGGGCGCGAAGCCCCGCAAAAGCCGACAGTGAACGCCGCGCAAGTCGCATTCCGAAAGACGTTTGGCCATTCAATGAGCGAATGCAAGAGCCAATTCGCCGAGAAACTTGGAGCCTTAAAACAAGGATAGAATCCGCCAACGCAGGATCCATTCCATTCAGGTTTCATCCACCAAGAACAATCTCACTACGGACTGGTGACGGGCACACGACAGGCAAGATACGGACTTGCACCGTGCGGGAAGAAAGGGGCGGAGTGTTCGCGGCGGCGTTCGTGATGCGGACACATGATGGGCTTGCTGATGGACTGTCGGACGCGCAACGGTCTATACAAGGACGTATCGCTGCTATTTCCCCTAAAAAGGAACGCACATTGTAGCATAAATCGGCATTCAATGCAATAGGGTGGCGCCCTGGGCAGAGATTCCGCATCTGGGGGATGGACGCACTCCGTCGCGTCCACAGGGTGGGGAATTTATCTCCCGCAGAGGCCGCAGAGAGCGCAGAGGGCTGTTTTGGGCAAGGCGAAGCCGCCCCGACCGCAGGATCGGGTTTGAATTCCGGCGTTTTACCAGAGGTGGCCGGGCAACCTCCCGGCGTCATCCGGTCAGGCACTCAAGTTCGTACTCCCTGCTGAGGTACACCGTCTCCGGCTCGTAGTCGCTGAAGTCGATGTTGTGCAGGGCCTCGCAGAGCTTCCTCGCCCACATCGACTGCGTCACCTTCCGGCAGCCCCTGGCGAGCCTCCTCAGCATGCCGGAGTTGAACACCTGCCACAGGTTGTGCGCGAACTGCATCAGCAGGTGCATCGCGCGGCTGGCGTTCTCGTCGTTGCAGAACGTATGCTCAAGGCCGAAGCCGTCCTCGCCCTTGGACTTCTGCGTCTTGAAGCTGTTCTCGACCGTCCACCTGCGCCGCCCCCATTCCGCCACCTTCTGGGCGTACACCGCCTTGCCGACGTCGAGGTCGGTGGCGAACTGCCCGTAGTAGGCCTCCCCGGCCGGCTTCTCCTGATGGCATTCGACGACGTTGACGACGCTGTCGCCGAGCTTCACGCCCGTCGCCCACCGCAGCGAGCCGATCGTCTCCCACAGGCCGCCCCCGGCCTTGCGGGTCATGGGGCCGTGCCCGTCCCCGTCGAGCGCCATCAGCGACTGCGCCTCGGCGTACGCATCGGGCGCGCGCCCCTCCTTGAACGTGAAGATGAACCGCCAGTCGTTCCTCCTGCACATCTCGATCACGGGGCTGCAGCAGTAGAGCGCGTCCGCGACGATGACCAGCCCGTAGCGCCCGAACCACTTCTTGAGCCGCCTTTCGATCCGCTTGAACGCCGCGTATTCGCAGTCCTGCTTCTGCTTCTTGTTCTTCGGGTCGTAGGCCTTCACGGGCTCTACGAGGATCGTCACCGCCCAGCCCCACGGGGTCAGCATCTTCGCCTCCAGCGCGTACCGGTTCCTCTTGTTCCCCTTGAGCGGGCACCCGCGCCTCGGCTCCACCTTGGTGCCGTCGACCGACACCACGAGCCTCCCGTACAGCCTCGCGGCCTCGAAGAGCTTCTCGGCTATCAGCGCGCGGGCGAACCGGACCAGAAGCATCTGGAGCCTGCCCGTCTTCGCCACCGACAGGAGCCTGCACCACGTCTCCGAGCTCGGGACCGTCTTGCGCTCCCCGTCGAGCCACCACGTCTGGCCGGACATCCTGAACACGTTCTTCGCGTACTCCTCGTCGTTGCGGTCGCAGTCCATCTTGTTGCGGGAGGTCCTGCGCGTGAGCAGGCCCAGCACGACGGTCCACAGCTTCGTCGTGTTGTCGTATATCGTGCCGTCCTCGCTCTGCCGCGAGGACGCGCTCCTGAAGAATCCGTTGATGCGGTCGCGGAACTTGCCGACCCAGGAGATCAGCCTTTTCGCCGCGATGCGCCCCTGCGGGTTCCTCCCGGGCTTGCGGCCCGGCCTGCCTTTCGGCCTTCTGGGGCCTTCCCCGGCTTGACCGTGCGCCTTCCCGTCAGGGCGGCTATCCGCTCCACGAGGTCGCGCCGCGTCCACTCGCTCATCTCCAGCATGAGCGACTTCAGCTCCCTCCAGTTCTCCGCGAGCCTGCGGACCTCCGCCTCCATCGAGACGGGGACGTACAGGCAGCGGGTCTTCCCGTCCGCCTTGTCCGTCAGCGTGTACCTCGATGCGTTGCCCACGGTCTGCCTGTTGAGGCTTCCCGCGATGACACCCTCCCGCAGCAGCAGCGTCCGCAGCCGCGAGACCGTCGCCTTGTAGCCGGCCAGCTTTGTCCTTTTTTTCATGGTAGGTAATTATACCGACTATTTCGCGGAAAGTCAAGGGTGCAAATGCAAAAAAGTTGAAAAAAGTTTCGGGGGCGGACGCCACATGGCTGCGCCCACCCCCAATCCGCCGACACGAAACCGTCGGCTATCTATCTCGACAAATCATGGATTTGGAATCTCTGTCTGGATGGCAAAGGCGGCGAATGCCGCGTATCCGGGGTGCGAGAAGCCATTCGGGTATCGGTCGATTTCTTATGACGAATGGAAGCGGTGCGCTGCCGGATGTGATGAGGTCGTCTACACGGAAGACGGGTATTTCAACGTCGGTAGCGGGCTCCGTGGCCGCTTGATGATTCACATGATGAACGAGGGGCGTGTTGTTCTGTCCTTGAGCGGGTGCGATTTTGGCCAGACGTCAGAAGAGGGCCTGAAGGATCTGGCTGCCGCCGCTTCGCATTATTTCTGTGGAACGCCCGCGCAGTATCGTCAGGCGCTGAAGATCCTTGAGAGCGTTCTTGATCTGTGTCCGCGAACCGAACTGTGGATCGTTGGCCACTCACTTGGCGGAAGTTTAACGACCTATCGTGCGCTTAATCTTCCCAAGAGCGGACTCAAGGTGAAATGCGCGACTTTTAATGGCTTCGGGATTTCGCATAGATTTTCGGTCGCAACAGCAGATGGCGAACTTGCCTCGCAGCGAGTTCGCAATGTCTATTGTGATGGTGACATCGTGTTCAAGATCCCAGGTGCCAGGCATTATGGGCCATGCTACTCATTGCGGTCGTCAAAGAATCCTATTGATGCACATGGTCTTGACAGGATACTCGAACTCATGATAGCCCATTGGACTGGCTGGAAAGGCTTGTAATTGGATATGGAGGTGAGTATGAAGTCTCTGTTCAAATGTGCTATGTTTGTGGTTGGCGTAGCTGTTGCGGGTTGCGACGGGAATGCCGTCAAGGATCCCCCCGTCGCCTTGACGTTTAGACAAGGTGTCCTAAGTCGTTCGGTCATGCAGGTGAGCAACCTGTCGACTGCGGAGGGTCTTGAGGTCTATGTGTATGTCGCGAATGACAAGAAGTCGATTCGAAGTGGAAATATAGTGGTGCCGGCCAATAGCGCGAGGGAATTTGGCGCATTGGAGCTTGATTGGGACTTCAAACCAGGCGACAGGGGATTTGTGCGTCCAGTCAAGTACGACAAAAAGCTGTTTTTTGAGTTGCAGGAGAATGGATGCTTTAGAAGATGGTTCGGCTACGATGACATTCCCGAAGTTGATGTCGCCGCACAGGTGCATGCGCGCCAGGCTGCGGAACATGCGGCGTGGCTGAAGGTGGCAACGGAGAAACTGTCTCGCCAAGGGGCTGAACTATTTGCGGTCATTACGCAGGTGGATGCCGATCGGCATGCCGCCGGCCTTGCATCTGTTTGGCCCAGACCGCAGGGGTCGTTGCGGGAACGCGCCAAGGATAGCATTGTCGGATGGAAGAATCGATTCACGGAAAAGGTCATGAAGAAGACGGACTCGACGCCTGCCGAGCGGGACGAGCGCACTATGAAGTTTGGCAGATCTGATGAGTACTTCAAGTTCCTCCAAAGCGTGACCAATGCCGCTTGCCTTGTGGAGTCGGGCGGATGGAGCGTGCTTGCCGACCGTTCCGGGGATTTGCGGGAATGCGTGCCAGTCCTTGTCAGCGGAAACTTTCCATGCGAGAAGCTGCGATCGTTTTGGGATGGGAAGGATGCCACGACGGAGACGATCCAACTTCTGCCTGTTGGTGCGACGAGAGACGAGTCCTGTGTGGTTGTCTACAAGGATGGGCGGGTGAGATCGTTCGTCGCCGGCGAGACGACCCTATGCGCCATCTACCATGATGCCTTCAACACATGTACAAACGGATATAATCGTCCGCTTCGATACATAACCCCCAGGGGCGTTGTGGATGCATTTGGCGTAGTAAAGTAGGAGATGCCATATGGCAGAATCAAGAGTTGAGCAGTGGAAAAGAAGGCTCTTGGACCTGTCGCTTCGCAATCCGCTCCTGAATGCCAGAGATTGCAGTCGTTTTCTTCCGCTCAATGCGAGAGTGCCGTATGGTTGCTGGGCAAAGACGGCGAAGATATCCACAGATGCTCTCGTCGAACCGGGCGGCGTTGTGCCGTTCAGGGCGGAACTTCCAGAGAAAGAGACTTGCAGACGATTGAAGGAACTTTGCCTTCGCGGCCGATCCTTGTTCAATGAGTCGGGTGTAAATTCGCTCTATCTTGCTGTGGGATTCTTGAACTGGCATGGAAGGGATGGGGAGCCGTTTCGCAAGGCGCCGCTGATTCTTATCCCCGTGCAAATTGTGCGGCAGACGGCATCTCTCGGCTACAAGATCGGAAGAGCGTCGGCATTATGATCCATGATGTAGCTGGCGGCGGCATGGGCGATGGAGATCCCGATTTCAGCGAAGTCATTGCCTGTTTCAACGAGTCCATTCGCGCCCGTAAGGACTGGTCGATATCGACTGGCTCTGCTCTGGGAATCTTCTCGTTTTCGAAAGTCGTCATCTGGAAGGATCTTGCGGATCACTTTGAACACTTCAGGAGGCATCCTCTTGTTCGGCATTTTGCCGAGGGGGCGGGACTCTACGATGATGGTGTGAAGATCTTTCCGCCGACTGATGTGGGGGCGCATCTCAATCCGGGCAGGCTGTTCTGCCCGATGAACGCCGATTCGTCGCAGTTGACGGCCGTCCTCTATTCGGAACTTGGCAAATCGTTTGTTTTGCATGGGCCGCCGGGTACGGGCAAGTCTCAGACCATTACGAACATCATCGCGCACAATCTCGCACTCGGCAAACGGATTCTGTTCGTCTCGGAGAAGAGGGCTGCCTTGGATGTCGTCCACAGACGCCTGTCTGCAGTGGGGCTTACGCCGTTTTGCCTGGAACTTCATTCAAACAAGGCCGACAAGGCCAATGTGATGAGGCAATTCAAGGAGGCGCTTGACGGTACTCCTGTGCCAAGCCCGTCCCAATGGTCTCCGACATGCGCAAGGGTCGCAGCTTCCATTGCCGAGTTGGGACGTTATGCGAAGGAACTGCATTCGCCGTGCGCCAACGGACTGTCTGCGTACGATTGCCTTGCTCGCCGTGTCCAGAAGCATCCGTACGCCGAGGCTTCCTTGGTCTCGCTGAACGTGGCCGATGCCTCGCGCGAATCGCTCGATGCAGCCAAAGAGGTGATTCGCTCCGTCGCAGAAGAGTGGAAGGGAGTCGACAGGGCGGATTACGATGCCTTGAGGATCGTCTGCGCGAAGGATGACTGGTCGCCGGAATACGAGGAGCGCGTTCGAGCAGACGCCGTCGCCCTTCTAAA
>OQVL01002724.1_pt1 | contig 10802 bp, 9 predicted proteins | sample 1691501 | NCBI WGS metagenome assembly OQVL01 (sample SAMN03418253, study PRJEB22391) | human gut metagenome | biome: human-gut; feature: organic feature; material: feces | host: Homo sapiens | place: Tanzania | collected 2013-01
CCTCATCTGGGTTTACGCCCTTTGAAGGCTCCTTGCCGAAGTAGTTCTTAACCAAAGTCTGAACAGCAGGGATACGGCTTGAACCACCTACGAGGATAACCTCATCGATATCTGATGTCTGAAGCTTAGCGTCGCGCATAGCATTCTGGCAAGGTACGAGACAAGCCTGGATAAGGTTGTGTGCCAACTGCTCGAACTGTGAACGAGTCAAAGTCTTAACCAAGTGCTTAGGCATACCACCCTCTGCGCTGATATAAGGCAAGTTGATTTCTGTAGAAGTTGTAGAAGACAACTCTATCTTAGCCTTCTCTGCAGCTTCCTTCAAGCGCTGCATAGCCATTGGATCCTTTGTAAGGTCGATACCCTCGTCAGCCTTGAAGCCATGAACGAGCCAATCGATGATTACCTGATCGAAGTCATCACCACCAAGGTGAGTATCACCATTAGTAGAAAGCACCTCAAATACACCGCTACCGAACTCAAGGATAGAGATATCGAAAGTACCACCACCAAGGTCGAATACAGCAATCTTCATGTCCTTGTTAGCCTTGTCTACACCATAAGCAAGAGCAGCTGCAGTAGGCTCGTTCACGATACGGCGAACGTTAAGGCCTGCAATCTGTCCAGCCTCCTTTGTAGCCTGACGCTGAGAGTCTGAGAAGTATGCCGGTACGGTGATGACAGCGTCGGTAACTTCCTGTCCCAGATAGTCCTCGGCTGTCTTCTTCATCTTCTGCAGCACCATTGCAGAGATTTCCTGTGGAGTATATTTACGTCCTTCGATGTCTACACGCGGATAGCCACCTTCGTTAACAACGGTGAACGGCACACGTGAGGTCTCTTTCTCGCACTGTGCGTATGTCTCACCCATGAAACGCTTGATAGAGTATACTGTGTTCTTAGGGTTTGTGATAGCCTGACGCTTTGCAGGGTCACCTACCTTGCGCTCGCCGTCCTTTACGAAGCCTATTACAGAAGGCGTAGTACGCTTACCTTCAGAGTTTGCGATTACTACAGGCTCATTGCCTTCAAATACTGCAACACAAGAGTTTGTTGTGCCGAGGTCGATACCAATAATCTTTCCCATGATTCTTATTTTTTATTTTGTTATTATTCTTGTTATGTTATAGCCATCCCGACGGATTGCTCCGTTTAGCGTGGCTTCGCAATCATTATTACAAAGGCTGTGCCAATGTATGTGGACCATTTGCTTTGGTATGGTTGAGGGTGACATGACACTGACATTTTTTGTGCATCATATTTATATATAATAAGGTATATGGGGAAAGACCACTGACAATTTGTCGGTTTCTGCTGAATTGAATGGATAAAAGCCTGGAAAATGATGCTCATGGAATGGAGAAAGCAATGGGAAAGCAAATGCGGAAAAATGGAACAAAAAGGCGATGTCTTTGCTTTTACAGAGTGGGAGCGATGATATTGCGATGCAATAGCTTAGTTATCGCGGCGTAATATCTATGCTTTGGGACTGTAATATCTATGCTTTTAGAGCGCAAAAGTTATGCTTTTGCAATCTGTTGAATGTCAAAACATTACAAAAGAGTAAAAGCATGTTGTGGAGATTGTGGAAAAATCGGACAATTTTTGCCCTGCTTGTTTGGTGAAGAACTGTTCTCGTTGTTTGGTTATCTGGTTGTTTAGTGTTTTTGTTGAATGCAATAAAAAATCAACCGAATTGCGCTATGCAATCAAAGATACAGACTGTTGAGGATGTTTGCCACGCCGTTTTCATCCACAGTAGTGGTGACGATGTCGGCAGAAGCCTTCACCATGTCGCTGGCATTGCCCATAGCCACCCCTGTGCCGGTATGGCGTATCATGCTGATGTCGTTGCCGCCATCACCGAAAGCCATCGTGTCGGCAAGGGCAAAACCGTAATGGCGTATCACGGCATCAATGCCGGATGCCTTGTCTGTGCCGCTTGCCACGCAGTCGGCAAAGTCGGGATGCCAGCGGTTTTCATTGCAGTGGCGCAGTATGTCCGTCATGATATGCTGGCTTTCTGCCTCAGTGAAGAAGGCGATTACCTGCATCACCTGGAATGATAGAGCGTCCTGACAGTCATGCAGTTCCGGTCGCTTGACGTCGAGCAGTTCGAATACGTCAGTCACAGAGTCTGGAATGCCTTTCGGAGCCACGAGTATGGCCTTGTCATTGCCGGCGTACACCACTGCCTTTCCTGTCTTTTTCTGCTCTTCTATCATGCGTTCCACGTCCTCCTGCTCCACGGGGCGGGAGAATATGACGGTGCCGTCCTTCTTCTGGCAGTGGGCGCCGTTAACTGATATGATGCCATCATATTCCAGTTCGCCGAGATTGTCGATGAAAGGGATAGGTCGTCCGGTGGCAATCCATACCTCCACGCCTTTCTCCCTTATCCTATGTATGGCTTGTATGGCGGATTGAGGCACGCGATGCGTCTGGAAAGACACCAGTGTGCCGTCGATGTCGAAGAATATTATCTTTGGATTTCTTGCGTTGTCTGTCATGTTTTTTGTCGTTATTGATTACCCTGTATAGTATTTCGTCTGCAAAGGTATATACTTTTTGCGGTAAAAACAAAATATAATTCTGTTTTTACCGCATAATGATGTTGATTTCTCAATATTTGATTCTTTTTGACAAGTGGAGTCTGGGAATACGCTTTACAGGCTTTCCATCCTCTGCATAAACTCCTCTTTGCTGATGCCGAGCAGCGTCATGTCGCGTTTCAGTTGCGGACAGGTCTCATTGAAGAAAACCTCCTTGCGGTGCGCCATGATGCGGTCGCGGGCTCCAGCGGTGACATAGTAGCCCATGCCGCGCCGCTGATAGATGATGCCGTCGCGCGAAAGTTGCTCGTAGCATTTCACGGCGGTGTTGGTATTTACCTGCAACAGCGTTCCGTATTCTCTCACAGACGGTATCCTCATGTCGTCGGAATAGGTGCCGGCGAGGATTTCATCCATCATTCGGTCAGCCATTTGCAGATATATCGGTCTGTCTTGTGTAAACATAGTATGCAATTTCTTTCAAGAATATTAAGGCAAGTGCCCAGTAAGAGCACTACCTTAACTCCTCATTTTCAAACTAATAACTAAAAAAGAGCTTTGTAAAAACTATGCTATCATCTTGTTGCAGAAACGGCGGTAAGCCCAATAGTAGGCTCCTATGATGGTGCCGAACGCAATGAGATAGAACGTGATGTTGCCCATCACCTCCGGATTGACGAGAAGGTGCACTGAGTATGCCTTGTTGGAATAAACCAATGGCACCATCAGGCTCGTGAAAATGATGGAGAGGAGAATCAGCACTCCGATGAGCAGCAGCGTCGTCTTGATGAATGACATTTTGCGGAAGAATGTCGAGCCCAATGTATATACGGCGTGGAACCAAAGGAATGACACTATGCTGTGGGTCAGAACAACGTAGTTTGGCTTGCTGTAGTCGTAATCACTGAAACTGGAAACGAAGACATCGGAGAAATAACTCAATGTCAGCGAACCCGTAGTGAATCGAAGGCAGATGTTATAGATTGCCTGTACCACGTCTGCCATGATGAGGGCGCATAGGAACATCAGCGAATAGCCTACCACTCCGATGATCCATCGGGCGATGAACTTGTCCCTGTTGCTTGCCGGAAGCATGAGAAACTGGATGGAAGAGGCACGTGTCTTGAGCGGACTCATCATCTTGCTGGCGCTCAATATCATGCATATGAAGAGCGCTATGTTTGCTATAGTGATGGCTACACTGTAGTTTATGCGCAGCGTATTGCTGAGGTCGGTGTATGTTCCGGCGCAGATGGTGGAGAAAAACAGGAATATTGCTGCCATTACCATGGTGGAGAAGAAGATGTTTTTCTTCTCGGTGGTGATGGTGTGGAGGATTATTTTCTTTATCATATCGCTATTGCTTGTTTATTGGTGGTTGATGTTTGCCTTGCCGTTTTTTGCCTTTGCCTGGCTGATTCTGAGCGTGCTGTCGTCGATGTCAGCCCTGCCGCTGAGGTCTTTTGTCAGATTTCTGACGGAGCCTTTGAGTTCAGCATCGCAAGCGCCTGATGCCTGGATGTGGGCATTTCCGCAGTTTCGGAAATAAATGTCGAGGTCACTCTTGCCTGATGACTGGATATTCACTATGTCAGCATTGTATATCCCGACTTCAATATCGCTCAGTCCGGAGGTGGAAAACTCTACTTTCCTGCTCTCAAGGCGCTTGATTTCTATATCGCTCTTGCCGGAAGCCCTGAGGGAAAACTCGCCTTGGCTCTTCACTCTGTGTGCTTCAAAGTCGATAGCACCGGCAGAATGTATCTCATTGAGGTACGGAGCGTGGACTGTCACTTTGATGTCATAGTCGAAAGCCGTGTCTATGGCATCCTTTATGCCGTGGAAAGTGAAGGTCCGGTCGTCCTTGGGCTTGTCGTCATTCTCTAAGATATTCCCATCGAACGAGACTTGGAGGAGAGCGATATTCAGAATGCCGTCAGTCACTTCTGTTGACACCTTGGCATCCAATGCCTTGTCGGCTTCGATTTCCACATAGCAGGAGTCGTCCACTATGTATGTCACGTCCATTCCGCCACCTATGCTTATCCTGTCGAAATGGTCACATGAACGTGTGGTTTTGACGATTTCGCCAGACAGTTTCGTTGAATTGTTTTCCTTCACTGTGATGGTGCACGAACTGAAGAGCACCAATGCGAGGGATGCCACAAGGGCTAATGTAATGGAAACGGTTCTCATAATCTGTGATTGATTGCTGCATTAAACAATAATTCGATGTTTACATTCGTCTCCTTGTCATTGCTGGAGGTGCGATGGGCTATCGTGGCGTTGCCCTGAAGGGTAGGCTCCTGATAGATGACTTCGCTATCCGGTGTTCCAGGTGCTCTGAAGTCGAATGTGTATTTGCGGGTCAGTTCCTCGTTGGAAGCATTGAGCAGGAGGCGGTCATTGTCGATGATGATGATGTGGTCGATGAGAAATTCCACGTCGTGCACCTGATGCGTTGAGATGACAATCACGCGGTCATCGCTCATTGCGCTCGACACCACCTTGCGGAACTGTGCCTTGCTCGGTATGTCGAGTCCGTTGGTAGGCTCGTCCATCAGCAGATGCTTGACGCCGGTGGCAAGGGCAAAGCTGATGATCACTTTCTTCTGCTGTCCCATAGAGAGGCTGGTGAGGATAGGATTGCCCGTGATGTCAAACTCATTGAGGCATCTTCTGAATGTCTCATTGTCATACTTGGGGTAGAAACTGCCGAGCGATGCGCTCCATTCTGACAGTTTGATAGGCGGAAGAGTGAACTCCTCATTTATGATATAGAAGTCTTCCAGCGTCTCCTGTCGGCGCTCTATGGTCTTCACCCCGTCGGCTTTGATGCTTCCGATTTGCGGTTTCAGCAGTCCGGCGATGAGGTAGAGTAGGGTGGATTTGCCGGTTCCGTTCTTTCCCAGCAGACCATATATCTTGTTCTCATTCAGCGAAAGGCTGAGGTCGGTGTGGATATTGTGCCTCGATTTTCCGTAGGCAAATGTCATGTTTTCGATTTGTATCATACCTTATTATATATTATAGTGTTATTGTTTCTGTCGTTTCGTTGTCTTTTTGTGTCGTTGTGTGATTCTGTTGTCGATGCTTTGAATCTCCAATAATATTGATTCGGCGACATTATAACAGTGTACTAATGTTGTAGTATACTGCAAAAGTACAGTTATTCCATAATACTTGCAAGATAATACCGAAGAAAATGCTTGGAAGTTAGTGTTTTTCTTTGATTTTGTAATATAGAGATTGCAAAAACGAAAAAGAGGTATATAGACTTGCTTATGGTCTATATACCTCTATGTTATTGAGAATTATAAGTATGCGGTCAGAATTATTTTCATATTCTTGACCATCTGCTTATAGTCTTATTCGTCGCAACCGAAGAGAGGGTCGTCGTACTTCACCATGATAGGCTTGTCGTTTTCGATCTTCAGGATTTCGGCAGGAACGTACTTCTTGTCCACCACGAGACGGAACATGTTGTCACGGAACCACTGCTCTGACATGATAGCGCAGCCGTTCTGACCGTGGCTGGTGCCCCAACTGTTCTCTACCTTCCATTTCAGAGGGTTGCCCTGCTTGTCGAGATCCACTGCTGTGAGTGTCATGGCATGTGCAGACATGCTCTCGAATGTGGAGATACGCTCAGCCTTGTTCATAGGGAATGTGGTGTTGAAGAGGGTAGCGTAGTCGAAGAGGTCCACGTCCATGAGACCTCTTTCACGGTCCATCTGAGGAAGGTCGTAAGAGCTGTACATCTTGGTGTTGGCCTTCAGGGATGCGATAGCTATCTTTTCGATGTCCTCCATCGGAAGGTTGATGTAGCGCCAGTTGTGTCCATCATATACGTGACGGTCGTGTTGCACCTCATATACCTTGTAATAATCGTGACGTGGGTCGTTCATCAGCATGGTGTATTTGCCGATCATAGGGTCGCCAGCCACTTCCTGGTAGAATGACTGTGGAGTGTAGGTCTTCTCTTCACCGATAATCTTGCCGGTCTTGTCGCGGTGAGCATACTTGAATTCCTTCACTGGCTCGCCCAATGTCATTGAGAGAATGCGGTAAACCTCAGCGAGCATCTCTGTCTTTCTTGCTTCGATAGCGGTCGGCTTCTTCTTGCCCTGCACCATCTTGCGGAGCTCCAAGCCAAATTCGCGAAGCTTTGTGGAGATGATCTGACCCTGCAGACGAGAGTTTTCTGACTGATAAGTCTCTGGCATCACGCACTTTGGCACGAGACCGTACTTTGCAGTGAGGTCAATGATACCGCAGAATGTGCCACCGTCATTGAGAGGAGCCTTGAAGAAGAACTTCACTTCCGGGTCTTCGATGTCCTTGTTGGCTGTGTTGATCGCTCCCTGAAGGAAGAGATTTGACTTCTCCAGCTGGTCGAAGAAGAAAGTGTAGTCGTGTGAGAACTCCACTGCGAGGGTGTCTTTGTGCTGACGAGCGAAGTCAGAACGGAGCACATTCATGCTGGTAAACATCCAGCAGCGTCCGGAAGACTTCTGGTTGTGGATGCTCTGGCTTGTGGTCTCCACGCTGAAGTGATTGTCAACGGGACCCTGCTTTTGTGGGTTCTTGGCAAGGTTGTTGATGTTGTTTGAAGCTATTGCATTTCTCAGAGCCTGCTGTGTCTTGCAAGTTTTCTGGCTCTGCTCTATCTTCTGCAGCATCTCAGGAGAGATACCGCCTGCCTTGGTCTGTGCATTTGCAGACATGGCAAACAGGGTAAGGGAAAGGAAAAGGAATGATTTCATTGCTTGATTTTAAATGGTTTAATATTAGATTTTTTTACAAGGTGCGTCTCGTTGACGCAATGTTGGAATTGTATTCTTTTGAAATTCAGATGCTTCTGCTGTTGTCCGTGGAAACGGTAATGGCAGAAACCTAAATGGCAATCATGGAAAGGAGAGGCTGAGGCGGGAATTGTTGCATCCCGCCTGCAGTCTTATGCGTTTTCTTCAGCTATCGCGGCACGAAGCTTTGCCTCCAGTTCGTCGCAGAGTTCTGGATTGTCTCTGAGCACCTGGAGAGATGCATCGCGACCCTGGGCCAGCTTGGAACCTTCGTAAGAGAACCATGAACCGCTCTTGGCCACGATGTTCTTTTCCACGGCAAGGTCGAGGATTTCGCCCACTTTGCAGATGCCTTCGCCGAACATGATGTCAAATTCGCAGCGGCGGAATGGAGGGGCTACCTTGTTCTTCACCACCTTGACCTTGGTGAGATTGCCGATCACGTCATCGCCATTCTTGATGGCGGAGGACTTGCGGATGTCAAGTCGCACGGAAGCATAGAACTTCAGAGCGTTACCGCCCGTAGTGGTCTCAGGATTTCCAAAGGTGATTCCAATCTTTTCACGAAGCTGGTTGATGAAGATACACGTGGTATTGGTCTTTGAAATCACGGAAGTCATCTTGCGAAGAGCCTGCGACATGAGTCTCGCATGCAGTCCCACCTTGTTTTCTCCCATGTCTCCTTCGATTTCTGCCTTAGGAGTAAGGGCTGCCACAGAGTCGATTACGATGAGGTCTATGGCAGAAGAAGAAATCAGCTGGTCTGCAATCTGGAGAGCCTGCTCACCATTGTCTGGCTGTGAAATGTAGAGTTCGTTGATGTCAACGCCGAGAGCCTGGGCATAGAAACTGTCGAAAGCGTGCTCAGCGTCAATGATTGCTGCTACGCCGCCTTGCTTCTGCACCTCTGCAATAGCATGGATGGCGAGAGTCGTTTTACCGGAAGACTCCGGACCGAATATCTCGATGATTCTGCCGCGAGGGTAACCTCCGACGCCGAGGGCTATGTCAAGACCGAACGAACCGGTAGGTATCACGTCTATTTTATCCACCTGATTGTCGCCGAGCTTCATGATGCTGCCCTTTCCGAAGTCTTTCTCAATCTTGCTGAGAGCGGCCTGAAGGGCTTTGAGTTTAGGATTTACATCCTCTATTTCTTCTTTTTTAGCCATTGTCTTTCTTTCTGTTGAGTGTGGGTATGACTTATAATGCCACGCATTTCATTATTATATCAGAGACTGTATGACAGGAGTTGCCACGCATTTCCTTATTATATTATAATCTGTATGATATGATAAGCCACACCCGAAAATTATGAATTGTGAATTATGAACTATGAATTATACACTTAGTCCACTTCCAGATTCTCATTGAATATCTCGTGCCAAGGCAGTCCCTGCTTGTTGAGCTGCTCCATGAATGGGTCTGGATCAAACTCTTCCACATTGTGGACGCCAGGCTTTGACCAGATGCCCTTGCAGAACATCATGGCTCCGATCATGGCAGGAACACCGGTGGTGTAGCTTACGCCCTGCATTCCTGTCTCGTTATAAGCATCCTGGTGCTTGCAGTTGTTGTAGATATAGTAAGTCTGTTCCTTACCATCCTTGAGTCCGCGGATGCGGCATCCGATGCTGGTCTCGCCGTCATAGTTCTCTCCAAGTTCCTGAGGATTAGGCAATACCGCCTTGAGGAACTGCAGAGGAACGATTTTTACCTTTGCATTGCCAGTGCCGTCAGCCAGTGGAGCCTCGTATTCCACCTCGTCGATGCGTGCCATTCCGATGTTCTGGATCACGTCAAGGTAAGTCAGATACTGCTGTCCGAAGGTCATCCAGAAGCGTGCACGCTTGATGGTAGGATAGTTGATCACGAGAGATTCGATTTCCTCATGGTGCAGGAGGTAAGACTCGCGAGGACCGATGTTAGGATAATTCAGCGGCATGTGAATCTCCATAGGCTCGGTCTCGATATATTTTCCGTTCTCATAGTACAGACCTTTCTGGGTAATCTCACGGATATTGATTTCCGGATTGAAGTTTGTAGCGAAAGCCTTGTGATGGTTTCCTGCGTTACAGTCCACGATGTCGAGGTATTGTATCTCGTCAAAGTGATGCTTTGCAGCGTAAGCAGTGAAGATGCTTGTCACGCCTGGGTCGAAACCGCAACCGAGAATGGCGCAGAGACCAGCCTGCTCGAAGCGCTCGCGGTAAGCCCATTGCCATGAATACTCGAAGTGTGCTTCGTCCTTAGGCTCGTAGTTTGCAGTGTCGAGATAGTTGCATCCGCAGGCCAGGCAAGCGTCCATGATGGTGAGGTCCTGGTAAGGGAGGGCAAGATTGATTACAAGTTCCGGCTTATAGTCGCTGAAGAGCGCTTTGAGCTGCTCCACATCGTCAGCATCCACCTGTGCAGTCTTGATCTCGTTGTTGTAACCAGCCTTATGTATGGCATCGACAATAGCGTCGCATTTAGCCTTTCTGCGGCTTGCAATCATAAACTCTGTGAATACGTCAGCATTCTGCACGATCTTGAATGCTGCAACTGTAGCGACGCCACCAGCGCCAATCATAAGTACTCTACTCATTTTCTATATTCGTTAATTGTTATTTTTCAGTTTTTGACCAGCCTGTAGAAAGACTGTAATGTGATAGTATGTGTTCTCGCTGCGCAGTGTCGCGCTTGCGTGGTGTCTGTATTACGCTTGCGTGATGTCAGTGTCGCGCTTGCATGGTGTTGGCGTTAATACTCGCTTTTTATCTCGTCAGCTCTGATTCCCAAAGCGGACATCAGGGAGTAACCGAGGATTTCCTGTCTGAAATTGCCACCTGCTATAGGCTGCATTGCAAAGACAGTGATTCTCTTTTCATCGTCAGCATCGCGGAGAGCATGCTTAAGCTGGTCGATCATAGTGCCGTCATCACAGTCGGAAATAATCATTACTCTGCGTACATCCTTATGATTAGCGGCTGTCTTTACTATGTCGATGATGAATTCGTCCTTGCTTATCACTTTCTCTACAGCGTAACTACTCATGACAAACTCACCGAGATTGTCCTTGAAAGCTTTGCCATTGAGATTGTTGGAGAAGTCGGAAGGCTGGAAATTCTTCATCTCTGTCTTGTCTTTGCTATGGATGAAGATCACCTGTGATTCGTTTTCCTCCTTTTCCTTGATGCCTCCGTCGAGGGCGATGCAGTCTATCCAGTGAGCGAGGTCAGCCTGTGGGATGTGTCTTCCTATCATTCTCTCGAAATTGACTATCAGGTCGAAGGCTACTTTATCCACGTAGTCAGCATCCACGATGATGATATTCTCGCTCCAATGTTCTAAGTTCTTCATTGTTTGGGTGTATAATTATCGGGAACAACAAAAAGGGCAAGAAAGAATGCGGGAAGAGCAGGCAAGGAAGAAAGAGGATGCTATGAAGCCCCGTCCATTTGAT
>OQVL01002725.1_pt1 | contig 10802 bp, 11 predicted proteins | sample 1691501 | NCBI WGS metagenome assembly OQVL01 (sample SAMN03418253, study PRJEB22391) | human gut metagenome | biome: human-gut; feature: organic feature; material: feces | host: Homo sapiens | place: Tanzania | collected 2013-01
ATTCAAATTTAAGGCAATTGAGTATCTTGCCGCGGACGGGCATAACCGCCTGAAACGCCGAGTCGCGCGCCTGCTTGCACGCGCCGAGAGCGGAGTCGCCCTCTACTATAAATATTTCGCGCTCCGAGGTATCTTTGCTGCGGCAGTCAACAAACTTTTCGACCCTGCTTGTCATATCGTTTGAAGTCGCAAGAGTCTTTTTAAGGTTAAGCCTTGTAGATTCAGCTTTAACGCGGCTTCGCATATTAACAAGCACCTGGTCGCATATTTTGTCGGCGTCAAGCTTGTTTTCGATAAAATAGACCTCAAGCATATGCTTGATAAACTCAGTCATAGCGTCCTGAATAAACTTGTTTGTAATAGCCTTTTTTGTCTGGTTTTCGTAAGAAGTCTGAGTTGAAAACGATGATATTACAAGCACAAGGCAATCTTCAACGTCCTGAAAGCTTATTTTTGGGTCTGTTTTAAGATATTTGCTGTTTTGTTTAAGATATGCGTCAATTTGAGCAACAAAAGCGCTTCTTACAGCCTTTTCGGGAGCGCCGCCGTGCTCAAGAAAGCTTGAGTTGTGATAGTATTCTTTAAGCTGCTTTTTGTTTGAAAAGCAAACGGCTATGTTCATTTTAAGCTTGTAATCGTCTTTATCCTGACGGTCTCTGCCCTTTCTGTCGGCAGTCCAATACTGCACCGCCGTTAACCCGTCGTCGCCGATAAACTCTTTAACATAATCGACAATTCCGTTTTCGTAGCAATATTCAAACGTTTCAAAACGCGATTCGGTAAGCTGATTTTTAAGTATAAACTTTACGCCGTTGTTTACAACCGACTGACGTTTTAAAGTTTCTTTAAAAAAGTCAAGCGGTATATCGGTTTCGGTAAAGACTTCAAGGTCGGGGCGCCATTTAATGCGCGTGCCCGTATCTTTTTTGTCATACGGCGTTTTTTTCATATCGCCGACTATCTCGCCCTTTTTAAAGTTCAGCTCGTAAAGATAGCCGCCTGTGTGGATTTCAGCCTCCATATATTCCGAAGCATACTGTGTGGCGCAAAGACCGAGACCGTTAAGTCCGAGCGAGTATTCATAGCTTCCGCCGTTGTTGGTGTCATATTTGCCGCCTGCATAAAGGTCGCAAAAAACGAGCTTCCAGTTATAGCAATTTTCTTTCGTGTTAAAGTCAACGGGAATTCCCCTGCCGAAATCGCGCACCTCGACCGAATTGTCAAGAAAACGCGTAACAACAATTTTATCGCCGAAGCCCTCGCGCGCTTCGTCAATTGAATTTGAAATAATCTCGAACACCGAATGTTCGCAACCCTCAATACCGTCGGAGCCGAAAATAACCGCAGGACGCTTGCGTACCCTGTCGGCGCCTTTAAGGCTTGAAATGCTTTCGTTGCCGTAAGCCTTTTGAGGAGAAGATGTACTTTTTGCCATCTATAAACCTTACCTTTCATAAAGCCGCAAATAAAATTACAAGTAATAGTGTATACCGCATTATATTATACAAAATATTGTGATTTAGTCAAGCAAATTATTCTGTGCCGATTGAAAGCGTCTGACTTTTCGTTAAATCGCAAAAAGCAGCTATACTTTTTTTCATTCAATTAACAAAATAATCTCTATTTTTTCGGCGTCGCGGTTTCTTATTGCAATAAGCGCGCCGCCCGAAAAATAGGCGCGCGGGTCGCCCGCGGGGCTTTTGTGAAAAAGAGTTACTTCTTTTCCTCTTGAAATGCCTATATCAAAAAGGCGCTTTTTAAAGCGCTGCGGTAAATCGACATTCAAAACTATTGCCTTTTCGCCGACTTTTAATTCGGTAAGCTTCATATTAAGACCGCCGTTTATTGTTTTATACTATTTATGGTATTCGGATTAAGTCATTTTCGTTAATCAAAAATAAACAAGGGCTGTGACGGATTTTTCTGTTCGTCACAGCCCTGATTAATTGCAATCAAATTATACGTTTATTTCGAAAACACGATAAATAACACATTAGAAATTATCGGAACAAGCCATTGCAACGTAACGGTAACATTACTAAGCGGCACAAGGCCTGTAAAGATATTAACCAGTAATGCAATGTGAATTACCAAAAGCACAATTGAAGTTGTTTTTAGTTTGGCATTGTCTTTTTGTTTGAAAATGCAAAAAAGCACCCAAAGAACAGGCATTACTACGGACAGAATTATACCGATTAAAATAAGCAAAAAGCCTATTGAATCATCGGAATTGATAATTTTCGGGGTATTAAACATCACAAAACAGAAAGCACAAAAAGCACAGGTTATCACCGAAAATATTCGCAATGCTTTCTTCATATTTGCGCCTCACCTCCCTGTATTTATTTCACGCTTTCAGTAAAGCTTTTGTACTGTGTAACACAATCGGCGTCATCTGCGTCGTAAGGCGCGTGATTTATAAGCCAAACGTTACTGTTTTCATATTCATAAAGCTCAACTTCGTTCGTTTTTCCGTCGGCGGTTTTAACAAAAAGCCTGAAATATCCGTTGCCGACAGCCGTTTGAAACTCTGCGTTTTCTTTTTTCACACCGATTTCATTTAATATCGGCACAAGCGTTTTGATTTCTTCTGCCGAAAGCTCGCCGTCTGTAATTGCGGCTTCGCTGCCTTCGGAATAAGTGTAATAAACAGCCTTTACATTCTCGGCCTTTAAATCTTTAAAAGGATATTTCGGCGCGGAATTTTTTAAGAATATAACAAGAAAAACAGCAAGAAGCGTTGCGGCAACCGATATTACCGCAGTTAAAACAGTCTTTTTCACACTAAGACACCTTCTCAATTTTATAAATAATAAAACAAGCGCATAAACCGAGTTTTAAAATCCGATTTATGCGCCACGGTAAATGATTTGGAGTTTCAAGTTTTTCGGAATTTTATTGAAGCAAATCATTTCGGGGCGCAAAGCGGCGGGAATTTTAATTACCCTTTCCATTTAAAGCCCCCCTTTTTATATAATATTACTTCAGTCCGCAATTAAAGTATACAAAAAGAAAGTTAGTTTGTCAACACTTTTATGATATTTTCCTAAAACGGCAGCTAAACTCAGCCGCAAAAGCATTGCAAAAGAATTTATTTGTTGTTTTCGGCAATTCTTTTAAGCCCTTTGAAGCTTGTTTTTACGCAGTCAAAAACATTTTTGCCGTAGCAATCGTCCTGCTCGGCGACGATATATTTAACGCCGATATCACGGCACGCTCTGTAGCAGGCGTCAAGGTCAAGGTTGCCTTCGCCGACCTCTGCAAAGCGCGGCTTGTTATCGACAACGCACCAATCTTTAAAATGGCAGACCTCTACCCTGCCGTTTAATTTGTAAAGGAATTTTTCGGGAGACTCGCCGCCCATCTGAATCCAATATGTATCGGGAATGAAGTGAAGATTTTGGGGCTCGGTTTCTTCAATAAGTCTTTCAAACGTGCGTTTGCCGTCATAAACCTCAAACTCTAAGGCGTGGTTGTGATAGCAAAGCTGTTTGCCGTATTCGTGCATTTTTGCACCGATTTCGTTGCACTTGTGAATAAAGCCCCAAACGCCCTCGTAAGACGTATGAATGGCGCCCGGCATACAGCCGATGCCGATATTGTCGCATTTAATAAGGTCGTGTTCAGAGCAAAGAGCAGAAAGGTCGTTTTTCATTCTGTCATACGGCTTGTGCGTAACGCAGACGTCCATTTTATATTTTTCGACGAGCTCGCCCACAACTTTGGGTTCAATGTCGCCGATTGCCGAAATCTGAATAACGTTGCAGCCGATTGAATCGAGGAATTTTAAGGTTTCTTCAAAATCCGCCGCGGTTTTGCAATAATCGCGAAGAGTGTAAAGCTGAATACCGAGTTTTATGTCGCTCATATAATCATTCCCTTAAATGTATTTTCAGATTGATTTTATCACACAATAAAAAAATGTAAAGCTTTTTCACATAATTCGGGCTTTTCTTTATAAAAATGCAAAAAAATATTGTATTTTTATAAAAAGCGTGTTAAAATGGTCTAAACGCTGTGAGCGGGAGAGTAAATTCAAAAGAGCTGTTCAGAGAGACGCGCCTCGGCTGTAAGCGCGTTCGGCTCTAAAAATCGAAGTTCACCCGGGAGCGGTGCCGTTGAATTAAGTAGGCGGCAACGGGTAATTCCGTTAAAGATTTATGAGTGTTTGCTCTGACGCAAAAACAAGGGTGGTACCGCGGAGTCTGTCTTCGTCCCTTTCGGGATGAGGGCTTATTTTTTTGCTTCATTCCGTGACTTTATTCCGATTAAATAAACCTGAAAGGAAGAAAAAAATGCTTGAAAATGCACAGCTTTTAAAAAAGCAATTTGAAGAAAGAGTCAAAAACACGGCTCTTCCCGCAGACCTTGAGCAGCTCAGAATTGAGTTTCTCGGCAAAAAAGGCTCTGTCGCCTCGCTTATGAGCGAATTAAGAAACGTTCCCAATGACAGAAAAAAAGAAGCAGGCCAGATAATTAACGAAGTTAAGCAATTTATCGAGGGCGGCATAAAAGAGCGCGGCGCCGTTCTTTCAAAGCTCGAAGAAGAGCGCAAAATCAACGCCGCCGAAGATTACGACGTAACCTTCCCCGTGAGCGAAGAAAAAGGCTCTTATCATCCGATTACGCTTGTTCAGCGCGAGGTTGAAGATATTTTCACCTCTATGGGCTTTGACATTGAGGATTATGACGAAATAGTAGACGACTATCACTGCTTTGAGGCGCTTAACATACCCAAGCACCACCCCGCGCGCGATATGCAGGACACTTATTATCTCAGCACAAACCAGCTTTTAAAAACACACACATCTGCGGCGCAGAACGCTATTTATAAAAAATACGCAAAAAATCTTGAAGAAGGCAGACCCATAAGAGTAATCTTCCCGGGGCGCTGCTTCAGAAACGAAAAGATTGACGCCTGCCATGAAAACACGTTCTTCCAGATGGAGGGCGTTATGGTTGACAAGGACATTTCAATTTCAAACCTTATCTATTTTATGAAAACAATGCTTTCGGAGGTTTTCCAGCGCGACGTAACCGTAAGGCTTCGCCCCGGCTTCTTCCCGTTTGTTGAACCCGGCTTTGAGCTTGACATTCAGTGCCTTATCTGCGGCGGCAAGGGCTGCCCCTCGTGCAAGGACTCGGGCTGGCTTGAGCTTTGCCCGTGCGGAATGATTCACCCGAACGTTTTGAAAGCGGGCGGCATTGACCCCGACAAATACACGGGCTTTGCTTTCGGACTCGGGCTTACAAGGCTTGCTATGATGCGCTACGGCATAAAAGACATCAGAGTTTTCAACAGCTGCAACCTGCGCGCTCTTTCTCAGTTTGAAAACAGAACGTTTACAGAGCCGGAAAAGGAGGAAAAATAAATGTTTGTCTCAATTAACTGGATTAAAGAATACGTTGATTTAAGCGGACTTGACATTAAAAAGCTCATTAACGGCTTTACACTCGCAACTGCCGAGGTTGAAGATATTTATGTCAAGGGCGAAGACATAAGAGACGTTGTTGTCGGCGAAATTCTTTCTGTAGAAAATCACCCCAACTCAAAAAAGCTTCATCTTTTAAAGGTTGACGGCGGCGACAGAATATACGACGTTGTGTGCGGCGCGCCGAACGTCCGCGAAAATATGAAAATAGCCTTTGTAAAAGCCGGCGGCAGAGTGCCCGCAGGCGAAATTGCAAAAGCAACTGTTGCGGGCTATGAATCCGAGGGTATGTGCTGCTCTGCGTTTGAACTCGGACTTTCTGACGACAAATCCGGGCTTCTCGAAATAGATGTTGACGCCGAAAACGGCACGGATATTAAAGATATTTACCCCATTGACGACATTATTTTTGAGGTTGACAACAAGTCCCTTACAAACCGCCCCGACCTTTGGGGTATTTACGGCATTGCCCGCGAATTTGCGGCGCTTACAGGCAGGCCCTTAAAGCCGCTTGAGACAGAAGAGCTTAACTATGACGGCGACGAGAAAATTAAAGTCACAATCGAAAGGCCCGACCTTGTTTACCGTTATTCGTGCGTTAAGATGGACAATATAACGAAAAACAAAAGTCCGTTTTCAATGCAGATAAGACTTTATTATTGCGGTATGAGAGGCATTAACCTGCTTGCAGACCTTACAAACTACATTATGCTTGAAATGGGTCAGCCCACGCACGCCTTTGACGCAAAAAAGATTGACGAAATCGCCATTGGCACGCCCGAAGCGCCCTGCAACTTTACAACGCTTGACAACACCGAGCGCGACATTACAGAAGACACGCTTCTTATTAAAAACGGCACTTTGCCCGTTGCCATCGCCGGTATTATGGGCGGTCTTGACTCTGAAATCATCGGCGACACAGACTCTGTTGTTCTCGAATGTGCAAACTTTGACGGCATTTCGGTAAGAAAAACATCTTCTCGCTTAGGACTTCGTACAGACGCTTCGGCAAGATACGAAAAAATGCTTGACCCCGAAATGACCGTTACCGCGGCAAAGCGTTTTTATAAGCTTTTGAAGGACATTGACCCGAACGCACGCGTTGCTTCGCGCCTTACAGACGAATATGTAAGAAAATATCCCGAAATAAGCATTGAATTTGACAAAGCGTATGTTGACCGCTACACGGGTATTGACATTTCGTCCGACAGAATTTATCACACGCTCACTGCTTTGGGCTTCGGCGTTACTAAAGACGGCGACAGCTTTAAAGTGTCTGTTCCCTCTTACAGAGCAACAAAGGATGTTACCATTAAAGCCGACATTATTGAAGAAATCACAAGAATTTACGGCTATGACAACTTTGAAATCAAAACAACCCGTTCGCCCTTAAAGCCCGTTGAGCCTTCGCCCGTAAAGCGTGAAACCAACGAAATTAAAGATATTCTCGTAAAGCACTATAACCTTCACGAGGTTCACTCTTACATTTGGTGCGACGTAAGACGTTATAAAAAGCTCGGCATTGAGGTTGAAGATAACGTTAAGGTGCTTAATATTGAAAGCTCCGACAACGGAACCATAAGAAACTCTATGATTCCCACGCTTATTGCGGCAACTGCTGATAACAAGGATTTTTCCGAAAGCTTCGGCATTTTTGAAATAGGCAGAGTTGCCGACGGAATAAAAGACGACGGCACCGCTAACGAAAAACGCAGACTCGGCATTGTTTTGTTTGACAAGGCAATTTCCGAAAATCAGCTTTTCTTTAAGGCGATAAGCATTATCAACACCCTCTTTAATGACATTAAGCACAAATCGCCCGAATACAAAAAGATTGCACCGAAGCACGCATGGCAGCACCCGAAAAACACTGCCGAAATTATTTGCGACAGCAAGAGCGTAGGCGTTTTCAACACGCTTCACCCGACAAATCTTGCAAAAATAGACAAGAACGCCGCTGTGGTTGCAATTGAAATTGACGTTGACGATTTTGTTGCCGTTAAGGGCGAAAACATTGTATTTATTGAGCCTTCGACACAGCAGTCAACTTATTATGACCTTTCGCTTGTGCTCGGCAAAGATACAAAGTTCAATCATCTTGAAAACGCATGGAAAGCGCTCGGCATTTCGGAGCTTTCAAGCGTAAAGGTTATTGACACATATGAAAATGACGGCATAAAGAGCCTTACCGTTCGCCTTGTGTTCTCTTCAAAAACAAGAACGCTTGAAATGGAAGAGGTTCAGGGGTGGATTGACCGTATTCTTAAAAATCTCAAAGATATAGGCGTTGTCCTCAGAAGCTGAAAATAACCTCATGCACCGCCGATTGGCAAATACGTTCAATCGGCGGTTACTTAGGTATAATTGTAATGAATTCTTAACATTTTAGTGTTGTAATTTTCATTATTTTAGTTTATAATATGAGTTAAATTATGCGGGAGGTGTACTTATGACTGATAAGACCATACAGTTTACCATTAATGACGAGCACGAAAGAGAAATGCGCGAAATTCTTATGCAGGTTTACAATGCACTTGTTGAAAAGGGCTACAACCCGACAAGTCAGCTTGTAGGTTATATTTTGTCAGAAGACCCCACATATATAACCACTCACAACAACGCGCGAAGCCTTATTAGAAAAATCGACCGCGATGAGCTTTTACAGGCTCTGCTTAAGGCTTATTTAAATTGAGTAAGGAGTGTTTTTCTTGGCAGATTCAAATTTTTTGACCTATAAGGGCAAGCCGCTTGTCAGAAAAGGCAACATTATTTATTACGGCAATATGGCCGACCCGTTTGTAATTATGATTTCGGTTGCCGATTCTCACAAGGTTCACGGTGTTGATATTGCCGACAAAGTTACGGTTCAGCTTTTAAACACCGACCCCAACGTTAACCCGAAGGATGCAATCGCAAAAAAAGCCGAAAAGAAAGGCCTTTGGGCGGCTATGGACATCGGCTCGGTTTGGCTTGAAAGAGCGCTTGCCAACGCCTGACAAAATCCCACTTCAAAAAACAACGGCGGCAGACCGAAAGTTCTCGGTTTGCCGTCGTTCTTATTTTTGTTATTTTCAGCTTTCAAAAAACTCGAACAGGTCGGGATAATATATTTCAAGCACGTCGTTTGTGCTGTTATATATTTCGTGCTTTGACCTTGCATAAGTTTGAAGCCTGCCGTTTTCAACCTTTTTAATAAATTCGTTCTGATACGGAATAAGCACCATTTTGTCCTGCTCGGGCTGGCAAAGTAAAACGCGCGCCTTTATTTTTTTGACGTTTTCGTCTTTAACTATATAGGACGTGTTTTTCATAGCCTCGTTCACCCAATTGAACGAAGGTCCTGCAGTGCGGTATGCGGGAATTACGCGCTTTTTCTCAAGATAATAATCAAAACGCTCTTTTGAAGTGTCGTTACTGTTTTCATATGTCGCGTTTGGGTCAAACGTGCACATTCCGGGAACGGAGGCGTTTTTAAAGCCTATTGCGCTTGTAAGCGCGCCCACAAACGAAGCAACGCCCTCGGGCATACCGGTATTTGCACATACCATCGGCGCGGAAAGCACGGCTTTTTCAAACATTTCGGGGTGGTCTTCGAGAAGTCTAATTGCAACGGCGCCGCCCATTGAATGGGAATAAAGGTACAAGGGCAATCCCCCGCCGTTTTTAAGAACGATTTTATTTACAAACTCGCACATATCGTCAACATAATCGGTGAATTTCCCGATTTTTACGGTGTTCGGTTTGCCCTTTATTCTGTAAGAGTGGCCGTGTCCCCTGTGGTCCAAAGAAAAAACGTTGTAGCCTTCTTTTATAAAATAATAATATACCTCGCGGAATTTTTCTGCCGACTCTGTAAAGCCGTGGGAAATAACTATATTCGCTTTTGCGTTGTCAATCAGATAATACTCATAGTGTATCGGTTTTTTGTCGAATGAAAGAAACTCGCCCTCTTTACGTAAGCTTTTTAAAAACGGCTCAATTTCGTTTTTCATAACAGAAGAAAACTCAGCTTCGTTAACAGGTTTAAATGACATACGCTTGCCTCCTACCGATTATTTTATTATTCAAGTATTTCGCCGTTTTCGATTGCGGTAATCTGGTCAACCCTGCGCTGATGCCTGCCGCCCTCGAATTCGGTATCAAGAAAAACGTCAACAAGCTCGCACGCAGTGCCCGCGCCGATAACCCTGGCGCCCAGGCAAAGAACATTTGCGTCGTTGTGCATTCTTGTAAGCTTTGCGCTGAAATAGTCGGAACAGCACGCCGCCCTTATACCCTTAACCTTGTTTGCCGCCATGGATATGCCGATGCCTGTTCCGCAGCAAAGAATTGCTTTTTCGGCTTCGCCCGAAACGACTTTAAGGCACGCTTTTTGTGCAAACACGGCATAATCAACCGACTGCACGGAATCTGTACCGCAATCGGTAAAATCAATATTACGCTCTTTAAGATGCGCTTTTATTTCCTCTTTCAGCGGAAAACCCGCATGGTCGCTTGCAAGAATTATCATTATTATCAACCTTTCTAAAACCGTCAGGTTTATTTTGCTTTTTCAGTTTAATTTTAAAGCCCTACTTTTGTTTTTTTAAAGAAAGCTCGCGCTCTGCCTGAGAAAGTCTTAAATAGAACGGTACAAGGCTTTCTGCAGGAATTGCCGCACCGTCGCCCGCCAACAGAAGCTTTTCATACGCTGCAAGAGCGACAGAGGCTGCGCTTTGCCAACGTATACAGGACGGCGCTTTGTAAAGATTTTTAACGCTGTCTTTTAAAAGATTATAACACACGTCTGTTCCGTCACCTATAAGAATAATATTTTTTTCGTTAAGCTTTAAAAGGTCAGAACGAAGCTCCTCGTAAGAAATTGCCCTGTCATTTTGAAGGCGCGTGCATTTGCCGCCGCTGAAAAGAAACGTTGCGGTATAAAACTGCTTACAGCGCGCGTCCATAACCGCGACGGCATAGCAGTCTGAAGCTTCAAGCGGCATTACGGCGGCTTCAAGAGACGACACGGGAACGCACTTTTTATTTTGAGCAAAGCAAAGCCCCTTAACCGTTGCAACGCCTATTCTTACGCCGGTAAACGAGCCGGGGCCGTAAGACACGGCAACATAATCAATATCGGAAAGCTCAACCCCCACAGAAGAAAGCGCGCGTTCAATCATCGGCATAAGCGTTTCGCTGTGTGTAAGTCCCGTGTTTGTAAACTGCAAGGATGTTATTTTGCCGTCGCACAGAACAGCCGCGCTTGCCGCCGTTGCGGAGCTTTCAACGCCAAGAATTTTCATAAACACTGTCACCACTCATTCTCAAAATGCGCTCGCCGTCTCTACAACATGACTGGCGACATCGTAATGTCTCTCCTCATCCTCG
>OQVL01002727.1_pt1 | contig 10795 bp, 10 predicted proteins | sample 1691501 | NCBI WGS metagenome assembly OQVL01 (sample SAMN03418253, study PRJEB22391) | human gut metagenome | biome: human-gut; feature: organic feature; material: feces | host: Homo sapiens | place: Tanzania | collected 2013-01
GTTGAAAAACTGGAAAAAGAAAAGGCAGCAGATACCGGTGCGTCAGCCGGTGCGGATGAGACAGCAGACGTAGACAATATCACGGATACCGACGAGGTAGAAGAACTGGAAGAGGTTGTAGAGACAACCGGACCGGAAGAAGAGACGATGGAGGAAGTTGAACCGGAAGACACTGCTGAAGAACTTGAAGAAGAGCCGGCATATGAACCCGAGGCAGAGCCGGAAGAGGCGGAAACACCTGCGAGGGAAGAAGTACTGGAAGAGACCGTACCGGAGGAAGAAGAGGAAAGCTTACCGGCAGAGGAAGACCGGACAGCAGCATTCACCGGGGAAGAGGATCTTGCGGAAGGAGCCGTGGAAGAATCTGCGGAAGGATCTGCAGAAGAACCCGTGGAGGCACCTGCACAGGAGACCCCGGAGGAGCCTCAGGAAGCAGAGCGTCCTGCTGTGGAGAGGGACAAGGCGAAGGTTCGTGCGCTGACCAGAGAAGAGAGAGAACTTTATGCCCCCTTTATTCAGAGCAAATCGGCAAGAGAACAGCTGGTAAAAGCCATTGATAATATCAGCCTGGCGGCTTATACGGGAAATGTGATCGTTACCGGAGAAGAGGGAATGGATACCTTATCTTTGGCGAAGAACATGATCCGCGAAATTCAGGCGGAAGACAGCAATTTCTCCGGAAAGGTAGCTAAGATTTCCGGACATGCACTGAATAAAAAAGATACTGCTGAGACGTTATCCAGACTGAAAAATGGTGCGCTTATTATTTGCAAGGCGTCCGAAATGAACGATGATACCGCAAATGCTTTGAATAAGGCATTACAGCAGGAGAGTCAGGGAATCGTGATCATTTTGGAAGATACCAAAAAGGAAATCGATAAATTCCTGGCAAAACATGAAAAATTGAGAGAATGCTTCACGGCACGAATGGATGTGGAAGCTCTCAGCAATGACACACTGGTGGCATTCGGCAGACAGTATGCCCGGGAGATGGAATACTCCATTGATGAACTTGGCGTTCTGGCATTGCATACCAGAATCGAAGACATGCAGACCATCGATCACGTTGTAACTGTGGTGGATGTGAAAGAAATTGTGGATGAAGCAATCGATCATGCCAACAGGAAAACAACTGAAAGAATTAAACTAAATGTATTAAAAATATTAAACGATAAATATGGAATTACAGAAAAAGATTTTGTAAGTTCAGAACTTGAACTTGTTCCTGCTTTTAAAGCAAGATCTCTAGGCTTTGATAGAAGCATGGTTGCAGGCTATGGACAAGATGATAAAATTTGTGCATATACCTCTTTAAGAGCTTTATTAGATACAGTAACACCTGCAAAAACTGCTGTATGTATATTTGCTGATAAAGAAGAAATTGGTAGTATGGGTAATACAGGTATGGAATCTCATGTTTTTGATACTTTCATTTCTGAATTATTAAATAAAACAAATACAAATAGACCTAATTTATTAGATAAAGTTTTCTGCAATTCAAAAATGCTTTCAGCTGATGTTGATGCAGGTTTAGACCCAATATATGCATCAGTTTCTGAGAAAAACAATGCCACATTTTTAGGAATGGGTGTTGGTTTGAATAAATACACAGGAGCTCGTGGAAAATCTGGTGCATCTGATGCAAATGCTGAGTTTGTTGCTCAAATAAGAAATATTTTCGAGAGCAATAATATTGCTTACCAAGTAAGCGAACTTGGTAAAGTAGATACAGGTGGAGGCGGAACAATTGCCTATATCTTAGCTAATAAAGGTGTTGATGTTATTGACTGTGGTGTTCCTGTTTTATCAATGCATGCGCCTTATGAAGTAACAAGTAAGTTTGATGTTTATGAAGCTTATAGAGCTTATGCAGCTTTTTGGAAAAATTAGGTAAATTTAATTTGTTTTCTTGACAGTTTTGAAAAAATGTGCTATTATATTTATAGCGAAAGCAAATGCATCCATTATCTGCATGAATCATTTGTATTTAAGTATGTGTATCCGTAATGCACATACTTTTTTTATATAAAAAAACAAGGAGAGCCGTAATCTTCTCCTTGCTTCGACTATGTATTCACTTAGTCCTCATCCTTTTCTTGTTCTGCTTTCATAGATTTTTCTTTTTCTTCCAAAAGCATTTCTACTAATCGCAAAATAATATCTGCATTTGTCATTTGTATCCCTCCTTTCTGCCCTTTAAGCGAAAGGTTGCTATTATTTTACTATACTTTTTGTCAAAAAGCAATAGTTTTATTCTAAATAATTGCTTATTTCCTGTAGTCCCTCAAAGTTCTTTTGTCTTAAAATCTCATACACAACTATTGCTACTGAATTTGATAAGTTAAGTGAACGCAAGGTTGGTCTCATTGGTATTCTTGCTGTTTTTTCTATATATTTTTTTAAAGTATCTTCTGGAAGTCCTTTTGTTTCCTTGCCAAATAGAACAAATACTTCGTCCATTCCAGAATAATCAACATCTGAATAGCAATGTGTTCCTTTTGTAGTTATAAAAAACATGTTATTTTCTTCTGGCTTATATTTCTCCAAAAATTCTTTAAAACTATCATGTTCTTCTATATCTAATTTATCCCAATAATCTAGCCCTGCACGTTTTACTTGTTTTTCGCTTATGCTAAAACCTAATGGTTTTACTAAGTGAAGTTTTGCACCAATTGCAGCACATGTTCTTGCAATATTTCCAGTATTTTGTGGTATTTCTGGTTCTACTAATACAACATTTAATTTCATAAATTTCTCCTTTTTATTGACTTTTTGTAAAATTTGTGCTATCCTATTACACATAGGAAATGAGAATAAGCAGATGTGGTTTGCCTCCTACAAGGAGGTGAGGCGTATGATAGAAAGTACTTTAATTTTTATTATTTACATATTACTTTATTCACTAATTTTAGTCTCTGTCATCGCAATTGCCCTAATTATAGCATTAGCAATAGTTTTGAGCAAAAGCGAGTAACCAAAAAAACAGACACATCTGTAACTTGCCGGTTAGATGTGTCAATCCACATTAATGGCAAACCACGTTTGTGGTTTCTCCATTTCCTATTTTTATTATACTCTAATTTGAGTATTAAAGTCAAGAAAATAAGAAAATTTATTTTTGATACTATAAACGCAACTTACAATTTAGATGATAAGTTTAGTACATTCCTTCCATTCCTGCTGGTTCATTATGTCCACAGCTACATTCTTTTTCTTCCTTTTTATCTGTTACTATACTTTCTGTTGTTAATATCATAGATGCAACTGAAACTGCATTTTGAAGTGCACTACGAGATACTTTTGTTGGGTCTACTATTCCCTCTTTTTTCATATCTACATATTTTTCTGTTGCTGCATTAAATCCTATTCCTGCTTCTTTTTTCTTTACTTCATTTACAACTATTGCAGGCTCTAGTCCAGCATTTATACTTATTTGTCTTATTGGTTCTTCTAAGGCTCTTAGTATTATTTTTCCGCCTATTCTTTCATCTGCTTCTAATTCTGCAACTGCTTTTTCAACTTTTGGTATTACATTTATATATGCTGTTCCGCCACCCGCTACAATTCCTTCTTCTACTGCTGCCTTTGTTGCAGATAGTGCATCTTCTATTCTTAGTTTTTTCTCTTTCATTTCTATTTCAGTTGCTGCTCCAACACCAATAACAGCAACTCCACCTGCTATTTTGGCTAATCTTTCTTGAAGATTTTCTTTTTCAAATTCGCTTTTTTCTTCGCTTAATTGTGCTCTTATTTGTGCTACTCTGTCTGCAATTTGTTGTTTGTCCCCCATGCCATCAACTATTATTGTATTCTCTTTTTGCACTTTAATTTGTTTTGCTCTACCTAATTGCTCTATTTGGGTATCTTTTAGTTCTAATCCCAAGTCTGATGTTATAACTTCTCCTCCAGTTAATGTTGCAATATCTTGTAGCATTGCTTTTCTCTTATCGCCATATCCGGGGGCTTTTACTGCTACTACGTTTAGCACTCCTCTTAATTTGTTTAAAATTAATGTAGATAAAGCTTCTCCTTCTATGTCATCACATATTATTACTAATTTTCCAGATTGTTGCATTAATGCTTCTAATAGTGGTAATATTTCTTGAATATTGCTTATTTTTTTATCTGTTATTAATATATATGGATTATCTATAATTGCTTCCATTTTTTCTGTATCTGTTACCATATATGGAGATACATATCCTTTATCAAATTGCATTCCCTCTACTACATTTAGTTCTGTATTTGATGTTTTAGATTCTTCTATTGTAATAACTCCATCTTTAGAAACCTTTTCCATTGCCTCTGAAATAAGTTCTCCAATTTCTCTATTATTAGCTGATATGCTAGCAACTCTTGCTATGTCTTCTTTTCCATTAACTTCTGAGCTAATTTCTTTTAATCCTTCTACTGCAACTTTTACTGCTTTATCCATTCCTCTTTTAATAGCCATTGGATCTCCACCAGCTGCAACATTTTTTACTCCTTCTCTTATCATGCTTTGTGCTAATACCATAGCAGTTGTTGTTCCATCTCCTGCTACATCATTTGTTTTAATAGAAACTTCTTTTACAAGTCCAGCACCCATATTTTCGAATGGATCATCTAGTTCTATTTCTTTTGCTATTGTTACACCATCATTTGTAATTAATGGAGCACCAAACTTTTTATCTAACACTACATTTCTACCTTTTGGTCCTAGTGTTACTTTTACTGTATCTGCAATCTTGTTAACACCACTTAATAAACTTTTTCTAGCATCTTCACCAAATTTAATTTCCTTTGCCATTTTGATTACCTCCTAATTTATTAATAAATTTTATTATTCTACTATAGCTAATATATCTGCTTGTTTTACAATTATTAGTTCTTCTCCTTCGTATTTTATTGTTGTTCCTGCATAACTGTTTATAACAACTTTATCTCCTTTTTTTACATACATTTCTTTTTTCTTTCCGTCTTCTTCTTCTCCTGGTCCTACCTCCAATACTGTTGCAATTTGTGATTTTTCTTGTGCATTTCCTGCTAATATTATTCCACTTTTAGTTGTTTCTTCTTTTTCTAGCATTTTAATTACAACTCTGTCTCCTAATGGTTTTAACATTGATATTACCTCCTTAAAAATACTTATTTAAATAATATGCTAACTTGTATTTTATAATGCATAATTGCTATTGTATTAGTATTTTATATCTAGTAGCAAATTAGCAGTCTCTTTTTAAGACTGCTAATAATTTATACCCTTTTTATAAAATTGTCAATAGTTTATTTTAAAATTCACATAACTTTCACAAAATTAATTAAGCATTAATTGTGGATCTAAATATTCGTCATCTTTTAAAATTTCAAAATGCAAATGTGGGTCATCTAAAACTTCAAATGTGCTTGTTGTCCCAACTGTTCCAATAGTTTGTCCTTCGCTTACTTCTTCACCTACTACTACAAATTCTGTAGACAATAAGTTTGCATATACTGTTTTGTATCCACCTGTATGTTCTATTACAATTGTAAGACCATATCGTGGATCATTTTTTATATATTTTACTATACCTTTTGATGATGCTTTTACTACTGTTGTCTTGTCAGCTTTTATATCTATTCCATAATGTGTAATCCATTCTCCTAAAGTACTAGAATATACTAAATTACTTTTTGCAAATTCCTGTATTATTTCTCCTTCTACAGGCTTTATAAATTTTGGCGTTGTTGCTTGACTTTCTTCTGGCTTTGTATTTGTTTCTACTGTTTCTTCCGGTTTATTTACTTCTGCTTGTTGTTTTGCTTCTTCCTTTCGCTCCTCTTGAACTTTTTCTTCTATCTCACTTGTATTTACAGCTACCTTTTTTTGCTCCTCTTCCTTTATAGGCTCTTCTTTGATCATTTCCTGCTCTGCATTTTCACTAACTTTTTCTGAATTATATTCTTTTACTACATTTGCGTCAAATTTACTAAGTTGTGTTTCTTCTTGTTTATTATACATAAAAGATGTAATAATAAATGCAATTAGCAATACCGAAAATATACTGCACGTTATAAATAACATTTTCTTTATATTTGCTTCTCTCATCTTTTTTCCTCCTTGATATTGTTTTTATAATTATTTACATTATTGAGAAAAATATACAAAAAATGTTACATATTTTTTATTTCGACTCCTGTGTAGTAGTGTTTAATTATTTCATCATATTTCTTTCCCTGTTTAGCCAAACTGTCTGCTCCTGTTTGACTCATTCCTACACCATGTCCATATCCTATTACAGCAAATTTTACATTGTTTTCTTGTATGTCTATTTTAAAATTTGCCGATCTTAATCCAAATATGTTTCTTATTTCTACTCCTGACAAATTCAAATTTCCAACTTTCAAGTTTTTTACTCTATTTCCTTCTGTATATTCGGTTATCTTTACACTATCTGCTTTGCTAAAATCAATATCTAAATCTGCATGTTTTTCAATTATTTTATTTTTAAACTCCTCTTTTGTGACCGTAACCTCTGAACTGTATTGGGTATAAGCATCTTCTCCCGATGTAGCAACCGTTTGCAAATATGGATAGTTGCTTCCTCCCCATACATTTACTGGTGCTTCTGTTGCACCTCCACTATTTGCATGAAAAAAAGCATTTATTGGTTTTTCATTATATGTTATTATTTTTCCCTTAGTTGAATCCACCGCTTCAACTATTTTAGCCCAATACTCATTTCTACTTTGTTCATTCCATTTTTGTAGTCTATCTTCTTTTGATATCCAGGCTTGACAACATGCAGAATTATCACATATATCCGCTTCTCCGTGCTTTTTATCATTATTATTTATTTTATATATTGTATATGTTCTCGCAGCTACTGCTTGTGCTTTTAATGCTTCTATTTCAAAGCTTGCTGGCATTTCGCTTGATACAACTCCATACAAATATTCATCTATTTTTATTTCTTCCACTGTGTTTGTTTTTTCGTGTAATAATTTTATTGTTCCATACTGTTTATAACTGTATTCTTCTTTTGGTTGTTCTTGTTTTATTTCTTCATTTTCTACGAGTTCTCCATTTACCTTTTCAATTCTTCTATTTGTAAATATAATTGGTATTAACATACACAAAAAAATAAGGAATAACATATATGCCACTATTCTTTTCATAACTCACCTCTATTTACATATTTTTTTCTTCATGGTTTCAAGTATTTGTTTTTCTAGTCTTGATACTTGCACTTGCGTTATTCCCAATATTTTCGCTACTTGTGATTGTGTTCTACTTTTATAATATCTTAATAATATTATTTGTTTTTCTCTATCTTCTAGGCCCTCTATTAATTGCTTTATTGATATTTTATTTACTATTTGAGTTTCCTCATCTATGTTTGTACTTAATCTATCCAAAATACAAATTTCGTCCCCATCCTTGTTGTATGCTGAACTATGTATTGATTCTACGGGATTATATGATTCCATAGCTAAGGTTATTTCTTCTTTTGAGGTTTTTAATATTTTTGCCATTTCTTCTATTTTTATTTCTCTTCCCTCTTTTTGCATATATTGCTTTTGTATTTCTAATATTTTACCTGCCAATTCTTTTATGCTTCTACTTACTTTTACAGGTCCATCATCTCTTATAAATCTTTTAATTTCTCCTAAAATATATGGCACAGCATATGTAGACAACCTAACATCATATGTAGAGTCAAACTTTTTAATACATTTTATAAATCCAATCATTGCTATTTGATATAAATCTTCTACTTCATATCCTCTATCTTTAAATCTATTTACAATACTCCAAATAAGTCCTTTATTACTATTTATTAACTTTTCCATGGCTTTTTCGTTACCACTTTGTGCTGCAATTATATCTTTTATGTTATTATCGTATTTTTCATACATAGACTTACTTATCTTCCTCCCATGTTTGTAATTTCAATTCCTTCCTGTTCTAAATTTTCTTCCTTTTTTATTATTTTTTTCATAACAATTTTTGTGCCAATTCCTAAAACAGACTCAATATGTACTTCATCCATAAAGCTTTCCATAATTGTGAAACCCATGCCAGACCTTTCTAAATTAGCTTTTGTTGTATATAACGGTTTCCTTGCAAGCTCTACATCTGCTATTCCTTTGCCAGAATCGGAAATTTCTATTTCTATTGTGTTTGCAAAAAGTTTTGCTGTTATCTTTACAATTCCTTCTGTATTCTCATATCCGTGAATTATACAATTTGTTACCGCCTCTGAAACAGCAGTTTTAATATCAGCCAATTCTTCTATGGTTGGGTCAAGTTGTGAGGCAAATGCTGCAACTGTAATCCTTGCAAATGCCTCATTATTTGATTTACTTAAAAATTCTAATTTCATTTCATTATCATATAAACTATGCATATACCTCTCCTTCTTTTAAACTAATTATTTTAGTAATTCCACTCATTTCTAAAACCTTACGTACGCTTCTTGTAGCGTTTTCTATTTCTAGCTCTCCACCTAACATTTTAATCATTTTGTATCTTCCTATTATCATTCCTATCCCTGCACTATCCATAAAAGAAACTTTATTGAAATCAAGTATAACTTTTCTAGGCATATATCTGGTAATCTCATTATCTATCTTCCTCCTTATTTTTTCTGTAGTGTGATGGTCTATTTCTTCTATTATTTTTACGACCAACAGCTTGTCCGTTTTAATATAGTCAAATTCCAAATTCATTCCCCCTTTGTTTTTTGTTTATTATAATTATATATTCACTTCCATTTTTTTCCTAGAGCGAAACATTAGAACTTTTGCCGATTTTTGAGAAAGTTTCGACAAAATTCGCACAAAAAAAACTGCAGACTTTTAGATTTGTCTGCAGTTCCTCCTATGCAAGTTTTGATAATCTTTCTTCTACATTTTCTAACATTTGCTTATATCTTTCTAATTTTTCTTTTTCTTCTTTTATTTTATTTTCTGGAGCTTTGTTTACAAAACCGGGATTTGATAACATTTTGCTAGCTCTTTCTACTTCCGCTTCTAGTTTTTGTTTTTCCCCTTGTAATCTTTTCTTTTCTTCTTCTATGTCTACCAATTCGTCAAATGGAAGATAAACTTCTAATTCTTCACTTAATACAGACATTGCATTTTGTGGTATGTTATTTTTATTGCCTTGTACTATTATTTTGTCTGCAAACCCCAATTTTTTAATGAATTCTTGGGAATCTATAATCATTTCTTCATCATTTTCAGTAACAAATATTAAGGTTAATTTTTTTGCTGGATGAACATTCATATTTGTACGAATATTTCTTATTCCAATAATTATCTGTTTAATTTTTTCTATTTGCTTTTCTTCCTTTGCAAAATTAAACTCTTCACTATATTTTGGCCAACTTGATATCATTATACTTTCATCATTATTATACAATTTTGTATATATTTCTTCTGTAATAAATGGCATAATAGGATGTAATAACTTAAGGCTATCGCCTAAAACTTTGTTTAAAGTATATTGTGCAGCCTCTCTTGTTTTGTTTTCTTTATCATATAGCCTTGGTTTTACCATTTCTATGTACCAATCACAAAATTCTCCCCATATAAAATCATATACCTTTTGTGTCCAAACACCTAAGTCATAATTGTTTAAGTTAATTGTTGTTTCTTTTATTAGTTTATTCAATTTTGACAATATCCACTTATCTTCATAGCATAATTTTTGTGGCATTGTATCATAATCTATTTCTTCCAAATTGCCTAATACGAACTTAGATGCATTCCATAATTTATTTGCAAAATTTGCTGCTGATTCAAGTTTTTCAGGCATATATCGTATATCATTTCCTGGTGATATTCCAAGGACCAATGAAAACCTTAGTGCATCTGTTCCATACTTTTCTATTATTTCTAGCGGATCTATTCCGTTACCTAGACTTTTAGACATTTTTCTGCCCAAACTATCTCTAACAATTCCATGAATAAATACATCCTTAAATGGTACTTTTCCTGTGTGTTCTATTGCTGAAAATATCATTCTTGCTACCCAGAAGAATATTATATCATATGCTGTTACTAAAACATCAGTTGGGAAATATCTTTCTAAATCTTCTGTTTTATTTGGCCAACCAAGAGTACTAAATGGCCATAATGCACTACTAAACCATGTATCTAAAACATCATTGTCTTGAGTCCATCCTTCTCCTGGACATTCTACTTGTACTTTAACTTCATCATCTTTATACCAAGCAGGAATTCTATGTCCCCACCATAATTGTCTTGAAATACACCAGTCATATGTTATTTTCATCCAATGATTCATAGTTTTTTCATAACGAGCTGGGACAAAATGAACTTTTGTATCTTTATCTTTTTGATTTTTAAGAACTTGGTCAGCAAGTGGTCTCATCTTAACAAACCATTGTTTTTTAATCATTGGTTCTACCATTACTCCTGTTCTTTCACTATGTCCTACTTCATGAACTATTGGTTCAACTTTTATTAATAAGCCAGCTTCTTCTAAGTCTTTTAATAATTCTTCACGACATTTTTCTCTAGTCATTCCTTGATATTTTTCTGGACAATTTTCATTCATTGTCGCATCATCATTCATGATTTGAATTCTTTCTAAGTTATGTCTATTTCCTACTTCAAAGTCGTTAGGGTCATGTGCTGGAGTAATTTTAACTGCTCCTGTTCCTTTAGTCATATCAGCATGTTCATCTGTAATTACTGGTATTTTTTTATTTACAATTGGAAGAATAACATTCTTTCCTACAAAGTCTTTATATCTTTCATCTTCTTCATTTACAGCTACTGCTTTTAGTTCCTTTTTTGCTTCTTC
>OQVL01002730.1_pt1 | contig 10794 bp, 8 predicted proteins | sample 1691501 | NCBI WGS metagenome assembly OQVL01 (sample SAMN03418253, study PRJEB22391) | human gut metagenome | biome: human-gut; feature: organic feature; material: feces | host: Homo sapiens | place: Tanzania | collected 2013-01
TGGTTTTTCTTGGTGCGATGGAAGGGACTCGAACCCCCGGCCTACTGATTCGTAGGAACCGAATGGCACATTTTGTCCATTTCATCATTTGACGTTAAAACGTCATTTTAATCGAATCACCGTTATTTTGCCGTTGTTATTCTGTTGCATCCTTTGCATTGCTTGCACGTCTTTGCACCTGTTATCCATCCTTGCGATGTGCAAAAAATGTGCAAAAGTGTGCAGAGCTAAAATCAGCCCGGCAAAACAAACTGCTTTCCTGCCGATTCAACATGGATACCAACCGGGTGGAGGCTCGGTTCGAGGATAGCACCATCGTTGCTATCGACTGCATCGCCGTGGAGGACGAGTACAGCAACACCCCGGCACAGCGGGCAGAGCTGGGCTGGCTGCTGTACAATAAGCCCTTGGAGTATGCACAGATGGTGCTGAGAGGGGAGATAGAGCACTACCTGTCGCTGGAGTGTGAACACGGCAGATCAGAAAATTGACCCTGCACCATACGCAGAAAGGGCCGGACCCGTGCAAACGAGTCCGGCCTTTTCCGCGTCTTTGTTGGATCTTAAGCAAAGTTATGGTAAATGAAGAGATTGGCTTTTGGAGTTTACAGCAGGCTCAGTGCTTCCTCGTCTGCCACAAGGATGCAGTCCGGGTGCAGCTGCAGGATGCTGCCGGGGCAGGCAGGGGTCACAGGGCCGGTCACGGCATCCTTGACGGCCTGTGCTTTGGCCTTGCCGTTGGCTACCACCAGCACCTTGCGCGCCTGCATGATGGTCTTGATGCCCATGGTATAGGCCTGCTTGGGCACGAGGGCTTCGTTGCCGTCAAAGAAGCGCTTGTTGGCTTCGATGGTGGTGGGCGCAAGGTCGATGCAGTGGGTCTCCAGCTCAAAAGCCTGACCCGGCTCATTGAAGCCGATATGACCATTGGGGCCGATGCCCAGCAGCTGCAGGTCGATGCCGCCCAGCTTGTGGATGATGCCGTTGTAGCGGGCACACTCGGCGGCGGTGTCCAGATTGGTGCCGTCCGGCAGGTTGGTCTTGGCCGGGTCGATATTCACTTTGCTGAACAGGTTCTCGTTCATGAAATACCAGTAGCTCTGGGGATGCTCCTTGGGCAGGCCGCGGTACTCGTCCAGATTGACGGTGGTGACCTCGGAGAAATCCAAGTCGCCCTTGTTATACCAGTCCACCAGCTGGGCATACGTGCCCACCGGGGTGCCGCCGGTGGCAAGACCCAGCACACAGTTCGGCTTCATGATGACCTGTGCGGAAATGATGTTGGCCGCCTTGCGGGACATATCCTGATAATCTTTTGCGCGGATGATCTTCATAATAACGCTCCTTTTATAGTACCGTTACGCCTGCGTTCCGGCAGGCCTGTAAAAACGCTGCGGGCAGCTTTCCGTCCGAGATAATGATGTCCACCTCGGACAGCCCGCAGATATGGAATGTGCTTTTCAGTCCGATCTTGGAGGAATCCAGCAGCACGGCTTTCTGCTCACAGCGGCGGAGCACAGTCTGCTTGAGCCGTGCTTCATCCTCCACGCCGCAGGTAAAACCGGTGTCCGGGCTGTAACTGGTCACGCCCAGCAGCAGTAGATCAAAGTTGATTTCCTCCATCGTCTGGATGCTCTGCGCACCGCAGACGCTCATGCTGAACCGGTTCAGGCTGCCGCCCGGCAGGGACACATGGGGCTTTTCCAGCTTTGCCAGCTCCATGGCGCAGCTCAGACCGCTGGTGTAGATGAGCATGGGCTGATCCGGGATGCAGCGGGCCACCGCTGTGGCGGTGCTGCCGGAATCCAGAAACAGGGTGGTGTTGGGGCGCAGCAGGGCCGCGGCTTTTTCGGCAATGACCTGCTTCGCTTCGGCATTGCGGGCGGAACGGCGGCTCAGCAGGTCGTCTGTGCCCACCACCTGCTCCACCGACTTGACACCGCCATGCACCCGCACCACGCGGCGGGCTTCATCCAGTGCTTTCAGGTCGGTGCGCAGGGTCATTTCCGAAACGGAAGGGAAAGCTTCCTTGAGCTGGGCAAAGCTGATATTGCCTTTGCGGTTCACCAGTTCCACGATCTGATTGCGGCGTTGTTCCATGGGGGATTCCTCCTGTCTGCGTTTGTCCTGTCCCATGGCACGCTCCGCTTAGTCCTCCGGGTTGAAGTTTGCCAGCAGATATTCCTCTGCTTCCGGGCACCACAGGCCGTTGTGGGCATCCACGATGTCAGCCAGTGCGGTATAGCGGGGGTCGTTGTCCTGTTCGCCCTTGGCACGCAGATCGGTCAGGGCGGTAAGGGGCATGGTCAGGTGGGTGTAGATCAACTTTTTGCCGCCGGGGATCTTGGGCAGGTTCAGGGTGGTCTCAGCAGCGGCGTCCAGACCGCCGATGTGGGTGACCATCACAGCCGGGTCGATGCGCTTGGCGGCGGTCAGCTCCAGCGACTCGATCATATCGGCGGTATTGCCGCCGGTGGTGCCCATGACATGGGTAGAGTTGTAGTGCACATCGTAGAAGTTCATCTTGGCGCTGAACTGTTTATCGGTGGGGCCTGCAAAGAAGTTCAGGCAGCCGTCACGGCCCAGCACAGCGCTGGACAGCTCCACCACCGGCGCGATGGGAGCGTAGCAGAACACATCATCAAAGCCGGTGCCGCCGGTCAGCTCCCGCAGCTCGGCAGCGGGGTCTGCCATGTTGGCGGTGTTGACGAAGTACAGGTCGATGCCGTCCTTCTCCTTGACCTCCTTCGGGGGGAACAGGGACTCCGCACGGGCCAGACGATCCTCGTTGATATCGGTGACCACCACCATGCCGGGGCGCACATCACGGTGCAGTGCGTAGGTCAGAGCACCCAGACCCATGGGGCCTGCACCGGCCAGAATGGCCAGCTTGCCGCCCTTCTTGATGCCCATCTCGTGATGGTACACACCCATCTTGGTGTGGTAGGCGGCGTTGAACGCACCGATGGAGCAGCTCATGGGCTCGGCCAGAGAAGCCTCGTAGTAGGCGCGTCCCTTGTACTCCAGCAGGCAGCCCAGTTCCATGACCTCGGCAGGGATGATGCAGTAGGTGGCATCGCCGCCGAAGAACTCGTAGGAGTAGCCGGGGCTCCACATGGTTCCCTTGTAGTTCAGGGCGGGCTGCAGGGTGAACTTCATGCCGGGCTTGAACTTGTCCTGATGCGCCTTGCCCACCTTGACGATATCACCGGCGAACTCGTGACCCATGATGGCGGGGTGCTCGGCTACATCCGGGTGCACACGCTTGTGGCCGGTGCCGAGGATGGCGCACTTGTAAGTAGACATGCAGATGCTGTCGGAAACGACCTTGACAAGGATCTCGTCATCCTTGATCTCCGGCAGTTCAAAAGTATCCAGACGCAGATCGTTGGCGGCGTGCAGACGAACAGCTTTGACTTTCATAATGAAACTCTCCTTTTATTATAACAGTTACGCTTGTGTTTTCAAGAAGTTTTACAAATGCTGGAAGGTGACCAGCGGCAGCAGCTCTTCGATCTGGCTGCGCTCTGCGGCCTGTGTGCCGCTGCACATCACATTGGCGGCTCCCGTGGCGATGGACAGGCGAACGGTGTTTTCTTCGCTGAGCCCTTCCGCTTCGGCGTAGGCGAGGGCTGCGACCACGCTGTCTCCGGCACCCACCGTGCTGCCCACTTTGACCTTCAGAGCCGGGGCGTAGATGACGCTGTCCTTGTGGAGGTACAGCGCACCCCGACCGCCCATGGACACCACCACATGTTCGATGCCCCTGCGGATGAGCGCCTGACCGGCATCGGCCAGTTCATCCAGCGTTTTCAGCTCCCGGCCCATCATGCGGGACAGCTCGTCGTTGTTGGGTTTGACCAGATAGGGAGCAGCCTTCAGCCCCTCTGCCAGCAGCTCGCCGTCTGCATCCAGAAAGACCTTTGCCCCGGCCTTTTTGCAGGATTCCACCCATGTGTAGTAGGTGTCTTTCGGGGCACCCTTGGGCAGGCTGCCCGCCAGCACCACGATATCCCCCCGCTTCAGTTCCTTCAACAGGTCATACAGCAAAGCGGTCAGCTCCGGGGCGTCTACCTCGATGCCCGGCTCGTTGATGTCGGTGTTGGTGTGGTTTTCCGGGTCGATGATCTTCAGGTTCGTGCGGGTCTCGCCGGGCACGAAGCGGAAGTTGTGGGCAAGCCCTTCACTGTCCAATGCGTCCTGAATGGCTCTGCCGCTGTTACCGGCCAGAATGCCGATAGCCTTGCTGGTCCCGCCCAGCTTTGCGATCACCTTGCTGACGTTGATGCCCTTGCCACCGGGATCGGTACGCATCTTGGTGATCCGGTTTACGGTGTCCAGCGCAAGGTTCGGGATCTCAACGGTCTTGTCCAGCGCCGGATTCAATGTTACGGTGTAGATCATAGGAACAACAGCCTCCTTCATGATTGTTGTTATGAAACTCGAAACTGTTGAAACGAAAGCTCTGGCATTATAATACCAACAGTTCTCGCCCCTGTCAAGTTGTTGTTTCAACAAATTACACAGGCTGTTTTTGGTGCTTTTCGCCAACTTTCTGGGATACATGATTTTCGGTCCAAAAGTTCTCTTATAGGTATCTTGTTATAATAACAAAAAAGCTCCCGGCTCTGCCCAAAAGGCAAAAGCCGGGAGTCGGTTTTCGGTTTATTTTGTGTGCGGCGGTTTGCAGTCCGCAAAAAAGGCGCGGTCAAAGCCCTGTTCCAGCAGATCTGCCGCTTCCTGCTGCTGGCCGGTGCGCAGTGCCTCCATCAGCCGGGGCGTTTCGATCAGCTGCCCGCTGACATTCTGCATGACCTCCACCGGCACGCCGTTTCCGTCATCCGGGGCCAGCAGCACCAGTGCCCCCAGCACGATGCGTCCCGGCTCGTAGACCGGCGGCTGCGCTTGCAGATAACCAAGGCGGCAATCCTTCACCGCACTTGTCCTGCAATGAAGCAGCAGGGCATACAGGGGTTTGATGTAGGTATCGCCCAGCGTTTCGCGGCGGCGGAGCTGCTGCTCCACCAGCCGGGCGTCCGCTTCCTGCGGGCAGAACAGCTGTGCCGCTGCACGGATAAGGGCGGCGCGGCTGCCGGGAGCCTTGACAGGCTGGATGGTCAGCTGTTCCAGCAGCCCGGTCATGGAGCGGGTCAGGCGCGCGTAATACCGCAGTTTAGAGCCTGCACGCTCTGTATCCTGCACAGGCTGCACCGCCGGTTCCGGTTCTTGGCTGTTCTGGCTGTACCGTGTGATGGCGTCCTTCAGCACGGCACGATCCGGTTCCAGCAGGGAAGGGCTGATGCACACCGCCGGGTAGTCCAGTTCCAGCGGCACGGTGGAGATGATGAAGTCGATCCCTCTCCGACGCAGGTCGGCGGCGTTCAGCTCCCGCACCGAGCAGCACCCCTCCACCTGCAAAGAAGGGAACTCGTTTCCCAGCCGGGAGGCCAGAAAGCGGCTGGAGCCCATGCCCAGCGGACAGGCTACTACCACCCGCAGCCGCAGCCGGAACATGGCATTCTGTTCCAGCACCGCACCAAAGTGCATGGCAAGGTAGGCCGCTTCATCGTCCGAGATGGCGGGCAGGACGAATTGCTGCTGCACCGCATCACAGGCAGCGCGGGTAGCCTTCCACAGGCCGGGGTAGGCGGTGCGGATGGTATCCAGCTGGGGGTTTTCGGTGCGGATGTTCTGCTCCACCCGCAGCAGCATGGGGCGCAGGTGGCAGTACAGGTCATCCCGCAGGGAGGTGTACCCCGAAAGGTCTGTGTGCAGCGCCTTTTCCATTTCCCGGATAAGGGCGGCTTCCAGATTCCGCAGCTCCATCTCCTGTGCGCTGCCCCAAGGGTCCTCCGCGCCCAGATAAGCGGCGAGATACAGCTCCAGATATTGCGCTTCCTCGGGCGGCAGGGTCAGCCCAAAGGCGCGGTTCAGGGCTGCCACCAGCCGGGCTGCATGGTTGCCCGCCGGGCGCAGCCCTCTGGGCGCACTGCCTTTATCGCCGCCCTGCCGTAGCTGCTGAATGGTCAGGGTGCAGTGGATGGCCAGCGCCAGAAAGCCTGCATCCGGCAGATGGAGCTGCTCTTCCTGCTCAAACTGCTGCAAGACCTTCCAGACCTTTTCGGCTGTTTTCGTATCCAGCAGGGTCGAGAAGATATCGTTTTCCGGCATCCGTCCGCAGAGCACCTCTGCCAGTTCCTTTTCCGGCAGGCTGCTGCGCAGCAGGGCAGCAACGACCCTCCGGTAAGAAGAAGCATCCCCCTGCAGCCAGACCCCCACACCGGGGCGGCGGAACATCTCCACCCGGTAGGGGTGCAGTTTGGTCTCAAGTTCATCCAAGTCCGCAGACAGTGTGCTTTCCGAAACGCCAAGCTCCCGTGCAAGTGCCGCTGTTTTGCAGGGCTCCTGCTCACTGAGCAGCCTTGTCAAAAGCTGCTGCCGCCGTTCTGCGCGGGAAAATTCTTTCTTGTCGCCGCTGTTCAGCCGGGTGCGCAGTGTGTCCCGCTGCTCCGGCGCTTCATCCAGCAGCAGACCCTTGCCGGGGTTGCGCACAAAACGCGCCCCGGCGGCCTGCATCCACTGCTCCACGGCAGGCAGCTCCCGCAGCACGGTGCGGCGGCTGACCCCAATGCTTTCGGCCAGCGCAGCTGCTGTCACCCACCCCTGCGGAAGGCTGAGCAGCTGCTCGATCAGCTTCCGTGCATTTGCCGACAGTTCCTCACGATACGCCGCGCCCATGTTGATCCTCTCCTTTTCCCAAAAGTTACCCGTTGTTTCTATTGTAACATAGTGCCACATCGTCTGCCAGCCCCCGGAGCAGAAAAGAAGTTGTGTGTGTTTTGTCACCATTGCCCGGTGACAAAAGCTTCCGCACTCCCGTCTTGTATCCCGGAGCATCAGCAAATATGCACAAATCGCCCGCGCATCCCTTGGAGATGTTGCCGTATCAGCCCACCGGTGTCACCATCCTCCGGTGACAGCCCCACCGCTTGTCACCATTGAAATCCGGCGCAGTATCGGCTAGAATAGTGCCAGAACGAAACGAAAGCTTCTCCGAACAACCATCTGCAGGCCGCAGCTCCCATGCCACAGGAGCTGCATCGCCTGCCTTTCCAGTGAAAAAGGAGAGCTACAAATGAAAAACGCTGTTTCCCGCTTTGGCAAGTTCCTCAGCGGCATGGTCATGCCGAACATCGGCGCATTCATCGCGTGGGGCTTCCTCACCGCTCTGTTCATTGAAGCGGGCTGGTTCCCCAACGAAAAGCTGGCCAGCATGGTCTCCCCGATGCTGACCTACCTGCTGCCCATCCTCATTGCAGGGCAGGGCGGCAAGATGGTCGCAGGCGACCGAGGCCGCGTCATCGCCGCCATCGCCGTGGTGGGCTGCATCTGCGGCTCGGACTACACCATGCTGATGGGTGCCATGGTCATGGGCCCGCTGGCCGGCTGGGTCATCAAGCAGTTCGATAAAAAGGTGGAAGGCCGTATCCCCGCCGGTTTCGAGATGCTGGTCAACAACTTCTCCGTCGGCATTCTGGGTATGCTACTGGCCATCCTCGGCTACTACGTCATCGGCCCGTTCATGACCGCCATCCTCACCGTGCTGACCGCCGGTGTGGACTTCCTGGTAGCACACAGCCTGCTGCCGCTGGTGTCCATCTTTATTGAGCCCGCCAAGGTGCTGTTCCTGAACAACGCCATCAACCACGGCATCTTCAGCCCCATCGGTGCAAGTCAGGCTGCTGAGACCGGCCGCTCCATCATGTATATGCTGGAAGCCAACCCCGGCCCGGGTCTTGGCATCCTGCTGGCCTACTGCTTCTTCTGCAAGGACGACACCACCCGCCAGTCCGCTCCCGGTGCGGTCATCATCCACCTGCTGGGCGGCATCCACGAGATCTACTTCCCCTACATCCTGATGAATCCCGTGATCATCATCGCCCCCATCGTGGGCAACTTCTGTGCCATCCTGTTCTACTCCATGACCGGTGCAGGCCTGTCCGGCCCCGCTTCTCCCGGTTCCATCATCGCCTACATGGCAATGGCTCCCCGGGATTCCATCCTCACCGTTCTGCTGGGTGTTGTCATCGCCGGTGCTGTTTCCTTTGTCCTGTCCTCGATCATCCTGAAGGCCACCTCCGGCCATGCCAAGAGCCTGACCGATGCCCAGAACGAGATGAAAGAGATGAAGGCGCAGGCCAAGGGTGAGATTCCCGAGCCTACTGCCGTGAATGTCGGTCAGATCCGCAAGATCGTCTTTGCCTGCGATGCCGGTATGGGCTCCAGCGCCATGGGTGCTACCAAGTTCCACAACCGCATCAAGGCCGAACGCCCCGACCTGACCGTGACCAACTCCAGCGTGGACACCATCCCCGCCGATGCGGACGTGGTTGTCTGCCAGCGCGTTCTGGCTGATCGCGCCGCCAAGTGTGCCCCGCAGGCACAGCTCATCACACTGGACAACTTCCTTGCAGATCCGCATCTGGATGCTCTGTACAACGCCCTGACCTCCACCACTCCGGTGCTGGATGCCAAGGCCGAAGCTGCCGCCAATGAGGAGATCGTTTCCGACCTGCGCAACGCAGCCGTTGCTCCTCTGGCTGCTGCCGTGACCGAGGCTTCCAAAGCCAACGGTTCCATGATGAAGATCCAAGCCGAGGACATCCAGTTGGGTCTGCCCTCTGTTACGAAAGAAGAAGCCATCCGTGCCGCCGGTGCGCTGCTGACAAAGCGCGGCTATGTGGATGAGACCTACGCCGACGCCATGGTGGAGCGCGAAAAGCTGGTAAGCACCTACATGGGCATGGGCGTAGCCATCCCTCACGGCACCAGTCAGAAAAAGGGCACCGTCAAGAAGTCCGGCGTTGTCCTGCTGCAATATCCGCAGGGCGTGGACTTCGGCGATGAAAAAGCCTACCTCGTGTTCGGCATCGCCGGTGTCGGCAATGACCACCTTGACCTGCTGGGCAACGTCTGCGAGATCCTTGAAGACGAGGATGCGCTGGAACAGCTCAAGACCACTTCCGATATGAACTATGTGCTGGAGCACTTGCAATAACAACTATAAAAAGGAGAGATTCTTATGAAGAGCATCGATATCACCATTCAGGACAAAGAAGGTCTGCACGCCCGTCCCGCCGGCATCCTGAGCAAGGCCGCCAAGGGCTTTGAGAGTAAGGTGACCATGACCAAAAACGGCAAAGCTGCCGACATGAAGAAGATCTTCGCCGTGATGGGGCTTGCCGTGAAGTGCGGCGAGACCGTGACCATCGCCGCCGATGGCCCGGACGAGGATGCCGCCATCGAAGAGCTGACCAAGCTGTGCAAGGACGCATGACATCTCCCTTTGTCTGTGCCCATTCTGCATAAATACTGCTGACACAAAACCGCTCCGGGCAGAACGCTCGGAGCGGTTTTGTTGTCAGAATGTTTTTCAGCGCCGTGTTCTTAAACGAACCGAATTGGAAATTTGTTGTTTTGAGAAAAAACTTGAGAAATAAATCTTAGGCCTTTGTCAGGATCAGGCACTCATACGGACGCAGAGCATCGTTTCTGTCAGGATAGTTTCCCAGCAGCTTATCTGCGTCTGCCCAGCCCTCTGGCAGGGTGTAAGGTGCGTCATGCTCAGTCAGGTTGCACAGCACCAGCAGTTCTTCCCCATCTTCGGCACCATAGCGGCGGTAAGCCAACAAATCGGCATTGTCCGGGTAAAGAAACTCGATCTTGCCCTCGCTGATGACCTTGTGGGTCTTGCGCAGATGCACCAGCATCTTGTAAAAGCTGCGCACAGAATCTGGGTCATCCACCTCAGCAGCGGCGTTGATAGCCTTGTAGTTGTCCGCCAAACCAATCCACGGAGTGCCAGTGGTGAAGCCTGCATTTTCGCTGCTATTCCACTGCATCGGGGTGCGGGAATCATCCCGGCTGCGCTGTGCAATGATGTCCAGCGTTTCTTCCTCGGACTTGTCCTGCTGGCGCAGAATCTTATAGTAGTTGCGGCTTTCCACATCACGGTACTGGTCAATGGATGTGAAGTGCGGGTTCGTCATGCCCAGTTCTTCGCCCTGATAAATGTAGGGGGTGCCGCGCATGAAATGGATCGCTGCCGCCAGCATTTCGGCACTTTGTTTCCAATATTTTCCGTCACTTCCAAAGCGGCTCACCGCACGGGGCTGGTCGTGGTTGCACCAGAACAGGGCATTCCAGCCGTTGTGCTCCTGCATTCCTTCCTGCCAGGTCTGGAACAGCTTCTTCAGCGCCATGTGGTCAGGCTGCATCAGTTCCCACTTCTGACCATTCTTGTAATCCACCTTCAGGTGGTGGAAATTAAAGCACATACTCAGCTCGTGGCGGTCTGCACCTGTGTAGCCGATGCAGTTTTCCAGCGAGGTGGAGGACATCTCGCCTACGGTCATCATGCCGTCGATGCCGCCCGCGGCGACCAGCTCCTTCAGGTACTTGTGGACGTTGCGGCCATCGGTGTAGAAGCGGCGGCCGTCGCCCTCGTAGTCGTCCTCATAAAATTCCGGCTTGGAGATGACATTGATGACGTCAAAGCGAAAGCCCTTGATGCCTTTCGCCTTCCAGAAGCGCAGGATGTCGGCCATTTCCTCCCGCACGGCGGGGTTCTCCCAGTTCAGGTCGGCTTGCATGACGTCGTAAAGATGCAGATACCACTTGCCCAGCCAAGGCACATACTCCCATGCAGGACCGCCGAATTTGGAGACCCAGTTGGTGGGATAGCGATCCGGAGTTCCTTCTTTGAAGATGTAGTAATCCTGATATTTCTTATCTC
>OQVL01002731.1_pt1 | contig 10791 bp, 9 predicted proteins | sample 1691501 | NCBI WGS metagenome assembly OQVL01 (sample SAMN03418253, study PRJEB22391) | human gut metagenome | biome: human-gut; feature: organic feature; material: feces | host: Homo sapiens | place: Tanzania | collected 2013-01
CAATAACTGCCGGAGTTGAGGAATTGCTTTGTCTCCAGGTTGTAGAGGAAGAATACTTTCTCAGGGTCGTCCATACTGAAGGTCGTTGCGTCGGTGGCATTGGCCAAAAGATCTTGTAACGTCTTTCCTTTGAGGTCATTCAGGCCATGGAAAGCACCGCCATTGTTAGTGCCTCCAGTCTGTGCATTGGCAGAGAAGGCGAAACAAAGAATGATAGCTGTGACGCACCATCTTCTGAAGATGGATGTCTGAGAGGCTGGCTTGCAGCCTTGGGTTCTTAGTTTTTTCTTGTTCATGATATTTATGTATTTTTTAATATTAGCTTTTTTTCTTGTGATGAAACATCAATGGGTGGGATTATCAAGGAGAGAGTTTGTTCGTCAATGAGGTGGACGGTGAATGAGCAAATGAATGCTTGAAGGATTTATGTAGTTTTTTTGTTTTCCCCTGTTTTGTTGTGTTGATATTTCTTTATATCGTGTGCAAAAATAGGAAATAAAATTGATTGTTATAGTGATTATCGTAAAAATGGGGTGGGAGGGGTGTGTTTTTTTGTTGATTTCATGTCACAAAATGTCACTGTGACATTTTGTGACATGGTTTTTTAATGAATAATGAAGAATGAAGAATGGGGAATGGGTGGTGTCCGTTTGGTAACTAACTCACGTCCGCTGGTAATGCGGCGGACAATGCGGCGGACAATGATGGATGGGGGCTGAATATAAAAAGAACGCCCTGGAAAGGCGGACCTTTCCAGGGCGTATGGATATGTATGTAATGTCGATTACTTGGTCATGGCGAGACGGAGACCGATGTCGGCATTGTTGAAGTCACCGGAGACGCCTTTACGGGCGGTGTAGCGGCAGTCACTGCGGCCGGAGTTCCATCCACCGCCACGGATGACGAAGGTGTTGGTGCTGTCGGCCGCTACGCAAGGGTCGGTCTGTGCCTCTGCCGGATATGTGGCATGGCCATCCTGACACCACTCCCATACGCTGCCGCTGAAGTCATGGAAACCGAGTTCGTTCTTGTCCATTGACCCTACAGGATGCAATGTGAGGTCGGAATTGCTCTTGTACCATGCTATACGCTCCACGTAGATGGATCCGCTATACTGCAATGTATGCGTCTTTGCACCTCCACGGGCTGCATATTCCCACTCAGCCTCCGTAGGAAGGCGGAACTGCTTGCCGGTAAGCTCGCTGAGCTTCTTGACAAACTTCTGGCAGTCTTCCCTGCTGACATTGACCACCGGCAGGTTCTTTCCCTCCTTGATGGACGACGGATTGCTGCCCATGACAGCCTCCCATAGCTCCTGGGTCACCTCGGTCTTGCCGATATAGTAGTCACGGGTGATGGTAACCTGGTGCATAGGCTGCTCTTCGGTAGGCGTGATATCCTTCATCTCGCTTGTCGCACCGATATTGAATTTACCGGCATTGACGAGGATAAGGTCATAGTCCACGCCCTTTGACGTAAGGGTCACCACGCCATTGTTGTCATCACTCACTTCAGTCTTGTCGGAATTGCAGGCTGTCATCATCATGGATGCCACGGCTGCGAGTAGGAACAGTTTCTTCATATATTATTTCTTTGTTGCTTTTACGAGGTAAACGATGATGAGGATATACATTCCCAGAGACAGTACCTGAGCCCAGTCACTGCCAGTCCATGCCTCGTTGACAGGGTTGTAGCCAGCGAAACGCAGCACGGCAGACACCACTCCCATCAATGCTCCACCGGCAATGAAACCGGAAGCGAGGAGCGTGCCCTTCTCACCGCGTGCCGCATTGACAGCGCTGTCCTTGCTGCGGGTGGTCACAAACCAGTTGACTGCACCGCCCACGATAAGAGGAAGGTTGAGCTGGAGAGGGATGAACATACCCAAGGCGAAGGCGAGGGCAGAGATGCCGCAGGCATTCATGACGAGGGCTATGACGGCACCGATGCCGTAAAGGAGCCACGGAGCGCCCTGTCCCATCATGAGCGGCTCGATGACGGCTGCCATGGCGCGAGCTGTAGGACTGAAAGGCACCTCCGGAATGGTGGCTTCCGGTTTCATTGCCGGTGGAGCATTGATCGAGCCTGTGGGGCTGCCATCACGTCGGTGTTGTCAGGAGTGAAGCCGTAGGTCTTGTTGAGAATCATGATCACGCCAGCCGCAGTAGCCGCGCTGACGAGGATTCCGAGGAACTTGAATGTCTGCTGCTTGGCAGGAGTGCTGCCGAGCCAGTAGCCTATCTTGAGGTCGGTCACGAAGCTTCCGGCACTGGAAAGGGCAGTACATACCACGCCGCCCATCACCAGTGCAGCCACCATTCCGGAGGTGCCTTTCAGTCCTACAGCCGCCATGATGAGCGAAGCGAGGATGAGAGTCATGAGTGTCATTCCGGAAACAGGGTTAGAACCCACGATGGCAATGGCGTTGGCAGCCACTGTGGTGAAGAGGAATGCGATGACGAAGACGATGAGGAGCGCCACGATGGTGAAGAGGAGCGAGCCGTGCATCACGTCGAGATAGAAGAAGAGGGTGGTGACGAGGAAAGCGATGAGCAGTCCGAGACCTACCGTCTTCATGGATATGTCGCGCTGCGTGCGCTCTTCCTGGGTCATCTCAGCGACGCCATTCTGCGCATTCTTGGCAGGAGCCACCTTGGAGATAAGGCTGAAACTGCCCATGATGACGGAGCGGGAGTTCCACACACCAATGATACCAGCCATTGCTATGCCGCCGATACCGATGCTCTTGGCATACTGGAAGAGCTCCTGCGGGCTGGCATTTGCTGCCAGTGTGCTGCCGGAAATCTGGAGGTCAGGCCATATCAACGCTATGGCAGGCACCACAATCCACCATATCAGCACGGATCCGGCACACATGATGGCGGCATATTTCAGTCCGATGATGTATCCCATGCCGAGCAGTGCGGCAGAGGTGTTGATGCTGAAGAAGAGCTTTGCCTTCTCAGCCACGGTGACACCGAGCGAGCAGAAGGTGGAGGTGAAGTTCTCAGCCCATGCCCCGAAGGTGGCCACGAGGAAGTCGAAGATACCACCGATGATACTTGCTATGACGAGAGGCTTTGCGGAACCGCTGCCTCCCTCTCCGCTCATGAGCACCTGTGTGGATGCCGTGGCTTCAGGGAAAGGATATTTTCCGTGCATATCCTTTACGAAATACTTGCGGAAAGGAATGAGGAACAGTATGCCGATGATACCTCCGAGCAATGAAGAGAGGAACACTTCGAGGAATGAGACGGAGATGTCGGCGTCAGGAAACTTGTTCTGAAGGATATAGAGAGCCGGGAGAGTGAAGATGGCACCAGCCACTATCATGCCGGAACAGGCACCGATGGACTGTATGATGACATTCTCTCCGAGCGGGTCTTTGCGCTTTGTGGCTCCGGCAAGTCCCACTGCTATGATGGTGATAGGGATTGCAGCCTCGAATACCTGGCCCACTTTAAGACCGAGATAGGCAGTGGCTGCGCTGAAGATGACCGCCATCAGAAGTCCGAGGCACAGTGACCATGCTGTGACTTCGCGGGGATTGGCCTTTGCAGGCATTACAGGTTCGTAGGTTTCGCCTGGTTTCAGTTCGCGGAATGCGTTTTCAGGGAGTTCTTGTTTTGTCTTTTCCATTTTATTAAATTGTAGTGTTTCGTGATTGCTGTAACTGAGTGGGGATAAAATATCAATAAATAAAAATATAGAAAAATATCGGACTGCGGTGTCTTTTTTTTGTTGTTTTTTTTTATTGATATTTTTGTTTCGCTTGGGGCATCAGATGTAGCCTTCCAGGTCTTCCTCGTTCTCTATGCGTGAGAGGAGCTTTCTGACGCTGGCGGATGAGTCTTCCTTCTTGCATACGAGGAGGACATCGCCCTTTTCCGCTACGATATATCCGTTGAGCCCCGAGAGGACAGCGAATTTACCGTCAGGGAGAGCCACGACATTGTGCATGGAATCGTCAGCCATAAGGCGTGAACGGGTGTTGACCACCACGTTGTCGGTCTCGTCGGTCGAAAGAGCCTCGTATATGCCATGCCATGTGCCGATGTCAGCCCATCCGAAATCACACTGCATCACCGCCTTGTGCTCCATCTGCTCCAGTATCGCCATGTCGAGCGAGAGATTGAGAAGGCTGGAGAAATCATGGTTGCCCTCGGCATTGAGCATACGCTCCAGATGGTCTTTCAGGTTGCGGAAGCACGCCATGTAGATGCTGGTGTTCCACAGCCATTCGCCGCTGTCGATGAACATACGGGCAAACTCTCGGTCGGGCTTCTCTGTAAATGACTTGACACGATAGAAATCATTCTCGCCATCACCCTTCTGTATGTATCCGTAGCCCGGCTCAGGACGCGACGGGGTGACACCGATGGTCAGCACGCAGTTGTGCTCCCTGACGAAGGATGCGCCTCGCTGCACCGCGCATTTGAAGTTGTCCTCACGCAGTATGACCTGGTCTGCCGGTATGATGATCACGCTCGTGCGGTCATTGTCAGCGCATTCAGGGACGGAAAGCGGTGCATTCATGCCGTCATCACCTTGCGATCTCTTTGCGAGTATGCTCCGCAGAGCGAGCAAAGTGGCAGGGGCGGTGTTTCGGTTGATGGTTTCGAGAATGAGGTTTGAGGGCGGAAGGTCAGGCAGTTGCTGCCTTGCGATGTCCTGGAAGTCCTCCCTTGTGACGACGAAGATATTGTCCTGAGGCACTATTTTCGCCATTCTGTCGAAGGTCTGCTGGAGCAGGGTGCGGCCTAAGCCGAAGAAGTCAATGAACTGTTTTGGCATATTCTGCCTGCTGACGGGCCATAGTCTTCTGCCCTTTCCTCCTGCTAATATGATTGCGTATGTCATTCTTGCTGTTTTTATTAGTAGATTGGGATGATGTTGCGGTATCATCCCTGGTTTGGGTCTATCCGTTGCAAAGATACAAAAAAAGAGGGAAGTATGGACAAAACAAATGAAAAACTTTGTTATTTTACTATTTTCTTCTACCTTTGCATGGCAAAAAAGCGGTGGGACGATACTGTCTGCCGCAATGAAAAGAAAAGATAATGGCAAAGAAAGAGAAATATTACGTAGTGTGGGACGGTGCTTCGTGCGGCGTTTTCTCCACTTGGGAAGCGTGTCAGGAGGCAGTGGAGGGGTTTTCCAATGCCCGATATAAGTCGTTCAAATCCATGGAAGAGGCGGAGGATGCCTTCGAGATGGGTGCGGATGCCTATTACGAAATGGAGAAGGAGCGTGCCACCGCCGATGGGAATAAGCCTGCCGGCGATGCCGAGAAGCCTTCTCCTGCTGTGGAAAAGCCTTCCGACAGCAGCGTGGATGCACCTCAGATGCTGCGCTGGGCACGCTGTAAAGGGGTGATAATGGACAGCATTGCCGTGGATGCAGCTTGCTCGGGCAATCCCGGACAGATGGAGTACAGGGGCGTGTATCTCGGCAATGGCAGGGAGATATTCCATTTCGGTCCGGTGTATGGCACCAACAACATCGGCGAATTCCTTGCTCTGGTGCATGGGCTTGCGCTGCTGAAGCAGAAGGGTCTCAGCCAGATGCCTGTCTATAGCGACTCGGTGAATGCGCAGTTGTGGGTAAGGAAGCGGCATTGCAAGACGACGCTGGTGCGCGACGAGCGGACGGAAGAGCTGTACCGGATGATAGAGCGCGCGGAGAAATGGCTTCGGGAGAATGCTTATAGCAACCCTGTCATCAAATGGCCTACGGAAAAGTGGGGGGAGATACCTGCGGACTTCGGGCGGAAATAAGAATTCTTTAAATGAAGAATGAAGAGTGAAGAATGAAGAGTGAAGAATGTTCTAAATGAAGAATGAAGAATGGGAGTTAGACTTCTTTAGTGAAAAGTGAAAAGTGAAAAATCGCGCTGACGCGGTTGGGGGCTTTTAGGTAATAGGAAATAGGTAATAGGTAAAAGGGAATAGGAGAATACCCTTGTTCTCTTGAGATAACCGCATTAGCAGGACCCCATAAGCAGCAACGGTAATCTCCTATTCCCTATATTCTAATACCTATTACCTGGATTACCCGCCACTGTGTTGCCCGCGTTACCGGGCAATATCAATACCACCCGACAACAAGACAACAAAACAACAAGACAACGAAACAACAAGACAACGAAACAACAAAATAGTCTCCCTGATGCAGTGATCAGGGAGGCTATTTCAGTGAGTATATGTTATATAATGTGGCGGAGATTATTCCGGACGCATTACGACTTCGAGGTGGTTGCCACCGTCAACGATGCGCTTGATCATACCAGAAACCTTGGCAGGAGTTACGCCTTCGATGGTCTTCTTGTAGTTGGTGTAGATGTCGATGCCATACTCCTTCCAGTTGACGAGGGCGCTCATCCAGAAACCATTGTTCTTGAATGCGATGTCAGCAGACTTGAGCATGTTGTCCTTCACCTTCTTCACCTTGTCAGGATCCACGCTCTTGGCAGCGTCAGCCACGATCTTCTTCATGCGCTCAGCGGCAGCATCCAGCTTTGAAGGCTCGGAGATAGGAGCATTGGAAGAGAGCATAGCATATGCCTTGTCGGCCATGAGGCTCATGGAGATGCCGGCACCGCAGCTGTAAGCGGCAGACATTTCCTCACGTACCTGATTGAGCATTTCCATTGTAACCACTTCTCCGGCAACCTCCATCACTACAGAGTTCTCAAGGTTGTTCTCGATAGGGCAGTAGTAGATATTGCCTACCTGTGGGCGTGGAGTCTCCATCTTGCGTGTGAAAGCGTTCTTCTTCTGACCCTTGAAGTATGTGCGGGTGTCGATCTTGGCAAACTTGTCAGCCTTCTTTCCAGGGAGAGAAGCGATGTACTGCTCGATGAGAGGGAGGAGAGTAGCCTCGTCGTAGTTACCCACGAAGAAGAAAGTGAAGTTTGCAGCGTTGGCAGTGCGCTCCTTGACCATCTGGAGGCAGCGGTCGTAAGACACCTTGTCGAGGTCAGCGAGCTCAAGAGGCTTGCTGCGGAGAGAGTGACTGTTGAGCTCAGCGCGGAGAGAGTCGGAGAATGCGCTCTCTGGCTTGAGGCCACGGTTAGGGAGAGCCTGCTTGAGAGAAGTCATGAGCTGCTCGTAAGACTGCATATCCTTTCTCACGTCAGTGAACTGGAGATAGACGAGCTGGAGGAAGGTCTCGATATCCTTAGGAGTGGTAGAGCCTGCGATAGAGGTCTTTGAACCGCTCATGGAGAAGCCTGTGCTGCAGTTCTTTCCTGCAAGAGCCTTGCCGAGTTCGTTCATGGTGAAGTTGCCGAGAGCACTGATGCCGCAGAGGTTGTCCACGAGTTTGATGTTGGCATAGTCCTCCTTGCCATAGAGAGCAGTGCCGCCGTTGGCAGTAGCAGTCATGCTTACCTCGTCAGCCTTGAAGTCAGTTTTCTTGAGAACAACGGTAGCGCCGTTGCTGAGCTTGAGTTCCTTGAATCCGAGAGTCTTGTTTTCAGAAGTCTTGACAATCTTGCCCTTCTTAGGCATCAGGGCGATGAGAGGCTCGTTCTTCACGTTGTCCTCCCAAGGATCGAGCTTTGCAGCGCGTGCAGTCTCGAAGGTCTTGCGGAGCTGGTCAGCTGTAGGAACGAAGCGTCCCTCCTTGTCCTGAGCGAATTCGAATACCACGAGGTTGGTGTCGCTTACGCTGATGATCTGCTTGACGAAGTCATTCACCATGTCGAGAGTGACGCTCTGGTCAATCTGCTTCCAGAGGGCGAACTCGGTATCTATGTCCACGAGAGGCTCGTTGTTGAGGTAGTTGTCGCGGCAAGCGTCGCCGAAGCGGTCGTTTTCGCGCTTGTCACGGTTGGCATATCCTTTCTCCACCCATGAGATGAAGTCGCTCTTGGCACGTCCGAACTCACCTGCGGTGAATCCATGCTGGCGTACACGCATCAGTTCCTTGGTAGCATCAGCGAGAGCTTCGAGGTCTTTTCCCTCCTTAGGAGATACATCGAGGCCTACGGCAGCCTTGGTGTTGGAGAGGATATAGTCGCCGATGTTGGCGCTTGCGCTGAGGAAAGTGCACTCAGGCTTCTGTGCGAGCTCTGCGAAGCGTGAAGAAATCATGCTTGCGAAGAGGCTGTTGACATAAGACTGGAAATAGTAAGCGGCAGTATTCTTGAGCTCCATTGGGAATGGATCTGTCTTCATGTAAACAGAGATGGAGTTGCTGTTGATTTCCTTGTCCTTGCCTACAGCGTAGATAGGCTCGTTGTTGTCAGCCACAGGCACCTTCTCCACCTGTGCGGCATTAGGCTGGAGTACGATGGAAGAGAATAGTTCCTTGATCTTCTGCTCAGTGCGGTCCACGTCAATGTCGCCCACCACGATGATGGCCTGATTGTCAGGACGATACCATTTCTTGTAGTATTTGCGGAGATCGTCGTAAGGGAAGTTGTCCACCACTTCCATAGTGCCGATAGGCATACGCACGCCCCAGCGTGAACCAGGGTAGAGTGTAGGGAGCATCTGTTCGAGGAGACGCATCTGTCCGCTGTTTCTCATGGACCATTCAGCGTGGATCACGCCGCGCTCCTTGTCGATTTCCTTGTCCTGGAGCAGGAGTCCGTTACTCCAGTCCTTGAGGATGAGGAGGCATGAGTCGAGCACCTGGATGTTGCCTGTAGGCACGTTGCAGACGCGATATACTGTCTGGTCAACGCCTGTATAGGCATTAAGGTCGCTACCGAACTGGATTCCCTTCTCGCGGCACCAGTCGATCATACCCACTTTCTTGAAATTGTCAGAACCGTTGAATGCCATGTGTTCGAGGAAGTGAGCCAGACCGCGCTGCTCTTCTTCTTCCTGGATGGATCCCACACGCTGAGCGATGTAGAAGTTTGCCATGTGCTCAGGCCACTCATTGTGTCGGATGTAGTAAGTAAGTCCGTTGGCCAGCTTGCCTTTGCGTGTAGCCGGATCCATCGGAAGTTCTGGCATTGACTGTGCAAATGCCGATGTCGCCACCATTGCGAGGACGAACATCAGAAAATGTTTGATTTTCATCTGTTGATTGTTATTTTTTTTAAATATGTGTGCAAAATTACACATATTAAACGATTAAACCGAATGTTAGGGGTAGGAAAATAGGAAATAATAACGAATTTTATACGTTTTTTAGCGTAAAATCAAGAAAGTACAAACTTTTTTTCGTTTTTTGCAAAAAAAGTATCTAAATATTTTGATTTACGTCAATCTTTTTGTAACTTTGCAAATGTTTTCCGACAAACCCAACTTGGTTTACCCCAAATAATACTACTGCAACACTGGTTTATACAAAAGAGACCACTATAACTTACTACTACCTATATATACTGTTAACTATGTCGGCAAACGTGAATAAATACTCTGTTTGAAGAGTCAATAAAATAGAGCGCTGCGATTCGTTTGGATTGCAGCGCTCATTTATTTCCCGTTGACTGTCTTGCTGGGAAAGGGAAAATATCAATAGATAAAAATAGAAAAAATATATTTGTTTGTTTTTATCTGTTGATATTTTTTTCTGGTTATCAGTTTGGTAGATGTTTGCGAAACTTCAGTAAATTATGCATTATGAATTATGCATTGTGAATTAATTAACTATACTCCCAACAAAGGAATGATAACAGGAGTGAGCAGAGAGGTGAAGATGCCGTTGAGAGTAAGACCGAGGCTTGCATACGCGCCGTGCAACTGGCTCTTGTCCATTGATGTGGCGGTGCCCAAAGCATGTGCGGCAGTACCCATAGAGAGACCTTGGGCTACTGGCGACTTCACACGGGCGAAGCCCATGGTGCGATAACCGCAGACTGCACACAGCAGTCCTACCCCAACCACCACAGCCGCTGTGAGCGAAGGAATTCCTCCCAGCGCTTTGGTCACTTCCATCGCTATCGGAGTGGTCACCGACTTGGAAGCCAATGAGAGCACCACTTCCCTGGAGGCACCCATCTCCTTGGCGATATAGACCACTGAGACTATTCCCACGATGCAGCCTGCGAGTTCGGACAGGAGTATCGGTGTAAGCTGCTTCTTGATGGTGGACAACTGCATATACAGAGGCACTCCCAAAGCCACGACAGCCGGCTTGAGCCAGAACTCTATCATCTTGCCTCCTTCACTGTAGGTCTCATAACTTATTCCTGTCACTTTCAGGAACAGTATCATGCAGCAGATAGCCACAAGGATAGGATTCATGATTACCCAACCGGTCCAGCGGCGAAGCAGTTTTCCGAGAAAATAAGTGGCGAATGTGAGGGCTATGAGAAAGAAACTGTTAGAAAAATATTCCATAAAGCATCTATTGGTTTTGTTGGTTTTGTTTGAAATGATCCTGTACTTTGTCTTTTGCTTTACCATACGACTGGTGGATCCATCCTGTCACAGCGAGCACAAGGATTGTGGAAACGACTGAGGCAATCAAGATAGGCCACAGTTCTGCCTTTATCAAGTCGAAATAAAGCATCACGGCTACGCCAGGTGGAACGAAGAAGAAACCTATGTTACCCACAAGAAAATCCGAGATACTACGCACCCATTCGAGGCGTATCACCTTCAGTTTGAGCAACAATGTCAACAGCAGCAATCCCAAGATGCTCGAAGGCAACGGAATGCCGGTAAGATAAATCACAAGTTCTCCTAATGCGAGACAGCCAAAGATAATGGCTAATTGACGAATCATCATAATATTATTATCCTGAATTTGTTATGTTTGTTATGTTGTCTTGTTGTCTTGTCAACCAACGGTAAAAGCCGTTGGCACAGTGGCGGATATTAAGAGCCC
>OQVL01002733.1_pt1 | contig 10788 bp, 6 predicted proteins | sample 1691501 | NCBI WGS metagenome assembly OQVL01 (sample SAMN03418253, study PRJEB22391) | human gut metagenome | biome: human-gut; feature: organic feature; material: feces | host: Homo sapiens | place: Tanzania | collected 2013-01
CATCCGCTCCAAACATAGCAAAATCCCGAAGTCGTTGAAACTTCGGGATTTTCTTTGTTTATCAATGGTTTGCGGAGATTTATTCCTTCCCCGGGATGGTGAAGATGCCGGACTCGACAAGCTCCTTGAGGCCCTTATGCGACTCGTACATGACAAGAAGCCGGCTCTCGATCACCGCCCACTTTTCCTCGATCTCGGCGTCGGCGGCAGCAAGGCGCTTGCTCGCAACGTCCTCTGCCTCGGAAATTATCTGCTCGGCCTGCTTCTGAACGTCGGAAAAAGCTGCCTCGGCCCGTTCATCGCGTCTTTTCATGTTTTCAAGATATGTATCGACCGTGCGCTGCGCCGCTTCAAAAAGGCCGCTGACCTTCGCGGCAGCCTCGGCAAGATTGCCGCTCTCGCTTACCTTGATCTCATATCCGTCGAGCTTTGCCTGAAGCTCCGCGACCTGAGACTTAAGCTTTTCGATCTCCTGCTCCTGATCGTGCATGACCATCATCATTTCGTTCTTTGAAAGATTCATCGATTCGTTTCTCATCGGCCCACTCCTTAGCTGCAAAATGTCATTAATATAATAACATCCCAAGCATCATATTTCAACACAAATGTATTAAAAAGGCGCGGCAAGCCGCGCCTTAGACCCTGCTTTATTTTACTGTAGTGATCCCCTTGCTGAATGCACGGAACATGAATGCCGTGACTTCACAGCGGGTGCAGGTCGCACCGGGCGCAAACTGCGTTGCCGTTTTGCCGGTGGTAACGCCGTTTTCAACGGCCCAGAGCACCGCTTTGTAGTAAAATGCGTTGGCATCCACATCGTTGAAGCCGCAGCTCATATTCTTGGGCGCAGGCTCGCCGGCATAGCGCCAGAGGAAGGTGACAAACTGGGCGCGCGTAACGGTTGCGTTCGGCGAGAAGTGCGTCGCGTCCGTGCCCTTGGTTATGCCGTTTTCAACAGCCCAGAGGATCGCGTCATAGCAGTATGCGTAGGAATTGGTCTTCGGAACATCCGAAAACTGCTGTACGCTGCCGCTCGGCGCGGGTCTGCCTGCTGCGCGCCAGAGGAATGTCACGACCTGTGCGCGTGTGCAGGATGCTTTGGGCGCAAAGTGGCTTTCATCCTTGCCGTTAGTTACCTGCGGCGTGTTGTAGTATGCCCACATAACGGCGCTGTAGAACCAGTCGGTGCCGTTTACATCATAAAACGGATTTGAAAAGCGCATATTGCACTTTTCGCACACGCCGTACTTGATAATATGTCCGGTTTTCACGGTCTCGTTATCAGTATAGCTGTCCTTGCAGCTCGAGCAGGTGTGCTTCGTGTAACCGTTCTGGGTGCAGGTCGGCGCGGTCACGACTGCGTCGTATCTGTGAGCGCCCAGCTCACCGTAGGCGTCGCCGCATTCGTCGCAGACGGCCTTTTCGGTGCAGGTGGCAGTTCCGCCGGTGTGGGCGGTCTTGCGGCTAAGCTCATACCACTTTTCGTTTATCTTAAAGCCTGCCGAATTCAGCTCGTCTCTGAGATCCTCCAGCGTCTTTCCGCAGCGCTGGCAGCCGAGCCAATGATATGTATCGTCGCTGCAATGGTCAATATCCTTGATCTTTATCATTCCGATGATATGATCGAGGTCAAACGTGCCGTCGCGGATCATCTGGACGATCTGCGGCGTACTCAGGCCGATGGTCTTGGCAAGCAGCTTCAGATTATCCTGGCTTATGCTTCCGACCAGATCGGTGCCGGGGTGCAGATCGTGGCCGGTGCATTTATCGACGAGGTCATCCTTTGTGATGAGTATGCTTGCGCGCTCATCCTTGTACATATTGCCGCACTTTTTGCAGCGATAGTAATCTATCGTGCCGTCCTCGGTGCAGGTCTTGGGCGTGCCCTTGACAAGCTCGATATCCTTGCAGCCGCCTGCGCACTGGGCAGAGTAATAGCTGCCTTTTTCAATAAACGCGCCGCAGTCCTTGCAGTATTTATCGCCGGTGTAGCCCTGAGTTGTTTCGGTTGCCTTTACTTCATTTCTGAGCTCGAAATTCACATGGGTGTTGGGGTCAAGCTCGCCGTAGCTTGCGCCGCACTTAGCGCACTTGGCCTGAGCCTTGCAGCTGGCCGTGCCGCCGCTGTGGGAGCTTGTGCCCGTGGTCGTGCCGCAAACTCTGCACTTCTGATAGTGCACGCCTGCGACCTCGTCGGCCACCCAGTAATAATCATGGTCGTTTTTCGATGTGGAGACCTTGGCCGATGTTGTTTTGACCGTTCCGGCAGCGTCGGAGTAATACTTTTCGCAGCCGGAGCAGTACCAGTATTCTATGTTGCCCTTTTCGGTGCAGGTCGCCGCCTTTGAGGGGAAGTGCTTGAGGTCGGTGTGCTTGGTCTCATCCTTTTTGCCGGTTTCAAAATCCTTGAGTTTTGCCGTTTTCGTGCCTTCGGCATCAGCAAAAATCTGTCCGCATTTGCTGCACTGCCAATACTGCGAATGTGCTTTCGCCGTGCAGTTTGCCTCTGCTGCATCAACTGGCTTGATTTCGTGATCGCACACCGTGGGTTCGGTGCTCGGCGTCGGAGTCGGCGTGGGTGTGGGTGTCGGCGTCGGCTCAACGCTCGGGCCGGGGCTTGGCGTGGGGTCGGGATCGGGGTCTACCGTGCCGCCGGTGACTGTGAGAGTTACGGTGTTGCTGACCGCGTAGGAATAGGATAATTCTTTTAGTGAAAAGTAATACACAACACATTTAAGCTGCATACCATTGTCGTCGGCACTCACAGCGCTGATCGTATAAGTTGCTCCTTGGCCTTTCATAGCTTTAAGGAGCTTTGGTATATCTATATTGTTATCACTGCTACCTATTTTGGAAGCGTCAACCCAGAGATATTTTATCTCCTTTGTAAGTGCAGAGCTTGCTTCCGCACTTGCCGTAAATGTTGCAGTCTCTCCAACAGCGACGGTAACATCTTCCGGCTGCTCGGTAAACGTGATCGTAACCTTGTCCGTGCTGTCTCCGCCGCCGATAATATCTCCAATATCCACCGCAAACGCGCTCATAGGTACGAGCGAAACGAGCATCAGAGCTACCATCAGCAAACTGATAATGCGTTTTTTCATTGTGTTCCTCCTAAGTTTTGATTTCTCCACCGTGCCGCTTGCGCGGCTGTACACACAGTAATTATACTATTTCGTCAGTTTAATGGCAAGTAATTCATTTCCGTTATTTTAAACAGTAATACACGGCCGATTTGGTATAGTTTGACCTCTGCATAAGCTCCGCGTCCCCGTCATATATATTGACTATGTGAGTTTGGGGAGTGGTGCATGTGTATACTAATATTGAAGAGCGCGCCTGCGATCTTGCCGAGTACATAATCGAAAACAAGACAACGGTCAGAGCCGCCGCAAAGCAATTTAACATTTCAAAAAGCACCGTACACAAGGATCTCACCGAGAGGCTGAAAACGGTTAGCCCGGCACTGTATCATCAGGTGCGCGAGCTGCTTGATATCAATAAGGCCGAGCGGCATATCCGCGGCGGCATGGCTACACGCAGAAAATACAAGGGCGAGAATGCGTAGAAAATCACCCGGTCATATCTGACCGGGTGATCAAAACGCCACATTTTTTGTGAAAAAAGTTTTCACGAAAAATCTCGCTACGCTCGTCAAAAAGCCTGATAAATCAGGCGTTTTTGATGGCTATTAATCCAATTTCGAGTGGGGCCTTTGCCCCCTCGAGCTCCCCTGCTGCTCTATTACTTTGCCTTGCAGCATAGTTTTTTGACAGTCTGATCACCCGGTCATATCTGACCGGGTGATTTTTATTGCCGATGTTAGATTATTACTCTGCGAGTGCGCGGTAGATGAAGGTGACAGCCTGGCCGCGAGTGCAGGTTGCTTCAGGACGGAAGCTGCCGTCAGCGAAGCCATTGGCGACCTTGTTGGCAACTGCCCATGCAACTGCGTCTGCGCAGTAGGAGCCGGAAGCGACATCTGCGAAGTTGGTGCCGGTTGCAACCTTCTCATCGCCGGATGCACGGAACAGGAAGGTGACGATCTGGCCGCGAGTGCAAACTGCATTCGGGTCAAAGGTGGTCTCGGTAGTGCCCTTGGTGATGCCCTTCTCGACTGCCCACAGGATTGCGTTGTAGTATACGCTGTCCTTGCTTACGTCGGTGAACGGATTCTCCAGACCATCGACGCTGGGAGAGCCGGCAGCGCGGTACAGGAAGGTTACGATCTGCGCACGGGTGCAGCCGTCGTTGACGCCGTAGGTGTCGGCGGTTATGCCGTTTGTGACCTTGTTATCAACTGCCCAGAGGATCGCATCGTAGTAGGGGCTGCCGGACTTGACATCCTTGAACGGATTCTCGGCCGGAGTAGGCTCGGGATTGACAGCGGGAAGCTGATCGACGGGGATAACGGCGTTGACGGAGCTGTTATCGAGAGTGATCTGATAATTCTGGGAGTATCTTGCCTTGCCCTGCTCGTAGGTGTAGATGACGAGGGCGAGGGTGTGACCTTCCTCAACGGTGTAGAGGTTGGGCTGGAGGTAGATGGTGTAGTCGTGGTTTTCGCCGACCTTCAGAGCAACCTTGGTATCGGCCGAGGCGGAGTTGTAGCCTGCGCCGGGGTTGCACAGATCCATCCAGCCGCGAGCGATGATCTTGTAGCTGACGTCGCTTGCCTTGAGCTGCGCGTAGTCATAGTTGCTCAGGCCGCCGCCCATCCATGCGCCGTTTTCGGTGAGATCCTTGGGAACATAGCTGCCCTCGGTGTTGAATGCCTTGAAGGTCTCGCCTTCGGGGGCGATGTCAACGAGCATTGCGCTGACCATGAGCGCGTCGCGGTCGATAAGATCGGCTGCGTCGGGCAGGGAAACGGTAACGCCGCTGCCTGCTGCGCTTGCAACGTAGTTGTCGTGGTCAAGTGCGCTGAGGTCAAGTTCGGGAGAAACTGCGTTGTCGTGATCGACGCCGCCGCGCGGAGTGTTGGGAGCGTCGTAGTTATCAACGCTTGCAGAGAAGTTGACGGCAACCGCGCCCTTGATGACCGTGTCGGCCTTGACGGGCATGGTGTACATTGCGCTGACTGCGGTGTCGCCTGCGGTGAGCTTATCTCTCCAGTTGCGGCTGGTGATGCCGAGGGAGGAGTAGTCGCTGTTGATGGTGGTGCTGCCGGTCTTGCCGGAGGAAAGGGTCACGCTCTTTGCGGTCTCCCAGCTGTCGTAGGTGTGCCATACGGAAGCGTTGTGGCTGTCCTGGGCGGTGACTGCCGCCATGTTCTCTGCGCCGTTCTCAACGCCGCACAGATAGTGGCTGAACCAGCGGTTGAGCACGTTGTTGTAGCTTTCGCCGTCAATGTAGAACTCGAGGTTTCCGGCAGGGTAGCTCGGTGTGAGGTGAGCGTCCTGGTGGAGCAGGAGCTTTACGTTTACGCCGGCCTTCTGGTATGCCTGATACATCAGGTCAAATTCCTTGGTGCGGACGTTGTCGTCGTTGAGGCCGTGAACTATGAGAGCAGGGCACTTGATGTTCTCTGCGTCAAGAGTGTAGTCACGGGTCTCCCAGTGCTTGGAGTAGTCGCCGTTGGTGGCGAGCTGATCCTGCTGGATCTGGTACAGGTAGTTGCCGTACTTCTCGGCGATGGTAGCGTAATCGGCAGGATCGAGGTAGCGGCCGTTGCAGTACCATGCGAGCATCTCGGAATAGCTTGCCGACCATGCGCTGGTGGAAATACCCTGAGAGTTGGTGTACTCATACCAGCTTGCGATGCCTGCTACGGGAACGATGGTCTCGAGACCGGCAACGCCGGTGGTGGCCAGACCGAACTGGGTGGTGCCTGCGTATGAGCGGCCGGTCATGCCGACCTTGCCGCTGGACCAGTCTGCCGCGATGGTGATGTTGCTGGTCTTGTCGGTGTAGGCTACGCGATCGCCGTGCAGCCATTCGATGACGCACTTGAACGCATCGATCTCAAGATCGGTGCCGCAGGTCTCGAAGCCGTCCGAGCCCTTGGTGCCTAGACCGCCGCACTCGACGACGGCAAAGCCGCGTACGAGGTAGTAGTCGTACCACTCAAGGTCTTCGTAGTCGTACATGCCCTCGGAGGGGTTCCAGTAGTACCAGTCTGCGCTGTTTGCGTTCGCGGCGGCCTGCGCGGTGGTTGCGCTGCCTGCCGGAGTGCGTGCTGCCGGCTGGCTGTAGAGCTTGGAAATATCATAGCTCTCGCTGCCGAGATTTTCGCCGGGGCTCATGGAATCGTTGCAGCCGGTGATGTATGGGCGAGCTTCGTAGATGGTAGCTGCCTTGTAGTTGCCCTCGACTGCCGCGCGGGGAACCTGAACAACGGCCTTGACGAGGTCGAGCTTGCCGTCATCGTCGGTGTCGTAGTTGGTCTCAACGTATACGCAGTAGCGGATGACATCGCTGTCGGCGTTGCTGTAGCCGGTCTCGACGGAGCCGGTGGTGTACGGGAATATGGGCTGAGCCATGCCGTTCATGTAAAGCGGCTGGAGCTTATCGGCATGCAGTGCGTCGTACATGGTGTTGGCAACTGCCTTCATCTGACGGTAAGCGTCAAGGGTGCAGGCCGCGTCGGTGTCGGTGTCGGCACTGATCATGCCCATGCTGCGAGCCAGAGCAAGATAGTCGGCAGGGAAGGTGCCGAGCTGCTTTTCGCTCATGCCCGTCCAAAGCAGCAGTGCGCGTACCGCGTCTGCAACGGACAGCTCTTCGCTTGCGGAAGCGCCGTCAGGGATGGTGATGCTGCTGTCGATGTCTGCAAGATCCGCATAGGTCAGCACGTCGCTGCTGTCTGCCGGCTCGGCAAAGGCTGCGCCGGGCAGAACGGAGAGGATCATGACAAGGCTCATCAACAGAGCAAGAAGTCTTCTCTTCATAATACGCCTTCTTTCTGAGTATTCTAAATCAGTACATCTAATATATAATACAAGATTACCGATTTATGAGGTTTAGTTTAAAGCACGAAAGTGAAATTTTCAATTGACAGAATTAACGAGCGTTAAGAAAAATTGATACCGATATTTGTAGTATTTATATGAATTTGCGAAAGTGTAGCATACTCGCGCTGTTAAACGACAAAAGCAGCCTGAAATGTCCAGCATTTCAGACTGCTTTTGGAAAATAACTATATTCAGAAGGTCATTCCGCCTGCGAAGCGGTTGAACATGACCGCGACCTGCGAACGGACCGCACTGCCCTTCGGGCTGAGCGTTGTGCTGCTTGTGCCGTTGATGATCCCTGCGCCTATTGCCCAGCACATGCTCTCGCGTGCAAAGGGGCTTACCTGCTGCGCGTCGGAATAGCCGCCGATATCGGCGTAAACGTCGGTGTTATAGCCCTTGTAGTTTGCGTATCTGTGCAGGAAGGTGACAAGCTGCTCGCGCGTGAGCGTTTCGTTCGGCGCGAAAGTGCCGTCGGCGTAGCCGTTGGAGATGTTGTTGTGCGAGCCCCAAAGCAGGGCGTCGTAGCAATACTGCGAGGAGCTTACATCGGAAAAACGGTTTTCATATTCCGAAACATCGGGGCTTCCGTCAAGACGATAGAGCACCGTCACGAGCATGGCTCGGTCCATTGTAACATTGACGCCGAAATTGGTCTCCGTCAGACCCTTGAACATGCCGGCCGCAACAACATTGTCAATGTCGTTATGTGCCCAGTAGGTCACGGGAACATCGGCAAAATTTTTCGAGGGACAATTGTCGCCGAACAGGCAGCCGTCCTTCCACACAGCGACCGCCGTGACGTCGGATGTGGGCATCGTTATGTACCAGTATCCGTCGCTGCCCTTTGAGGCCGTTGCGCCGGTTACTTCCCAGTGATCAAATATCTTTGTTCCGTTTGCGCTCGGAACAAGCTTTATTTTTGTGCCGGCCGAGTAACTGCCGCTGCCTTCGCCGCCGGAAACGGTGAGCTTATAGGTCGTCGGCTCCGGAGTGGCGCCGCCTGCCCAAACGGCGACGAGCGTTCGCGTTTTGTCTGCGATCGTCGAGGCCGTAACGGCCTGACCTGTGCCGGAATCCTTCCAGTAGTCGAGCTTGTATCCGTCGCGCGAAACGTTGGGGAACGAGCCGTAGGCCTTGTCCTTGTAGTAAGCAACGACGCGGTTTCCGCTCACCGTGCCGCCGTTTGCGTTGAAAACTCCGGCAACGAAGTGCGTAAGCTCGGTGCTGTAATTGTTGTAAAGGAAGATCTCCGCCTCGTTTATGCGGCGCTTGACAAGTCCGGGGAGGATCTCGCCGCCGGCAGAGCACAGGACTGCAAACGAGTCTGCAAGCTCAAGATCTGAAACAGGGTTGCCGTAGCTGTCTTTAAAGTCTGCCTGTATGTACCGAGCCAGTCTCCAGCCTGTGTTATAATCGACCCAGTTCGGCCCAAAGTTGTAAGCAAGGCTTACAAGCGCGTCAAACTGATTTTGCGTCAAGCTCAGTCCGTATTTTTTCGCGGTGTTGTTGACGCCTCTTTCAAATCCGACTATATCCTGCTCAAAATATGCATCGGCCTGCTCGAGCGTGATCTCCATGCCCTCGTAAATGTCCGAGGCGTAGTGACCGTAGCCGATCGTCCAGTATTCCTCGCTCGGATGCGCCTTGTATGCCGTAAGCCGTAGCCCCTCCCAGCCCTTAATGAGGAGCTTTAGGTTGTCGCTGGCTTTCATGTCTGTCTCCGCAGCGTCGGCGAAAGCCGCCGTCGGCACAAGCGTCACGAGCATCAGAACGGCAAGCAGGAAGGATATGTACCTTTTCATATGCATGTCTCCTGTTTTGCGTGATGTGTGAAAATAAGTTTAAAAATGAGTGGCAAAATTATTACAGTTTGCATTCTAACAAAAAAAGCTTGAAAAATCAAGGCTTTTGTTGTCGAACGGCCCGGACGGTAAAATTTACTGCGCCGAAAATGCCCGAAAGGGGCAAAAGTCGCCTAAATGCGAGGTGCTTGGGCGGCCTATTTTGTCACAGGCGCTTATTGACATAATCGGGCGGATATTATAAAATTTATTGTCCGGTATATAATTATTGAGGAGCTGAGTGCAATGCGTGATTACAGCAAGGAATTTGCCGACAGAGTTCAGTATATAAGAAACCTTGTGGAGGAAAGCGGCGTTGACGGCATCGTTTTCGGAAACTCCGGCGGCAAGGACTCCGCCCTTGTCGGCATACTGTGCAAGTTTGCCTGCGAGAACACCGTTGGTATAATGATGCCATGTGCGTCAAAGCGCAATTTTGAGCAGGACATGAAGGATGCAAAAGAGGTCGCCGAGCATTTCGGTATAGAAAGCCGCGTTATTGACCTTACCGATGTCCGCCAGGCAGAGATAGACAGGCTTCAGAGCATAACGACGCTGACGAATGCCGCCGTCAATAACATTGCTCCGCGCCTTAGAATGACAACGCTGTACGCCGTTGCGGCCTCGGAGTACCGCCTCGTTGCCGGCACGGGCAACCGCAGCGAAAGATACATGGGCTACTTCACCAAGTGGGGCGACGGCTCGTGCGACTTTAACCCCATATCCGATCTCACCGCGACCGAGATCATCGAATTTCTCAAATGGCTCACGGCGCCTGCGTGCATCATAAACAAGGCCCCCTCGGCAGGACTGTTCGACGGTCAGACCGATGAGGACGAGATGGGCGTGAGCTATTATGCGATAGACAGCTATATAAACGGCGGCGAGGTAAGCCCCACCGAGAAGAAGATAATCGACCGCTACCACCGCGTAAGCGAGCATAAGCGCAGCGGCATAAACGTATTTAAGCAGATAGATGAGTAAACACGAATTTTATGAAAATCCCCTGTGTGGGAGATATGCCGGAGAAGAGATGAAGCGCCTTTTCTCCGATGACTTCAAGTTCTCGACCTGGCGCAGGCTTTGGATAGCCCTTGCCGAGAGTGAGAAAGAGCTTGGACTCGATATAAGCGATGCGCAGATAGAGCAGATGAAAGCGCACGTTGACGATATCGACTACGAGTCGGCGACCCGGCACGAGCACGAGGTGCGCCACGACGTTATGGCGCATGTGCTCACCTTCGGCGAGTGCTGCCCCGACGCAAAGCCGATAATCCACCTCGGCGCAACGAGTTGCTATGTCGGCGATAACACCGATATCATCCGAATGCGCGAGGCGCTCGTCCTTGTGCGGAAAAAGCTCGTTAACGCCATTGCGGCGCTGCGCGATTTTGCCGAGAAGTACAAAAGCGTTCCGACGCTTGCGTACACGCATTTTCAGGCAGCACAGCCGACCACGGTCGGCAAGCGCGCAACGCTCTGGGCGTATGACCTCATAAGCGACCTTGAGCAGCTTGATTTTCAGCTCGGCAGGCTCGAGCTTTTGGGCTGCAAGGGAACCACCGGCACCGGCGCAAGCTTCCTTGAGCTTTTCGACGGCGACGAGAAAAAGGTGACGGAGATTGAAAAGCTCATAGCCGAAAAGATGGGCTTTAGCCGCTGCGCCCCCGTGAGCGGACAGACGTATTCGCGCAAGGTGGATTTCTATGTTTTGCAGGTGCTCTCCGGCATTGCGCAGAGCGCGTCGAAATTTTCAAGCGATGTAAGGCTTCTGTCGCACCTTAAAGAGGTCGATGAGCCGTTTGAGTCAAAGCAGATAGGCTCGTCGGCAATGGCCTATAAGCGCAATCCCATGCGTAGCGAGCGCATAGCGTCGCTTTCGCGCTTTGTCATAAGCGATCTGCAAAACGCGGCCTTCACCGCGTCGAGCCAGTGGCTCGAGCGCACGCTGGGGATCGCATAGCTCATGCAGCTCATCCTCACTGAGCTTG
>OQVL01002743.1_pt1 | contig 10755 bp, 9 predicted proteins | sample 1691501 | NCBI WGS metagenome assembly OQVL01 (sample SAMN03418253, study PRJEB22391) | human gut metagenome | biome: human-gut; feature: organic feature; material: feces | host: Homo sapiens | place: Tanzania | collected 2013-01
GTGTTCATCTTGGCGAACTCCTCCGCGTTCTCTATCTTGTTTTGGAACTCCTGAATCTTTATTGTCTCGCCATCAATTACGCCGACAGTGTCGCGGTCTCCGAAGACGGTGCTGCCGCTGCTCAGCATGTCGGTCAAAATGAAGGCCAAGAGGGCCAAGGCTATAATGCCGGTTATAAACCAGGCCGCCTTATTTCTCAACGTTTGTAGTGCTGCCATCTCTTATAAAATAGCTCTATTTGTACTTGATTTTTAATTCGTTATGAGGTATTCCACGCCAATAGCCCCCTCACCCTCGGAGGGCGCGGGCCGCAAAGGCGCACAAATCAGGGGGCGAATATACGACTGCGCGCCTATGTCCGGCAGATCTGCGACAGCGTCACCAGTGTCACGCAAGGCTCCGTCAGGGTCGATTTCAGCTCTTCAATGAGAATATGCCTCGTCAACTTCGACGCGGCCATCTTGCGCTACATCTTGGTAGACGTTTTGTCAGACGCCGTGGTCTCCGCCCAGTGCGTCGGCTTTGTCAACGTGAGGGTTGAGAAAGACAAATACATGCAGGCCATGATCTCCGTCACCATATCCATGGGAGGGGCGGTGCCTGTCCGCAGTCGCTACTTTGCCAAGGCCGACGGCTCCATTGACCTCCGCGGCCCGGTGAAGGAACGAATGGACGCCATGGGGGCTGTAGTCTCTAGTTTTGACGGTGGCGACGGGGTCTATTTTGTCATTCTCCAGATCCCAACGGGCAAATAGGTCGGGCCATTTCGTAGCAAAAACAGGCTTGCCATCAGTCCAATAATGAAGATTTAAATTTCCCGAGTCAGAAAACGCCGAATAGAAATATATGCGGATATAACCGTCCGCCGGAGCAGCTCCCGGATTATCCTCGCGCTCAGAAGGATTTGACTTACCATAAGGTTCCTGCCAGCAATCGTACCAGTAGATATTTGTGCTCACACTCAAACCCACTATATCCGCACTTTGTTCTCCACCACCATAATTTTCTTTATTAAAAATCATATTGAAGGTTTCCGCAGCTCCCAAATCTGACTTTTTAATATCATAATAATACCAGCCAGTCTTTAACGGAGGCAATTCAGGCCATTCACCAACAGCGCCTTCTATTTTTAACTTCATAAACCCGACAGATGCATTGCCAACTACTGTAATAACATAGTCCCCTGCATCGGCAAGATTTTTTACAACAATATTGCCAGGATCATAATTTCCGTCTACGCCACTGGCATAAAGAGGAACAAAGTCCTCATTCAATGAAACAGACAATTTCTGCTCGCAAGTTCCGCCAAAACTCAAACGCCAGCCTGTTTCGTCAGCGCAAACCTTAAAAAATATAGTGCCTCTTTTACTGCCCCAGCCAGTATGCTTTTCTGCGTCGTACTTAAATTTAAATTTCTGAGTATTTGCATCTATTACTTCAAATTTTTCACGCTCATAATAATCAGAGCAAAAACCTTCAATCCACAGGCAGTCAGGAAGCTCAGTTTCCGTGCAAGCAACCGCAGTTTCAAGCTTATCATTAATTGAAAAACTAAGTGAAACTGTTTTTGAAGAATTGTTGCTAAAAACAATATTGTCATTTTCTCTTGTCGCTTCAGAGTCTTTTGAAATTACCCTAAAACTTGTCACCACAGAATCCCATGCCGCATAATCACAAAGAAGAACCTGCCCCTCTACCCTTGAGCCAGGAGAAAGCTGAATCGGTCTGTCCGCAGAAAGAACTCTCCAAAGCCTATCTTCTGCTTCTGAAAGATAAATATCACCCGCAAAGTAAAGCCCAAGATCTTCATTTTCCACTAGCACTGAATTCAAGTCCGTTTCCACGGATTTAAAGTTTGAGAATGTAAGTTTGCATGGAGTTTCTGAGTCAACCCAAACCAGAAGGGTTCTTAATGTTTCATTGTTTTTCTGATACACCGGAACATACAATGTAACGGTCTTTTTTTCAGTATTAAAATCAAAATGTTCACTGCCTGCTGTGGCACATTCATCAGAATTTGCCCTTGCAAAAATGGCTACATCAGAAACTTCCTTGTCGCAAGTTACATCGAATGTAACTTTGTGCAGCTTGCCAACTTCAAGAGCAAGCGGATAGATATTAATGCCTGATTTTCCGTTTTCCCCAAAGGTTACGCTTATGTCGTCTGCCGATGCCTCGCAGGAAATGGAATCATTCTTATCTGAAATAAAAATTGCATAACCAATTTTTGGATCGGTTTCTTCTATCTTATAATTTTTAATATAAAGCTTTGAAACAGAACCAATTGCAAGCAGGGGAACTTCTGCCGACCAGTCGGTCAGTGTAGTTCCTGTTTCCACTGAATATGTTTTATATTCTGTTTCTACATTATATTCAACATATTTTGAATCTTCCGACGTTGCCGCATCCAGCGTTGCAAGATATATTCTTGAGGATTTGTCTGCCTTAAGGTCAAAACTGATTTTATAGTTCTTGCCTTTTTCTGCTTTTACCGGAGTTTTTGAAACAAGCCAGTAATCCCAGATTTTTGAATAATCTTCAGACGCAGCAGAGTTTGTAACAATAACTTCCGAAGAGGTCTTTTCAACTTTTATTTCACTGATTGCCCCAACAGCAAAATCCGGAAAGGCATCAAGTTTTTCGGAAATTTTATCTTTAGACGCAACAATAAAATCAAGATTTTCAAGAGCCGGAGTTTCAGGTTTTTCTGTTTCTCCCGGCTTTTCTGTTTCTCCTGGTTTTTCTGAAGCGCCTGGATTTTCAACTTTTTCCTGTTCTCTTTCCAAGTCCGCTTTTTCTTCAGTAGAAATTTCCGTATATTTTATAGCAGATTCTTTTTTATTAAACTCTTCATTGCCATCTGTTTTTTCTATAGATTTTTTTACTGTACTGTCCGCCGCAACAACCTTTACTTCAACACTGACGATAATCTTAATTGACGGCGATTCAGAACCAGACGATTCCGTAGAAACAATTCTTTCTACTTTTGTTTTTCCGGCAAGATTAAGATTTTTTACAGCTTTTTCAACAATAACTTTTTCAAAAGAGTTATTTTCATTTTCTGAATCAAGCTTACAGTCTTCAAAAATCATAGTCTTAGTAACTTTTGAAGAACCATCATTTGAAAGCGCCACCCGCACTCCCTTCTTATTTATAATGAGCTTTTCAACAGTTGTCTTTGCAATGTGAATGGAATTGCTTCCGCCGCCATTTACATAAACTTCACTAACCCTATAGCAGTTCTGCAATGTAAAGTCGCCGTTTCCCACTTTTTCGTGCACGATTACGCCATTTATGCTCATAAGGCTGTCAAAAACAACCTTATCGCTTTCTACTGTAAATGTCGCATTTTTTACGTTTCCGTTTTTAATTGTCAAAGGTTTTGAAATCGTATAAGAATCGTTTTCATCAATTTTCAGATTCGCCTTTCCCAAATCGATTACATCACCATCCCTTGCCGTATTAATACGTTCTTTTAATGAGATTTGAACAGACGCCGAATCATCAGACGAATCATTCTGACAGCCTGTAAACAATGCGATTGCCGCACAAAATGCAAAAAGAAGTTTTTTCATTTTTGTCCCCTTTCAAAATAAGATAGGACATTCTATCCCCCCCCCGCATTTTGTCTAGTGCGCAACCTTGAGTTCTATAAAATTTGTTGAAAAATCTGTGACAACTTCTGCCTTGGCTAAAATTTAATAGTGCCAGGGCTGAAAAGTTATTTTTTTTCAATCTTCTTATTAAAAAGTTTCATCTGCAAGAGCGGATTGAAGACGGAATCATTTGAGTGCCAGCGTTTTTTTTCGCGGTTAAAAATTTTATCAGCGCGGGAAAGGCCTTCATTTGTAAACTCCGGCGCTTCCTGTGTTCCCAAAGCCGGTTTTCTGAACGACGGGCTGGATTCCGGACAAGTTCCAATAAAAGGCTCATCCTTTGCAATATCCGGCGAAATCATTTCGTAATTTCCAGAGTTGTTCCAATACATATAGCCGTGGTCAACTGAATCACGCACGCCAAATATTTCCTTTAAAACATATTCTTTGCCGTAATACTGCCGGTCGTAGCTTACGTTCAGGTAAAAAGCCTGAACCCACGGTCGTACTACAACACGGTTTCGGGCCAGAACTGAATTTCTGTAAGTTCCATAATAATAAATTCTGTAGACACGGTCTTCCGCCGGCAGGAACTGATTTTGGAGTATACATATCAGCTGCAATCGTGATTCCAAAATGATTAACGAAAGTTACCTTTTTATGGTCAACTTTGTCAGATTTAGGGAATACTTTATCCCATTTTGAGTCAAGCCTAAGTTTTTCCATTTTTACTGCCACCTCTTTTTTTTGATTTTTAATTTTTGCAAAAGCTCCGCTAGCCGCTACAAAAGCAAGCGTAAGAACAGCAAAATTCCTTAGATATTTTTTCATTTTCTTAAAATCTCCATTCTGTTCAAAGTTTTTACGGTGCGCATCCGTTTTTAGTTTTTATCGACAATAAAAATATAAAATATTTCAGAAGATATTGCCAATATTTTGTTTTTATAACTAGATATTCTTTTTAGGAATAAATATAATGTCAAATTATGGAATTTCGTGTGTTAAAATACTTTCTAGCGATTGCAAAGGAAGAAAATATGAGCCGGGCGGCGGAAATTCTGCATATCACTCAGCCGACACTTTCCAAGCAGATAAAAGATTTGGAAGAGGAGCTTGGAAAAAAGCTCTTTAAGCGCTCAAACTATTCAATGCATCTTACTGCCGAGGGGCAGATTCTTTACAAGAGAGCTATGGACATAGTTTCGCTTGCGGACGAAACTGTTGACGAACTTAAATCTATGACAGAACCAACTGGAGGAAACGTAAATATCGGGGCCGCCGAAAGCGATTCAATAAAATATCTTGCGCGAATCATAAAACAGCTTCAGGAAGAAAGCGCAGGAATTACGGTGAACATCTATTCCGGCGATAGCGAGATGGTTGAATATAAACTTGACCGAGGACAGCTTGATTTTGCGGTTGTTGTGCGCGAATTCGATGTGAACAAATATTCATTTTTAAAGCTGCCGTATACTGACAAATTCGGGCTGATTACACGGCGCGACAATCCTCTTGCGAAAAAAAAGCAGATTACAGCAGATGACTTGATAGAAACAAACGAGCCGTTGATTGTTTCACGGCAGAGCCTTCATTATGATTTTCAGAAATGGTGCGGAGAGAGGGTTGAAAAGCTTAATATTGTCGCAACGGGCGATATTCCATTCAACCTTTCGCTCCTCGCAAAAGAGGGCGTCGGATCGCTTTTGTGTTTTGACAAAATCATCAATACAGGAACTGAGAGTCAGTTGGTTTATGTTCCACTTTTTCCTTTACTGGAAAGTCCAATGTTTATTATCTGGAAAAAAGGCATGGAACTTACGCCGCCTGCAAAAAAATTAATGGACAGATTCCGTTTTCTTGCGCTGTAAAGACTGTTCTTTTAGACGGTAAAAACGGAAAAAAAGAGGATATATTTTTCTCCGAACTGGCTTAGGGATAGCAAACCTACAGTATGCGTTTTACTTGTACGTCAAAGCGCACACGTAAAAAAACGAGTTTTTCACCAGCAAAATCTCGCAGCGTGCCTGCACGCAGCAATCCCTGCCGCATCTGAACCGGGTTTCATGATATTGCTTCACGATTTTGACGCAAGGACATTTTCGTGTTATAATTCAGTTTTGAGAAAAATATGAACACAATGCAAACATCACAAAAAAACGAAGAAAATATCAGCACAAAAAACGTCCGTTTTTTGGAGCACTTTTTCACCACAAAATAAAGGTTTCGGCGGTATTATGGAAGAATCTTTCCTTATAACAAACGGACCTGTCCGCAGTTTTTACAATGAGCTTATTGAAAATCTTAACAGTTGCGCTGCTCCGCAACAGAAGAAAATTATTCATCAGGATTTTTCAAGACATCACAGCCAATAACTGTTGATAGTAATAATGCTTGCAGGCATTCCAATAATCTGAATATCAAATTTTAGGCTTGATTCAACTTTTGTTGATGCATTATGAATTCTGAAACTGAACTGCCAGCCGTTATCAAGGTACATTTCCAATGTATTTGAAGAACCTGTTTTAAAATCAAAGGCTACAATTTTTGTCGGCAAAGTTGAAATCGGAACAATCTTTTTAGGCTTTTGCTTTTTTGCAGGTTTATTTAAAGTTCCGTGCATATTATATGTCTGCAATTGCGTCATCTGCTGGCTGTCAACACTTATCACTTTATAAAAATCATATTCGCCCAACAGATATTCGACGAGTTTTCTAGGAAGATTTTTATCTTTTAAATAAGCATTTTTTATTTCCGTCTCAAACGCATTCAAAAGAGGAACGTAAACTTTGCTATCTTTCTCTTCCATCTCTCGCCATAACATTCCAGATTTCTTACATTCGTCAAGATAATCAAAAATCGGGTTTACAGCCTGCCAATATTCATCTGAGCATTTATCCTTGTACCATTTCTGTCCAAAATCAATAGACCTGCTTAATCTGCTGTGTTTTACCGCAAAATGATTGTGTTTAATGCTAAGTCCGATTTCCCATTTTATGCCGCTTCGGATAATCAGAATATCTCTGACATCGCCAGCTTCACCTCTTGAATCAGGTTGAATTAATAAAGTTAAAGTATCGTTTTCATTTTCGATTATCAAAGGTTCAAAATCAAGCAATGCGATTACAGCAGTTTGTGCACTTAACTTCAAAATATTCTGCAATTCACTATCAATAAGATTCCACGCTTTTTCAGCAGCAAAGAACGATGAATTTTCTTCAATTTCTACAGGACGAATCTTTTTAATTTCCTCTGCCAAAGTTTTTAGGCAAATGAACTCGTATGCACGACCTCTGTTATTGCTTTCTTCACTCATTATTTATTCTCCTTGTTATTTTTTACTTTATTGCTTTATCAACTTTGGCATTCCGCAATGCCAATTTATTCTAAATTGCTCTATATTATTTTGTAATGAAAATTTTAATATAGGACTAAATCTTTCTCCTAAGATAATAGCTTTAAGACTTGTTCCAAAATCAATAAACTTATCTGTTTTGGGAGAATCTAAATTATCGTCTATTAAAACAAATCTATATTCATTTTCATCTCTAAAATCTTCGGATTTCTGAAATAAATACTTTGTCCGCTCATCATCTAAATAAAAATGCAAAAAATTACTATCATGATTTTTTACATTTAACTCATCGGTCATTGCAGTTTCTAGTTCATTAAGATAATTTGTATATGTAATTTTTTGAGGTTCAAGAATTTTTATATGATTATTAGCTAACTTCTTAAATTCATCATTAAACTCTGATTTATTAAAAACAAAACAGACACCTCTATGATTATCTGCATATTGCGCCCACATACGGCTTCTTGCCCAGCCTTTAAAAGTTAAATTACTTGAATAGTTCTGCAAATTTTCATTATTCCATTCACCTTTACAATAAAAGTCTTTACAAAAACAAATAAGTCTAATTTTATTTTCTCTTTCTTGCAGAGAAGCCATAAGTTCTCTCATAGCTTTCTTCATAATATCTGTTTTTACATCTCCGAATCCAAAACAATCAGGTCTACAGAATTCTAAAGGGTCATTCATATTTACCAAATTGCTTAACCTTAATTTGTTTGAACTTAAAATGTTGCAAGCAGATTCCAATGATGTGTAATGAAACAATAATTTATCAGAACCTTCATAGCTATTTTCAAGTATATCTATCAAAGATTTTTTTTGTTCCAAATTATAAATCTCTCCAATTTGCTATGCGGATATAACCGTTTTTTCTAATGAACAATCTTCTTCCAGCGTCCTTTTTATTGCAGTTGCAATTTCAAAGGCAAGGTTTACCGGCACTGCGTTTCCAATCATCTTGTATGCGTTGTCAACATTTTCATAGATAAACTGAAATGTGTCTGGAAATCCCTGAACCCTAGCGACTTCGCGGACTGTCATTCTGCGGTAAAGCTTTTCTTTCTCTTTCACGAATTCGCATTTATTCAGACCGACTTTCTGCATTTTCGGAGCCTGCGGATGCAGCTGGCACTGACGACCGCTCGCCTGAACTGTAAAAGCCTGCTCGTCCCAAGATTTTACACGGTTTCGGCTCATAAAAATCGGTGAGTATGCTCCTGTAAAATATTCGTTATTGTTTATGGCATCTGGATTCTTATGATTTTTAGGCAAGGCAGGAACAGCAGTATCTTTCAAATCCCAGATAATATCTTTTAGACTGATTTTTTTGTCATCGTCTTCTGTTGAGCCTTTTGGAAACTGAAAATTAATATTCAAGTCGCTTCTGAATCCAATGTAGAAAACACGCTTGCGTTCCTGAGCAACACCGTAATCTTTCGCATTTACCATGGTCAAAGAAACATCATATCCAGCACTTTTAAAAAGAGTAAGAATATTCTGAACGGCTTCCGAATGTCGCTTTGCCAACATTCCGCTTACATTTTCAGCAAGGAAAAATTTCGGTCTTTTGTTTTTTAGGATTCTGATATATTCATAAAAAAGTTTTCCGCGTGGGTCATCAATTCCGCGCAAAGAGCCGGCTTCTGACCAGGACTGGCAAGGCGGACCTCCGATAATTCCGTCAATCTCATCTGGAAAATCTTCTTCCTTTATATTTCTGATGTCGCCACGGATAAGTTTTGTATTCGGATGATTTTTCTCAAAAGTAGCCCAAATTGACGAGTCAAACTCATTTGCAATCGGAATTTCAAATCCCGCTTTTTCAAATCCCAAATCAAGACCGCCGCAGCCGCTGAAAAGACTTATTACTTTCATAAAATTTCCTTATAGAAAAATACTATATCACATTTCATTCTATTTGTCTTTTAAGTCCAAAAAAGTAGAAAACATAACCCAGCCGTTCATTTATCTTGGTCAGGTTTCAACTTTTCCGGGCAGCGCGGAAGGCAACAAGCCAATCACAATGAAATTCGCGCTTCATAGCCGTGTTCCTGACGAGCTTTTCAACGACTTTATAACACGCACTGACAAAATGGGAAAAAACAGCGATAATTGACTTTATAAAAAAAGGACTAAAAAAATGAACAACGCAAATATAACAAAAAACGATTCTAAAATCCAAACCACACCGCTCAAGCAAATCCATGTTTCGGCGGCGGTAATTTTCCGTACTGCGGCTGGCGGCGAAAAAATGGTTTTTGCGACGCAGCGTGGCTACGGTGAATGGAAGGACTGGTGGGAGTTTCCGGGCGGAAAGATTGAAGATGGAGAAAGCGCGGAACAGGCGGTTGTGCGGGAAATACGCGAGGAGCTTGCGACGGAAATCAGGGCGGAACGCAAGGTTTGCACGGTTGAATACGACTACCCTGCTTTTCATCTGACAATGGAATGTTTTTTGTGTTCAATTGTTTCCGGGAAGCTTACTCTGCTTGAGCACGAGAACGCGGCATGGCTTTCCAAAGAAAAGCTTAAAAGCGTAAAATGGCTTCCTGCGGATGTGGAAGTTTTAGAAAATCTAAAGGAACTTTTTTAGGCGGATGCGGTAGCGCTGGGAGCAATGCCGAAGGCAGTCCGAACGAAGTGAGGACCGCGCGCAGCAAGTTGCGGACATAGCGACAGTCAAGAGTCTTAGGCTCTTGACTGACCGCCCATAAACATTCTGTTAAAAAACTGCCGCAACCTTTTTCACGCGAAGTTGTTCAATAGACATAATCCCAAAAATTTTATATTTACGTTTCATGGTGATTTTTTAGATTCAATTTATTATATTTTTATAAAAACATTCGGAGGAAAAAATGAAAGAACTAAAGGCATTAATTCTGGCGGTATCGGTTTCGCTTGTCGTGTCGGCGGCGATTGTTTCCGTGGGGCTTTCAAAAATAGCAAGGCCTGACAGGACAGTTACGGTGCGCGGACTTGCGGAAAAAGAAGTTGATGCCGACCTTGCGCTCTGGCCGCTCACATTCACGCTTGGAGCAAACAGCCTTACGCAGCTCCAGAAAGACATTCTTGCAAAAACTCAGACCGTAAAGGAATATCTTGCGGACCACGGACTTTCAGAAGAAGACTACACGGTTCAGTCGCCAAGCATAACGGACAACACAATCAATCCGTATATGGACCGGGACAAAATTCTCTACACTTACCTTGCGCAGACGGTGGTCCTCGTGCGCTCGTCAAAAGTCGCTGAAGTGAAAAAAGCGCAGGACGATTCCCTTGACCTGATGAGCAGCGGAATCGCAGTCTCAAAGGACTACAACAGCAAGATTTCATTTGAATTCACAAAGCTGAATGACATAAAACCGCAGATGATTGCGGAGGCGACAAAAAACGCCCGTACGGCAGCAGAGCAGTTTGCACATGACTCCGGAAGCAAAGTCGGAAAAATCAAAACCGCAACCCAGGGATTTTTCAGCATAGAGAACGCCGCCGAAGACCTTCAGGAAAAGAAGACAATCCGCGTGGTAACCACAGTCGAATATCTTTTAAAATAGAAACAGTCTGACCGTCTGTAAAACCGGAATCCGCCTCGGAAGAACACACTGCGGCGGATTATTTTTTTCAATCACCCCCTGAACAAAAAGCAGCCTTACAACACTTCAAGAAATCTACTTCCACCCTTCCCAGATTCTCACTTCAAGACCGCAGGTGGCGGCGTTTTTTCCGTTGCGGCAAACCGGAAGTTTCAGCAAAAGCTGGTTTTCAAAAAGTTTTTCTTCCTTGTCAGAATCATCAAGATACGCGAAC
>OQVL01002744.1_pt1 | contig 10753 bp, 11 predicted proteins | sample 1691501 | NCBI WGS metagenome assembly OQVL01 (sample SAMN03418253, study PRJEB22391) | human gut metagenome | biome: human-gut; feature: organic feature; material: feces | host: Homo sapiens | place: Tanzania | collected 2013-01
ACTTTCCCATGAGGACGAGCTGCAAGGCGAGAGCAATTCCATTTCCAATCAGCAAGCTTATCATTTAGACTCACGGACACGGTTATTCTTTATGGTACAACCGTTATCTTCGCTAAGTATAAAGGATTCGCCCTTGTAGTCATTGTTTTCTATCAAAGAACCCCTTATTCGTGTAAATCCAGTGCGACTCAATATTTTGTTACCTTTGATTGTATGATTTTCATTAACGAAATAACCCAAACTACACTTCTTGCCCTGAAAAGAATTCCCCATAATAATCACATTATCCGGATTTACAAAAATAACCGAAGCGCCAAAATCTATCTCCTGTAAATCCTTTATTACTTTATTATTAATGACTCTCACATTTCTTGATTCATGGTCAATAACTAACGGAATACTCCTATCCTCCGTTTCATTAATTAGTCTATTCTTTTCAATCAGCACATCTTCAGCACCATCCACACATATACAACGCTCCTTAGTTTTAATATCGCAATTTATAATTCTAATTCTCCTGATATAGTGGCTATCAGTTAAGGATACTATTGGCAAAAGGATACCACTCTTGCTCCTTATCTTAATCTGTTCAATATCAACATCACTAACATGTCCACTTTTATTCGGCTCAATATCTACCGCGTATTCTGGGGCTGTCCCATTAATATTCTTAATAGTGCATTTCTTGATAGAACACCCCTCACATGCAATAACAGATATTCCGTTTCTACGGCAATTTTCAATTCTCAATTTATACAATTCTACATTTTTTACTGGCACAGACCTTCCAATTGCTACACCATCACCCCAGCAGTTGCTTATATCTACACCTTCAATTCTTATATTTTCAGAATTACCCCAAATAAAAATGCCATGTCCCCATTCCCCAGAACTACCTATGTGCTCTTCTCTATCACCAATTATTGAACCTCCGAAAACGAGCACATTCTCAACATCTTTCAGATTAAGGATATAGTATTGTGAATAATTGTTTGGTTCAACAGAAATCACACCTTTAATCTCCACATCTGAATTTGATTTTAAATTCAGGATGCCCTCATTACTATCTGTTCTTGATACAATATAGTTCCCCTTTTCAATAATAATCTTATTATATATTAACGAATCAGAAAGAGCGAAGACCTGTTGTAAGACATTCTCCTTCCCTTCAAAGAATGACGAACTAATTGTTGATATATTCCAAGTTCCCTCTATACTAACATTACGAAAAATCGCAGTTTTTCTTTTCCTTTCAATTTTTGTTTTTGAACCAATTACTTTTCCATTGGTTATCTTACCTCCATAGAATCGCAATATGCAATCATCTGGAATTAATAAGGTTTTTCCTTTTAAATCTATTTCGTTTCTAATTTCTATAATGCTCCCTTTCTTCGCCCAAAACAACTCATCAATATTGATATTAGATACACTATCACAATCCAATCGAACACCCCCATCTTTAGGAAATACTGAGAGGGGCGTAAAACTAAACAAGATTAATATAGCACAGAATATAGACACTTGAAACATTTGTTAGAATTAAGATATATATCAGCTACAGCGTTGACTATAATAAACAGATTTTATCAAATAAGTATTAGTGTTTTTTAAGATTATGCTTTAGGAAAGAGAAACCGCCCAAAATGCAGTTAATAATCATTTTCCAATTAAGTGCAAAAGGATGAGCTCTTAATATGTTCTGCTCAACAAAAAGCTCCAGATGCCCATTGTTTATACTATTCAGATAAACGTCACTAAAACTATCATAGTCAATTTCAACCTTCTTTATAGTCTCGCCAGGACTTACTGTTGAAAAACATTTATTGTATAACCCTTCGATAAAATCATCTCTGGTCGCAACCAAGGAATGAAAGAATTCTGCCCTCTCATATCTATACGAGTCGTCTGAAAATAGCCGGTTCGCTTCATTAACAAGATCATCTACGTTATCAAAGGCAAAATTGGCTTTTTTCTTTGTACACACTAATGACTCACAAGAATTATCATTCAAGGCTAATATTGGTTTTCTATTTATAGCGGCAAGTTGCAACATCAAGCCACCCCCTAACGGATATGTATTGATGTAGATATCTATATGTTTCATTACCTCAGCTATATCCTGACGAAACCCCAAATAAAGAATTCTGTCTGAGTTTTTGCTATTTCTTTTAAAATCTTCTATCTGTTCTGTATTACCACTTCCCGCAAATAAAAATGCTATGTTGCAATTCTTATCAAGTATCTTATCTACCATTGAGAAGAAAGCATTTCCACCTCCTGCAATTTTATAGGTTGCGCCACCAGAGAAAAGTATTAAAGGCTGCTTTATATCAGGAAATCCTTGAAATTCCGTTTTTTCTTGCCAAGGATAAAAGGGCAAAAGTATAATTTGTTGAGAACGAAATCCACGTTTTTCTATTGACACTTGAGCACCATAATCTCTAAACTCAATAATCTTATCAAAGTAATCAGGACTGCCTAACCAAAATGCATGGTCAGTTATATTGATTTGATACTTCAATAAGCCAGGAAATGCATATCCCACAACAAAAGGAGTTGTTGAATATGGCAAAAGGTGCAAAAAGAGTTTCTGTGGTTTATGACGCTCTAATATCTCTTTCAACTCATCTTCCGCTATTGTAGCATTCTTATTCAACTCATAGTAACAGACATCATAATCCTGTAATTTCTGAAGTATGTGTTCACCTCTTCGTGCTATTGACGTCCCACTAACATAAACGACCTTTACATCTTTATAACTTAAAAGAGCATCTAAATACTGCTGAGTCAACCCCCCATTATCAACTGACAGATCATCATAAAATACAACAGTATCGTCCTTACCTTGGTAATTATCAATTTTACCGTAACGTTTATAGGACTCCTCTTTTAAAATGTTCGTCAAACGAGAATCAGAATAAATTACATTTAAATTATATTGCAATTTGGCCGCACGCTCAATGATTTCTCTGGCTCGGCTAATGTTCCCACACCTTTGATAATAACAAGCCTTTTGAACAAGTTTCTCATAAGAACGCGACAACTCATTTTTAGTATAATAAACTCTTTTCATAAGAAACTATTTACTACTTATCACGATATTTCTATGCTCTCTTGCAGCAGCTTTTGTAGTTTTCAAAGAAACATTATCAGCAACACAGCACGGCACCAAAACCATCAAGAAAACATAAAGCCAGTTACTTATAAAGGGGCGTTGATATAAAATCAACACGAGAACTGTCAAGGATAGTGCTATTTTTAAAATAGAGTATTTTTTTCGAATACAATATAGCAGCCACGCAAAACAATAAAAGATAAAATAGACTATTCCGTAATCTACAATAAGGTGTCTATATGAAGCCCCTCCGTCGTCTACCCTGGAACTCACCCCAGCACCACGACCAAACCAAATATCCGAGGAATGGATAAAAGAATCAAAATAAATATCGAAATCTTTTGTAGTACGGTTATAACCCACCATTCTTCCATCGTTAAACTCAACCCTTCTAAATAGAAGTTCATATACAGTTTCATTACTATATAAGGCTATTCCCAAAGCTGCGATAACTAAAAATAGGATTAACTTCATTTTAAAAGGTAGGGCAAATAATAAATATAGAATTGCAATAAAATAAAATGTTAATGAAAAAGAGAATATTCCCGATAATAACAAAACAATATTATACCACCTCTTTAAATTAAACCTTTCTATTAACAAAAGAACCCCCGCCATAGTACCAACTACACCAGGCTCATCAAATATACCATAAAACCTATTTCCAGAAATAAGGTTATCTTGCTTAATTAGTAAAAAATACCTATAGTAAACACCCATTTTATCTTCATTTAAGGGTTCTATGGTAGAATTAGGTAGACTAATACCAAGAAAAATCACAAGAATGTATACTAAAAGTGATATGGCTAATAAAAAACCTATTATTTTTACAAAAATTGAATATATAGATCTAACTCCTTTTTCAGACACAAAGAACAATGGTATTATAGCAAGTGTCACTAAAATACCAAATATATTCACATTGTTGATAAAACAAAGCCATACATATGCTATTGTTAGCATCATTGCAGCAGCCACAGGTGGCGTGTTGTCCTTCTTGTTCTGAATCGAACACATCATGAGAATAGATAGACCCGCCAAAACATTAAAGACTGCAACTAGCGAAGAATGCCATAAAAAATATGGTGGGATACTACAAAAGATGCTGACTGCCGCAATTCCATGAAGTAGCTTTTTAGATGACTTCATTTAAATATTATCTATTTATGCAGCCTCGAATACAAGGCTGATTTTAAACCAATACGATCATTTAACCCTTTCATTCCGAAGAAAATAGAAAAAGCCATAAAAAGAACGCCAAAAATATATTTCCCCCAACCAGGTATTAGCAACACACTTGCCAAGCAAGCAGAGATTAATATTAGTTGGAGAACAAATGAATAAACAAACTGCCTTGAGAAAGAGAACTGATAGCGACGATTTGAAATGATTAACACCTGCCAAAAATAAATGAAGTAATTCATTGCGAAAGCAATGCCCATTCCTGTCAGACCACCTAATTTATATCCAAGCAAGCTTAGCCACAAATAATTAAATGTACTAACAAACTCATTTATAATAAACAACTTGGATTCTGCTTTTGCCACGAATAAATATGACACAATCCATGAAGCCAAGCGAAACATCATCCCTAAACAAGCCCATTTAATAAAATTATCAGCAGGTAAGAATTGTTCAGTATAGAGAATTTTGATAACAACCGGCATTAATAGTATACAAACTGAGAGCAGTGGTGCCAAAAGGAATACAGATATTTCGCCTTGTTTGCTCACTACATCACGACATTTGTCATTATCCTTGTTAACAGAAGCCAACCTTGGGTAATAATCTGTTGCTATAGCATTAAAAACCAGACCGACATAAGAGTTAATAATCATAAAACCTGCTTGAAATAATCCCACCTCGTCTACTCCTCCCCATTTTCTTAAAAGGCTACGAATTAAATAGGCCGCTCCCATTGCCATCACGCCAGAAAGGCTCATGGATACTCCCATTACCATCATATTCTTACCTTCAGAGATTACCTCTTTTGTAGAAACAACCATCTTTTCAATTTGAACGCGACGAGAGTAAAACCATGACACCACCAATGTGACTACAGATGTTACTATCATAGCAGGCACGACACCCTTGGCCCCATATAAATAATAAAGTGGTAAAGAAAAAAACAAACTAACAGTAACACCAAGTGCTGTGGCTTTAGCCAAATCACGTAGTCGTCGCATTCCCTGAAGAACTACTCTTTGACCTGCTGAAATCTGATCCAAGAGTAGAATAACTGATAAAAACGCAAAAGGCAGGATATACTCTTTTGAGCCAAAGGATGCTTCACTTAATAACGGAGAGAATACGACTACAGCAATTAAGCCTAATAATCCTGTAAACCATACTATTTTGCGCAGAACAGTTACTGTCCGGCTTATTCTCTTAATATCTCCACTACCATTGGCTTCAGCAACATCACGCACCGCACTTTGAGAAATACCAAGTGAAGTGGCTTGCTTCACTAAATCCAAAGCAGACTGGTACAACCCTTGGATACCGACACCGAGAGGCCCCAAAAGCACAGCAATCACCTTACTCTTGATGATTTGTATCAAGATTGTGTAGACTTGCACACCCCCAAATAGTGATGTGGCTTTAAAAATGCTTTTATAGCTTGAGGAATCTTTATGTGTAGAAATCTCAGGTGTTTCTTCTATATTCTCCGGCATCCTATATCTATACTCTATTTTTCAATACATTAATCATATAACGAAATATCCTTCGTAAACCCTATATATTACCTTATTCTAAACAGTTTCATGATTGGTTTTATAACAATATCAAGAATCTTCCCAAAAACCCATGAAATTATATAAATAACTACACTACTGTCCGGAGAAATTTTCTCCGACAAGGTTTTAACTGTTTAACTTCAATAACTTACAAGGCTCAGAATATTTTTCGATTAGAACTTCGGAACTTTGCGGTCGGCAACAAGACGCCCTCCGCAAGCCATGAACAAAGGAAAAACAATCTTCGCGCAAATTATGTCTCTCATTGACGAATACGAATTCAAAAAGTGCGTCAATCGCTACAAAGGCGACCGTCACGCTATTAAGTTCAATTGCCGAGACCAGTTCATGGTGATGAGCTTTGCTCAGTTCACCGACCGCTCTGGTTTGAGAGATATTGAGACTACACTTAACCTCTGCGGGGACCTCTGTAGATCCGGCATCAAGGTGATGCACAAATCTATGCTTGCAGAGGCCAACGAGAAGAAGGATTGGCATATTTATCAAGACTTTGCGATGACTTTGGTTAAGGAAGCCACAGTGCTTTACAAAGATGAAAAACTGCGGATTGGTCTTTAAGAGATGATATATGCGTTCAATAGCAGCACCATCGAATTGTGCCTGAAATTGTGCCCCTGGGCGGAGTTTCACCATGGGAAGGGAGCTTTCAAGATGCATACGCTCATGGACCTGAGAGGCTCGATTCCTACATTTGTTCTGCTTACTCCTGGCAAGGTCAACGATGCCAAAGTCATGGATAAGATTCCAGTCGAAAGGGGCTCCTTTTACCTTATGGACAAGGGATATGTAGCTTTTTTTAGTACATGACAAAATTTGAAAAATGTTGTCTTAACTTATTGATTTTCAAGTAATTATATTTGAAAAGGGCCTCGATTTTTCGTAACTTAAGGTAGTTTAATCTCCACATTAACACCATGTTACGAAACACCAAGGTCTCGCACAAAAGTAGTGAAATTTTCCCGGTTATCCTACCAATTTTCAAAGCTTCTATGAATCTTGCCCACATCAAATGCCTTTCCATGCTGCTAGGAGCACTCTGCACCGTGCAGACGGTCTGCTTGTCCAAGTTGGCCGTGGCGTTTGACAGCAAGGCGTCCCGGGAGTCCAGCTTCCGCCGCATCCAGCGCTTCATGGCGCAGATGGTATTGGACATGGAAGCCGTGGCCGGATATCTTAGGTCACGCATCCCGTTCGACGGTCCATATACACTCACCATGGACCGCACTAGCTGGAAGTTGGGACAGCTCAATATCAATGCGTTGGTGTTAGGCACAGCTTACGATCATATATCGTTCCCCATCTTGTTTAGGCTGCTGCCCAAACGCGGGAACTCCAATTACAAAGAAAGGATAGACATTATGCAGCGATTCATCCGCCTGTTTGGTAGGGATAGCATCAAATGCTTGGTTACCGGGAGTTCGTCGGATACGAATGGTTCAAGTGGCTTAACGACAACGCTATCCAGTACCATATCCGCATCCGTGACAACTTTTGGGTGGAAGACCCGAGAACCGGTGAGAAGATACGTGCTCAGCACATCTTCAACGACCTCAAACATGGGGAGGAACTGGTTCTGTACCACATCTATCGTGTCTGTGGCGAGCTCTGCTACCTGTCTGGAGCCATGATCAAGGATAAGGCCGGGAAGCCCTTCCTATAAGGAAAGATGGACCATTGAAACGATGTTCAAGGGTCTGAAATCCAGTGGGTTCAATATTGAGGACACACATATGGTTCATATCAATCGTATCGAACAACTCTTCGGGGTTGTCATTATAGCTTACACCTGGGCCTATCTTGTCGGCATTGCCGCCAATATCAAAGTCAAGGCCATCAGGGTTCTCAACAATGGAAGGCGTGCCATCAGCATTGTCAAGTACGGTCTAAACTTCATTGCGGACACCCTCTTCAATCCTTTCAGGCCAACAAAAATCAATGTGTTTGAATTTTTGTCATGTACTCAGATCTTTTGTATAAAAACGCCTAAATTTGCCCCCATGTCGTGATTAATAAAGCACATCCTAAAATACGTCAACAGCCTAATGATCCACAACAGTAAGAGAAGATAGATTGGTTTATCCCACGTCCTGTTCTCTGTTTTGCAAAGAAAATAGCCAGAAATCATAATAAAAACATCAACAGTACAAATGCATAAGCTCTCTAATACAAGAAGTAACTCATGAGACGCTCCGGTTGAAAAAGAAAGGGCTTCACCGCCTCCAATATTATAATGCAGAACTACTACTGCAAATGCAGAAAGTATTCGAAGCTATTCAATACCAGATTCTCTAACGGCTTCAGTTATTCTTTTGTGTTCTTTACTATGATTTCTGACATATAAATATTACTTAAACAAATTTACTAAACGGACTACCTCTTTGACCTCTTCCATCGTTATCACTGGCCCAATAGGTAAACTCAACTCCTTATCCGCAATCTTCTCGGTAATAGGCAGGCTCATACCATTCCACTCCTTATAGCACTCCTGCTTGTGAGGAGGAATAGGATAATGGCACACAGTACCCACTCCATTCTGCTCCAGATCGTCATGCAAAGCATCACGCCTACCATCAGCAACCAAAATCGGGAACAAATGATAAGCATTCTGTTCATCAGGCAGCAAGTCAGGCAATGTAATCAACGGATTGTTGATATGTTCATAGTAATAATGAGCAACTTCTTTTCGGTGGGCATTGTCCTCTACCAAATACTTCAGCTTCACATCCAATACAGCTGCCTGAATCTCATCCAAACGACTATTACGCCCCGTGTACTTGAAAACATATTTCTTTTGGCTACCGTAGTTAGCCAAAGCACGAACAGAGGCAGCAAGTTCAGGATCATTGGTAGTCACAGCACCTCCATCACCAAGAGCACCAAGGTTTTTGCCAGGATAGAAACTATGACCGGCGGCATCACCAATGCTACCCGTTACACGGCCATCGGTATACTTGCAACCATGGGCCTGTGCGTTGTCCTCAACCAGCTTCAGGTTGTACTTCTTGCAAATCGCACCTATCTTTTCAGTATAAGCATTGCGTCCATAAAGGTGAACAATGGCAATAGCCTTGGTCTTAGGAGTGATTGCGGCCTCAATAAGGTCATCATCAATCTCCAGTGTGTTTAACTTGGGCTCCACAAGGATAGGCTTCAAACCATTCTCCGTGATAGCAAGGATGGTGGCAATATAGGTGTTTGCAGGCACAATTACCTCATCATCCGGCTGCATTACGCCCATCTCAATGTAAGCACGGAAGATCCAGATGAGTGCATCCAGACCGTTGGCACAACCAATGGTGTATTTGCTACCAATAAACTTAGAGTAGTTTGCTTCAAACTGCTCATTCTCCTTACCTTGGAGATACCAGCCGTTATTTACTACGCGAGTAACGGCTTCATTTATCTCAGCTCCGTGAAGAGCTGTTACGTCTTTCAGAGATAAGAACGGGATACCCATATTACTATTTGTTAATTATCTTCTGAAACTCATTCAATGTCTCAAGTCTCTTGTCATCAATCAGCCCACCATCAAGATACTTCTTCAGACAAACAGTATCGTATGTGCTCATCTTCAGCGTATCAACGCAATAGAACCAAATGTCCTCCTGATACTCAATAAACTCCAGCTTAGTAATCAACTTCTCGTCAATCTTATCCTTAGGAATCATCACAACGCCAGAGTCATCACAAACCATAATGGAACCATCATATTTGTCCTTCAACTCTTTCAACAGTTCCGGGTCAATATCAGGGCCATTCGGGCGGTTCACACAACCAATTGGGCTTACGTTCTGGAGCCAAATAGGATATTTCTCCTTAATCAAATTGTGAGCATCGCGAAGCTTACCATTGATAACAATGGCCTTAGCACGCTTATAAAGCATAATGTACTTGGAGACTAAGTCGCCAAACACAGCCCTGTCACAGTTCACATTGTAAACAAAGAGAATCTTGTCCTTAATGTCGTCACTTTCAGCAAGCTGTTTGTGAACCTCATAGTTGCTATTGTTGATAGCATAGATCATCTTTACTTCACCAGCTCTGAACATCTGTGCATTCAGAGCGCGTACACCTTCAATCTGACCTGTCTTACCCAGGACATCACCTATTTCCGTAGTCGAAATCTTATTGGCCTCAATCATTTCGATGGCCTGTTCTTTAATGCTCATCACTATAGAGAATTTATAAGAGTTAAATAATTATTTACCAACAAATCTTCTGCATTTGGAAGCGTCATATACTTCTCTAATGCTATAGACTGATTAAAATCAGGTTCATCAGTCCCAAACATCACCTTCTTGCTAAGTTTATGATGACTCAGGCAATAATCAATGGAATCAGTCACCACGGCATATCTTGCACGTGGGCCACACCACCCGAAATATTCCTGGGTCATTGCAAAATCGCAAAAGATATTCTTGTTAAAATCAAGAATCTTTACAAAATCAATAATATCATAACCTCCCATGTGAGGCAGAATGAACTTAATATTAGGGAAGGCTGCTATGACCTTCCAGTAATCCATATACCCCCACTGCGGCTGGTTAAGTGTATCAATGATACAAAGCTTACAATTACGAGTATTCAAATCTGCTATTACTTCATCTGCTGTATACTTCTCCCTGCGAGGATGATACTTCAGCATAGTTTCATCAGGGACCTCATTACGTTCCTTAGTGATATAATAGCAGGCCTTGAAATTAGGGTTTGTCTTAGCCGCTGCTTCTACACCGGCATTATCCAGAAAACCATCGAATTTCGGAGAACCTTCCAGCCCTATAAGAATACCACCTGTTTGCTCTTTTATGCAATGGGCATGATCATCGTAGAATATCATTCTTCAGTACAATGTTTAATGAAGTACTTTACACATGGCTCA
>OQVL01002745.1_pt1 | contig 10752 bp, 8 predicted proteins | sample 1691501 | NCBI WGS metagenome assembly OQVL01 (sample SAMN03418253, study PRJEB22391) | human gut metagenome | biome: human-gut; feature: organic feature; material: feces | host: Homo sapiens | place: Tanzania | collected 2013-01
TATATATTTAATCCTCCAGCCGCCACGCCGAAATCTCCCGGCTGAGCACCTCGTCAAGCGGCGGCAAACTCTTGTCTGTCAGCCACTTCTTATATTTGAGAGCATCCTGCGAACCCCAATCGATCAGCTGCTTGATATGCTGAAGACACATGTACTCCAGCAACTCATGAAAACGCGCCCCGTGATTAGGCTCCTTCAGATGCGCCAACTCGTGCAAAATTACATAATCGCACAGCGGCTCCGGCAAACGGATCAGATTCAGATTCAAATTAATATTTCCGGCCCTCGAACAACTGCCCCAATTCGAAGAATTATGCTTCACAGTCAGCCGTTTGAACACAAATCCATAAGTCTTCGCCAAATAATCCAACTTCTGCCCCAGCAGAATCTTCGCCTCCTCACGCAAAACATCCACCAAAATCTTTCTCAGTCCCACCTGAGAAGCACCCCTTGGAAAAGTGACAGTCTTGAGCACTATGGGATTGTCCAGACTCAGCCACATGACAGCCCCCTGCGAAGGATCGATATTCTCGCACTTTAACTTCGCGACCACACGACCCTCCTCAGCCTCACTGTTACCCTCGACAAATAATATCTTGGAAACCAACGTCTTAACACAAGTCCCGTCCACAATCTCACCGACTGCAGTACCCCCGAGCTCCGCATCATCCGCCTTCGAATCTTGCCGCTTCAACGCCTCCCGTATCCAGTCGCGCCTCTTCTCCATGTAGCCGATCCCGTCCTGATAAGACACACTCCACGGAATCGTGACCGAAATCCTGCTGCCATAACGGTTGCCCGAACCCCGCACCCGAATACTGATAGCCCGGCTCCGCGCATTCTTCCGCAAAATCACAATCCCGAACTCCGGATCCTTGTAAGCCCGCTCCGTCATTCCGAAACCTCCTCCCGAAAAATGTCTGTCGCCTGTGTTATGGTCAATGCCTTGGAAACTTCGAATCCTCCGGTCCTTGTCCTGCGGAGTCCGTCCAGATGAGCCCCGGAACCCATAGCCTCACCCAAGTCCCTTGCCAATGCCCTGATATAAGTGCCTTTAGAACATGCCACACGGATATCCGCATGAGGCAAATGCAACTCCCTGTTATCAGTAACGTTAATCCTGCTGTTGCGGAGATTCACCGAACCGTCGGGATTGTGAAGACCGGCGTCGCACTGCTCAAGACTGTCGGCTGGAATGCCGTCAGGACAGAAGCGGATAAGGTCAATATCCATGATGTTGATGAGTTGCTTGCTGAGCATCTCCACGGCGGAATGGTCGAAGCCGACAGCCTGGCCGTCTGAAGCGGAAGAGTCCGCCGCACCTGCATTGGCCTCAGCCTCAACAGGTTCAGCCTTCTGCGCCTGCATCCGTTTCCACGCCTTCCTCGCCAGCTCATAAGCCCGCACACCATCCACCGACTTCGCCGAAAAAAGCGGCGCCACCTGCTCCTGCTCCCCAAGAAAACCCGGCAATGCCGCCCTAAGCGCAGCCTCGCTGACTCCGTCAGTAGGATAGGTTTGGTCAATGTCTTTTTCCAGGTCGTAAGACGGGGTAGTGGCCCCGAAAGTGATGCCCGCAATGTATTCTTTCTCATGCTTTTGCAACTCTTCAGCCATCTTCGTGGCCTTACCTATGCACACAAGAAGGACACCTGTGGCCAAAGGATCCAGCGTCCCTGCATGACCCACCTTCAGATTCTTCTTGTGGAAATGTCTGCATGCACACCACTTGACCTTACGGATGACATCTGCGGAAGTCCATCTGTAAGGCTTGTCTATCGGAACAATAATCCCCTCCGGATAATCATCGATGTTTCCGGAGAGGATCAGTTCTTTTATGTTTTCTTTATCTAAAACAAATGCCATTATTTGCAAGGGATTTTCTCGATGCGGCGCTCGTGTCTTCCGCCCTCGAATTCTGTCTCAAGCCATGTCTTGGTGATTTCCTGAACCATCTTGTATGAGATGAAACGTGCAGGCATCACAAGCACATTCGCATCGTTGTGAGCCTTTACGAGCTTAGCGATCTCAGTACCCCAAGCGAGACCTGCACGGATTCCCTGGTGCTTGTTGAGAGTTATGGCCATGCCGTTTCCGGTTCCGCACATTGCGATTCCGCAGTCTACCTCACCTTTCTCCACTGCAATTGCAAGAGGGTGAGCTACATCCGGATAATCCATGCTCTCATTGGAGTGTGTTCCGAAGTCTACCATTTCATATCCCTGTTTCTCGAGGTAGGGGATAAGCTTGCTTTTGTACTCAAATCCAGCGTGGTCGCTGCAAATTCCTATTTTCATTGTGTGTCAGTTATTAAGAGTTGTGTTATGTGTTATTCTTTTCCAAGTCTCTCTCCTGCATAGGCCATGCGGGCTCTGAACTCCTCCTTTCCGATGAAAGAAAGAATGTCAGCGATTCCGAGACCGCTTGCAGCTCCTGTGATTGCAAGACGAATGCAGTTCATGACCTTGCCCATCGGCCAACCCTGTTCGCGGATGAAATCCTCCAGGCATGGCTCAATGTTCTCTTTCGTGAATGCTCCGTCGAATCCGCACACATGCTCAGTAACCTGATATGCAGGCTGATAGCCCTCAGGTTTCCAGAACTTGTCGGCATCTTTTGCCAAGAACGGTGCTGTAAGACTGTCGTCGAATACCTTCACGCGAGGGTCTGCCGCACGTCTAGGGTCAGCAGGTTTTGCTGCTTCAGCTGCCGCTCCGGACTTGATTCCGAACTGCTCATATTCTACAGGGGATACGAACAGGCAAGAAGCGTTCAGCCATATATCTTTAACGAATGAAGCTCTTTCCTTTACGAAAGCAACTACTTCGTGTACATATTCTTTAGTTACGATATGGTTCTTGAAATCCACACCCTTACCGGCGAACTGTGCGCCTGCTGTCAATGCACATTTAGGACAATCCACTACGTTTATTCCATGTTCTTCGAGAACCGGGATGAACAAGTCTGTGAGTTCGTCATCGGATTTCATTCTGAGATATTCCTTGTTGTACCATTTCGCTTTCTCAGGGTTGAATCTTGCTCCTGATTTTATCACGCGGTCCAGTGAGAAGACTTTTATGAGCTCATCCAAACTGAAGATTTCCTGATCGTTACCGGGGTTCCAGCCAAGCATGGCAAGCATGTTTACGAAAGCCTCAGGGAAATATCCGTCCTCACGATAGCCATGAGAAACCTCTCCTTCAGCATTGACCCATCTTAGAGGGAAAACAGGAAAGCCGAGGCGGTCGCCGTCTCGCTTGCTGAGCTTGCCCTTTCCGTCAGGCTTGAGCAGCAGCGACAGGTGCGCGAAACGTGGCATGGTCTCCTCCCATCCGAAGGCCTTGTAAAGCATATAGTGCAGCGGCAGGGAAGGAAGCCATTCCTCACCTCTGATGACCTCGGTGATTTCCATAAGGTGGTCATCTACAATGTTTGCGAGGTGATATGTCGGGAGTTCGTCGGCTCTTTTCCAGAGAACTTTGTCATCCAAGGTGTCAGTGTTTACCTCGATGTGTCCGCGGATGAGGTCATCCATTTTCACGATGGTGTTTACCGGCATCTTGAAGCGGATGGTCCAGCAGTCTGTGGTCTCCAACAGTTCCTTTACCTCGTCTGCCGGCAGGGTGAGGGAGTTGCGGAGCTCCATTCTGGTTTCCTGGTTATAGATAAATGTTTTTCCTGCAGCCTCTGCCTCAGCGCGTTTCGCTTCGAGCTCTTCTGCTGTATCGAATGCATAATAAGCATAACCGTTCTCTATGAGCTGGTCTGCATATTTGCGATAAATGCCTTTTCTCTGAGACTGACGATATGGAGCATGAGGATGTCTTTCTGAAGGAGTCTCCACTACGTTTCCGTTCTCGTCCACGCCTTCGTCAGCACGTATTCCGCACCAGTTGAGTGCTTCGATGATATATTTTTCGGCTCCGGGTACGAATCTGTGAGAATCCGTATCCTCTATTCTTATAATGAAATCTCCGCCGTTCTGCTTGGCGAACAGGTAATTGTAAAGCGCAGTCCTGACACCGCCCATGTGGAGCGGTCCGGTAGGTGACGGCGCAAATCTAACTCTAGTCTTTCTTTCCATTGTAGTTTTCAATGTCTTTCCAACCGACAAAATTACGTAAAATCTCTCTAATATCCTTTATCTTCTACGACTTTACGTGTGCATCTGCGGATTGCCGCCACATTCTCTATCTGGCTCATGTCGGTACGGCTGGTCACCACCAGCGCCGGCTTGCTGTCATAATGGAAATGCGGCACGTTCTCTATGGTATTGTACCCTATCTTGTTGATTACGGCCTCATCCGGCTGCGGCACCTCACCTATTCTAGTCCGGTAATCGTCATCGAACACCGTATCCTTGTTTATGATGATGAGCTTGCCGAAATCATTGCCCGTAAGCTGCGAAATATCCGCCTGGAAGCCTGTGGCAATGATGGTTATATGTATCGTGTCGCCGCATTCCGGGTTGTCGTCCCAGATAAGTCCGCGCTTCGACTTGTCCACCGTTCCGGTATATGAGGAGATCAATTTGCTTATTTCCCCGAGGTCCTCCATCGTGAGACCCTCATTGGTCTTTCCCACGGTGATGTTGATGAGCAAGTTCTTGGCGGTCTTGAGGTCGAAATCATTGAGCAGAGGGGATTCCAGCGCCTCTTTCACGGCATTCTTGATTCTGTCTTTGCCCGTTCCCGTGCCGCAGCCCATCAGCGCCATTCCGCTGTTCTTCATCATCGTGATGACATCCTGGAAATCGACATTGATGTAACCCGGCTTCTTGATGATTTCGATGATGCCCCTGACGGCGGTCGCGAGCACCTCGTCGGCCTTCGGCCATGCGTCCTGGAGCAGCATCTTGCCGAAGTATTCGTAGAGCTTCTGGTTGTTGATGATCAGAAGACTGTCCACGTTTTTCTCCAGTTCGTGTATACCGTCGCTGGCTTTCGCCAATGCCTGCCTTCCTTCTTCTTCGAACGGAATCGTCACCACGCCCACGGTCAGGATTCCGCGGTCCTTCGCCATCTTGGCGATGACAGGAGATGCTCCGGTTCCGGTTCCGCCGCCCAGACCCGCAGTGATGAACAGCATCTTGGTGCCGCAGTCCAGCACCTTCTCCGCGATTACATCCTGTGATTCCAATGCCGCGTTTCTGGCCTTGCCAGGTTTCGTGCCGGCTCCTAGTCCGTCGCCCAAGCTGATCTTCGTAGGGACATTGCTGCTCTGAAGTGCCTGTGAATCAGTGTTGCACACGATGAAACTGCACCCCTGGATATGCTGGTTGTACATGTAGGTCACGGCATTGCAGCCACCGCCTCCTACACCGATCACCTTGATGATGGAATTTTCCGGTGTCCAGTCGGACGGCGTAACGATATCTATGTTTGTCAATATGTCTGTCATAATTTCTCGTCGTTCATTTCGTTGGTAGCATTCTCGTATACGTCATTGATGGCCTTGCCCGCCTTGCCCAAAATAGTCCAGATAAATGGCCTCTTCTCTTTCTTTTTCTTCTCAGGCTCAGGCTTCTTCTTCGGCTCCTCTTCCGGCTCTTCTTTCGGTTTTCCGGCAGGTTCCTCTTTCGGTTCTTCCGGAACCTCCACGGTCTCTACGACTTCAGCCGGTTCCTGTTCAGCCGGTTCCTCTATGCCCGGACTGGTGGCGCCGCCCTCATTCTCGATGCAGCAGTTCACATTGTCATCCCTGCCGCTGAGGATGAGACCCGCGATGGTCGCCGCGTCCGTCCGCAGGATGTTCTCGGCACCGGCCGCTACGAAACCGTGACGCGGATAAGCCACGCGCACATTGTACCCCGAAAGCTCCTTTATGTAATTCGCGATGTTCAGCATCTCCGAACCGCCTCCGGTTATGACAATGCCTTTGCGCAATTCGTTCGCAAGTCCGCTTTCCTGTATGTACCAGAGCATTGCGTCCAGGATTTCCTTCATCCTGGCAGTGATGATTTCCGCCAGATATGTCACAGGAATCTGCTTGTACGCGCTCATGTCCTCGGTCTCTATCTGGATGATTTTCTCGCCGAAATTCAGGAGCTTCTCCGGCATGCAGCCGCCGAATGCGATCTTGATGTTCTCCGCCAGGTCTTCGGAAATGCCGCCTTCGTTCCTGATGTCACCGGTCACCGTGTTTCCTCCGAACGGAATGGCACCGTATGCCGCAAGCACCTTCTTCGAGAAAATGCTGACAGACGTAGTGCCGGCGCCCAAGTCAATGAGTGCCACGCCGTTGCTCTTTTCTTCCTCGGTCAGGACAGCCTTCGCGGTGGCGACAGGTGTGAAATATGTGCGGCATACCGCAATGCCCAGGTCATTGAAAACCTTGGTCATGCTGGAAATCGGCCTCTTCGGTCCGATGAAGACCTTGAAATGTCCGGTAAGTTCCTCGCCGGTCATGCCGATGACGTCGTTCTCGATGAGCTGGAAATAGTCACCTGTCGAGAATGACTGCGCGATCACCCCGTAAATCATTTCGGTCGAGTCGTTGTTCTGGTCCGATTCCTGGGCCAGCGACTTCAATGTGTCGATTTCTTCCTCGGAAATGCAATCGTCCGGGTTGTTTCGCGGCAGTGTCCCTGTGGCGTCCTGCTGCCTGATGAAGCAGCGGGGGAGTCCCGTCACTATCTGGCTGATTTTTATGTTCAGGTCCTTTTCCGCTTCATCAATGAGCCCTTTCAGGACTGCCTCCACCTTGGTTACGCCGGCTATCGCGCTATGCAATATGCCCGCTGACGGAGCTGTCTTGTAGAACACTATCTGGGTGTTGTTCCCTTCTATTCTTGCGACAGCGAGAGCGGTCGTCTTCGTTCCGAAATCGACCGCAGCTACAAATCTCTCACTTGAATTTCCACTCATATCTATTTTCTGCAAACTATCTGCCCGTCGAAGCTGACATTGACATAAGAATATGCATCCTGTCCCTTCTCCGGTACGATATATCTATAATAATTTTCAATTTTCGCGAACTTTTTCTCGAATTCTTCCGGCCTGCCCATGTAAAATTTCTCGCGCCCCTTTCTCGGGACAATGATTACGTGGCCGTTCCCATTGACATGGATCTGCGCTATCGCGTCATCCCATCTGCGGTTCCTCGACAGGAAATCCACGAGGTCGAGAATGCCTCCGAGCCATTGTCTTTCGGCAGCGGTCGCCGGCGTCCCCTTGAATCCGCTCTTTATGTTCAGCGGGATCGAGCCGTCCACAATCGGCACCCTGGAAGTGTAGTTCTTCTGGAGAGGGAACAGATAGCCTTCTGAATCAGCATACCATCCGCCCCGTCCGGAAACCAGTCTTACCACCGGAACGCGCTGTGTGATAATGATGTGCAGGATGCCGTCCCGTGTGGTATAGGCCTCGCTCTTCAATATGGCGCTCTTCCCGTCCAGTATTTCCTCTATCCTCGCCAGGTCGATTTCTTCAAGCCGTTTTCCCGAGCAGTTGCCATAGCCTCCGGCAATATATTCCTTCACGTCCCCGACCGTGACGAAGTTGAGGCCGTCCTGTTCCGCGATTTCCACCTTGATGCCGGAGCACGTGACCTCCTTGTACTCGGCTTTCGCTTTGTGTCCGAGTACTGCGAGCATCACTGTCGTCAGCGTAAATATCAGAACAGCAATGATATATTTCCAGATGCCTTTCAATTTCATTATTCGCCGACACGCTTCTTCAGCATGTCTTCTATAGGTTCAATGAATCTGTCAATGTTGCCTGCACCGAATGTGACCAGCACGTCCACAGGCTCTTTCTCCAGGTAGCCCATGAGTTCCTCCTTCTTCAGAAGGACTTTCTCCGGAGCTGTGACCTTGTCATAAATGATTTCCGATGTCACGCCCGGTATCGGTTCCTCGCGGGCAGGGTAGATGTCCAGAAGAATCAGTTTGTCCACCTTGCTCAGAGCCTCGGCGAATCCTTCCGCGAAATCCCTCGTCCTGGTGTAGAGGTGCGGCTGGAATATGGCCGTCAGTCTCCTGCCCGGGAAAATGTCCCTCATGGAGCTGATAGCCGTCGCCAATTCCTTCGGATGATGTGCGTAATCGTCTATGTATGAAATCTTTTCGGTGTTCAGATGAATGTCCAGTCTGCGTTTTACTCCCTGGAAAGTCCCTATGGCGTGCCTGATGGCCTCAGGGTTTACGCCGTAGGTCAGGCAGATTGCCGCTGCCGCCACGCTGTTCTCGACATTGACCCATCCCGGAGTCCCGCATTTCACGTTTTCTATCACGCCGCCGGGGTAGACAATGTCGAAGCTGAAGTAGCCGAGATTGTCCGGATGCGGATTCCTTGCGTAGAAATCGGCGCGGCTGTCATTGTAATGATATCTCAGGATTTTCGCCTTCGTGTCTTCCGCGGTGATGTCGAGTCCGAGCTTGGTGATGACCGTGCCGAGGACCTGCGACGCGAATGCCTTGAAGGCTTCCAGCACGTGGTTGATGTCGCCGTAGATGTCCAGATGGTCGGCGTCAATTGCCGTGATGACAGCGATTTCCGGGTGCAGCTGGAGGAATGACCTGTCGAACTCGTCAGCTTCCGCCACGACCGCATTGCTGTGGCTCATAAGCAGATTCGTGCCATAATTCTTCGAAATTCCGCCCAGGAATGCCGAGCAGCCTCCGCCGCTTTCCGTCAGAATATGTGCTGTCAATGTACTTGTGGTGGTCTTGCCATGTGTTCCGGCTACGGCCAGACATCGCTCTCCGTCAGTGATTTCACCGAGTATCTTGGAGCGTTTCAATACCTTGTAGCCATGTTCCTGAACATAGACGAGCTCGCCCATGTCGTGCGGAATGGCCGGGGTGTAGACCACGAGAGTGTTCTCCACATCCTTCGGGATGAAGTTGACGTTGTCCTCGTAGTGTACGTCAATGCCTTGCTTCTGGAGCGTGTCCGTCAGTTCGGATTCCGTCTTGTCATATCCGGAGACATTCAGTCCCTTGAATTTGAAGTATCTGGCAATCGCGCTCATGCCGATGCCGCCGATACCTATGAAATATACGTTTTTGTATGCAGTTGCCATCTTTACTGTTTTTCAATCAATTTATATGCATATTCCGCAATGTCTCCTGCTGCATTGGTCAATGCCAGCTTCGCAATGTTCTTCTGCATTGCCTCCAGACGTTCATTGTCATTGACAAGACTTATGGCGGCGGCGAGCAGCTTATCCGGGGCCTCGGCGTCCTTCACGAGCATTGCCGCGTCCTTCCTTACGAGCGCCATCGCGTTGTGTGTCTGGTGGTCTTCCGCGACGTTCGGCGACGGTACGAAAACGGCGGCCTTGTGCGCTGCGCAGAGTTCAGAAACCGTACTTGCGCCCGACCTGGAAATCACGACGTCAGCCATCGCGTAGGCCAGGTCCATCCTGCCGATGAAATCGCTGTAGTGTATGAATTTCAATGTATTGCCGCCGAGTCCTTCGGCCTTTGCCTTCGCCATGAATTCATCGGTGCCGGCCTTGTAATACTTCCCGCACTGCCACAGGATTTCGATGTTTTCTCCGCCCGGACATCCGTCCCCGATCCATTTTTTCATGGCCTTGTTCAATGTCCCGCTGCCGAGACTTCCGCCGGTGACCAGAATATGGCGTTTGTTTTCTGTAAGTTTATAGTATTCAATGCCTTCCTTGCGCATTTCCGGTGTGGCAGGGACGATTTCCTTCCTTATCGGGTTTCCGGTCATCACAATTTTGTCTGCCGGGAAGAACCGTTCCATGCCTTCGTATGCCACGCAGATGCATCCCGCCTTCTTGCCGAGAATCTTGTTGGTGAGGCCCGCGAACCCGTTCTGTTCCTGTATCAATGTCGGTATTCCCTTGTGTTCGGCAGCCCACAGAAGGGGAGCGCTCGCATATCCTCCCACGCCGATTGCGATGTCCGGCTTGAATTCGCTTATCAGCTTGCCCGCCATGCGTATGCTCTTCAATACCTTGAACGGGGCTTTGAGGTCGTTGATGATATTGTGGAGATTCAGCTGGCGCTGCAGTCCGACAATCGGCAGGCCTACGATCTTGTAGCCCGCTGCCGGTACCTTTTCCATCTCCATCTTGCCTTCAGCGCCCACGAACAGGATTTCGCTGTCGGGGTTGAGTTCCTTCATCTTGTTCGCAATGGATATGGCCGGAAAGATGTGTCCTCCCGTACCGCCTCCGCTTATGATGATTCTCAATGCTTTGTGCTTTTCCATAATAATATCATTTTACTGGATTTCGCCGCTTTCGAGCTGGTCCAGATCGTCCAGGCCGTCCTTGACCTCATCTTCCGTGACGAAAATAGGAGCGGCGGCGGCTGTTTCCTGCTCGATTTTCTTCTGTGCCATCTTGCTGACTGACAACAATACGCCGAAAACGAGGCTGAATGCCAGGAATGATGAGTTTCCGTGGCTTATCATCGGCAGTGTCTGGCCTGTCAGCGGGAACAAATCCACATTGATGAGAATATGCATCAATGCTTGTCCCGATACGAGCAGAACCAGTCCGGCAATCATTGTCTTCGCATAGTGGTTGTCACAGTTCCTGACTATTATCGAGCCTCTGGCGAGGAGGCTTCCGTACAATATCAATATCACCAGGGCGCCGATCATGCCGTATTCTTCGACAATGAAGCTGAAGATATAGTCCTCATACATGACGGAGACCACATATCTCTGTGTGCTGTTGCCCGGTCCCTTTCCGAAGAATCCGCCTTCGCTTACGGCTACTTTCGCGCTGACCGGCTGGACGGCATTGGTCGGCGGACTTGACCTCAAATAT
>OQVL01002746.1_pt1 | contig 10749 bp, 8 predicted proteins | sample 1691501 | NCBI WGS metagenome assembly OQVL01 (sample SAMN03418253, study PRJEB22391) | human gut metagenome | biome: human-gut; feature: organic feature; material: feces | host: Homo sapiens | place: Tanzania | collected 2013-01
GGGCTAGCCCCGTAGTGAGAGGCTAATGTTTTTGCACTTCGTTTAAGAATCTACATACAATCCGCACTACTTACACAGACAACGATGGACAGAAACCAAAGTTGCGAAGTCAAACATTTACACACCAACACACTGTATTTCAATCGCGTATCCTACTACTACACAGATACGGCAGGTAGCATACGGCAAGCAACAGCGCAACGAATGTCGATGATAATTCGAGCCACGTAAAATGCGGCACAAGCATCGTAAGTCCCCAAATTACACGGCCCGAAAAGACTATAACTATAGTCGACATGGCTGTGGTCTGCAACGGCAAACGAGGGATGGCCTTGAGCGCTGACATTCCGTAAAGAGCAACTACAAAAAAGGCCACGGCAATAATGACCGTAATGGCATAAGGCAAATATGTCCCGTATTGCGCTATCCGATCCATAACATCACTGATGCCGTAAATAGCAAAAATCTTATCCAACGCAGCCATGCACAGCAGGTGGCCGAGGCCGATAAGGAGATTGAGTACAACTCCGACTTTAATTAACGCTTTCATTGAACAAATTATTTGATATATGATGTTCTCGCTTTTGAGACTGCAAATTTAGCACTTTATTTGCCTTGGTCGTATACTTCAAAGACATTCGTTTCGACACATACACAGGCGCACTCGTTTTTACAGAAAAAATCGCTAAATTTGCACATCAACAGCACACAATATACCACGATGGACAATACAGCCGGCATACGCGCAGAAATCGAGCGCCTGCGCCTCGAACTCAACGAGCACAACCACAACTACTACGTACTCAACGCCCCAACAATTTCGGATCGCGAATTCGACGAAATGATGCACCGCCTCGAGAATCTCGAGCGACAATATCCGCAGTATGATGACCCGTTATCGCCCACGCACCGCGTCGGTAGCGACCTTACTCGCGGATTTGCACAAGTCGCACATATCTACCCTATGCTGTCTCTGGCCAACACCTATTCGGTCGAGGAAGTCGACACTTGGGGCACGCGCATACGACGCGACCTCGCCGCCGAATCCAATGTCGCCATCGTAGGCGAAATGAAGTTTGACGGCACGGGCATATCGTTGATATACGAACACGGACGTCTGGTGCGTGCAGTCACTCGAGGCGACGGCGTGCGCGGAGATGTCGTCACCGAAAACGTCAAGACCATACGCAGCATTCCGCTGACACTCCACGGCTCGGACTGGCCCGAGATGTTCGAATTGCGCGGTGAGATTGTCCTGCCGTGGACGGCCTTCGACCGCCTCAACGCCGAGCGCGAAGACGCCGGAGATCCGCTCTTCGCAAACCCGCGCAACGCTGCCGCCGGAACACTGAAGTTGCTCAACCCCGCAGAAGTGGCTCGTCGCGGCCTCGATGCATATTTCTATTACCTGCTTGGCGAGGACCTGCCCTGCGACAACCACTACGACAATATGCAGCGCGTGCGTCAATGGGGCTTCAAGGTAAGCGATGCTATGACATTGCTGCACAATATAGACGAGATTGACCGATACATAACCTACTGGGACACCGCACGCAAGCAGTTGCCCGTAGCTACGGACGGCCTGGTATTCAAAGTCAATTCGTTGCGACAGCAGCTCAACCTCGGGTTTACAGCCAAGTCGCCGCGCTGGGCCATAGCCTATAAATTCCAAGCCGAACATGCCCTCACTCGTATGAACTTCGTATCCTTCGAAGTCGGGCGCATGGGTACCATCACCCCGGTGGCCAACCTCGACCCGGTGCTGCTGTCCGGCACCATCGTCAAGCGCGCCTCGCTGCACAACGCCGATGTAATGCGCAGCCTCAATATACACAACGGAGACATGGTATATGTCGAAAAAGGCGGCGAAATCATACCTAAAATTACCGGCGTAGACATATCACAGCGTCCCTCCGACAGCGCCCCCGTGGCCTTCGTCACTCATTGCCCCAAGTGCGGCACCCCGCTGGTACGCGTCGAAGGCGAAGCCGCATGGGTATGCCCAAACAAATGGGCCTGCCCGCCGCAAATCGTCGGACGCATCGAGCACTTTGTAGGCCGCCACGCCATGAACATCGATGGCATAGGCGCCGAGACCGCCGAGCTGTTGTACAATATAGGCAAGGTAAAGACGCCCGCCGACCTATATGCTCTGCAAGTGAGCGACCTCGAGCACCTCGAAGGATTTGGCCGACGCAGTGCCGAGCGCGTCATCGACGGCATTGGCGCCAGCACCACCGTGCCTTTCGAACGCGTACTATTTGCCCTGTCCATACCCAATGTGGGCGAAACCACAGCCAAGAAAGTAGCCCGTACTGCCGGAAGCATCGACCGCCTGATGTCCATGACCCTGCCCGAACTGCAAGCCATCGAGGACGTGGGCGAAATCATAGCCCGAAGCATCATCGAATATTTCGCGCAGGACACCAACCGCGAAATGGTCGAACGACTGCGTCAAGCCGGCGTGCAGATGGCCATTGCCACAGACACCGCACCCGTCAGCAACGCCCTGGCAGGCAAGTCGATAGTCATCAGCGGCGTCTTCGCCCTACACAGCCGCGACGAGTACAAGCAGATGATCGAGAAGCACGGCGGCAAAAACGTCGGCTCAATCTCGCGCAAAACCGATTACATCCTCGCCGGCGAGAATATGGGCCCGGCCAAACTCGAAAAGGCTCGCACCCTCGGTATCCCCATCATCGACGAGAACGCCTTCCTCGCCATAATCTCCCCCACCGACTGACCCCGACCAACATCCGCCCACTACCTGCAGACAAGAATCATCGACCGCCAACCCCCTCCGCTTCACCGACCCCACCGGCGAACGTCCCATTGTGTACATTGAAACAAATAGTTGGGGACACGTTTTTCTGTCAACAGGTGAAGGAGCATCCTTAACGGTGTACACATATGGCAGATATGGCAATACCTGGAAAAATATCCCTTCGGTTGGCTCTACGGCTGGCGAAAGCATCCTTCTTATAAGATTAAAAGGCAATGATGCACAAAGACTCATCAACGATGAAGACAAACGATTTGGTCTGAATGCATTTACTTTCGAGCAAGATAAGGACGCTGAGATAAACGCTTATTTTGACAATATTCTACAAGAAAAATCCGCTGATCCGTCAAACAAACGTGACGTAAAATATCGGTAAAGGGATTGTAATAGACGAATACAATGTAATGAACAACAACTGCGTAACGACCACTTTGAATGCGATTCAAGCTAAAACGTCAATAAAATCTTCCGTGAGTTTTTCCCTAAGGGCACTGATTTCAGAAAGATATCACAGCAAGAGTTGAACAAGGTTCAGTATCTGATAAACGATAGACCTAAGAAAAAATTAGGCTTTTCTACTCCAAAAATTGAGTTCTACAAAATGATTCATTAATTTTGCACTTGCCACTTGACTCTACAACCGTGCTTAGTGCGCCGAAGAGGTAATATCACTTAAAATCAGATCTGCAAGAACGACAATGACCCGATAATGCGCAGTAAGCACCACCTCTCCAACAGCATGAAAACCAAAGTGTTTATGTCGAAGCAATCGTCCGACGGCCACAGTTCCGACACCTAATGAAGCCCAGCCTTCGAAGAAGCCTCACTCCTTATACGCAGCCAATAGTCGCCACCCCGACAAACGCCACTTCTTCCGATGTAGCCAACCCCGACAACCAAAGACCGTCAACAATCCGCCTCCACTCCGCGACCACAACCACAACCACACTTCACCGCCTCCGCTTAAAACAGCAGCACCCCGGACAAGCATCCGAGGTGCGCGATAGGACTGAGAGCTGAGCACAACCACCGTCATAACCAGCGATAGTGTCGCATCGTCTAATCTCGTTTTAAATATGTCTCCAGCTCCTTACACATCCACTCGATAACGAACTTATAATTCAAAGCAAATCTATGAAAGAAAAAGGCGACATTAGTATTGAAGTATGAATAGCTTCTGTTTTCGTTTGCATAATGCTCTACTTGCGACAACATCTTGAATGGTCCAAAAAGTATGGCACGTAATGGTTTTAACTCGGACTTACTCTTATAGTATTCTGCAATTTCCGAGATTTTGGTTATCCCGGCTTTCTTTTTCAGCTGAGTTTTTGACCTAAAAGAGGCGACAATATCGTTAAGTGTATCAGATAATTCTTCTTGTTTAGAATCAAAGAAGTTGACCCAATCTTCTTTGCCACAAAGAATCAAAAACTCCTTTTCGCAATCAGCAAAAGTGCGCTTGCCTTTCACTGCGTCTAAATCATTGGCGCATAAAAACGCGGAAATAGTTTCTTTATTTCCTAAATTGTCAACGATGTATGTGAGCATAATCAAATCGCCAAACACACTGCGAAGAATTAGTTGTAGGGGAATAGAGTTATTCTCTTGCGGTGGATTGGACTCTGTGAGGAAAAATAGATTCTCTCGCACTCTCTTGATAATATCGTGACAGAATACAATAGAACGGGGAGCATCTTTATCCTTAAACTCATCATGAATGAGTTGCCCCATTTTTGTCAGCAGTGGAAGGCAGTCTTTCGTCACGTCCCGAAAAGACAATGAATGATTTCTATAATCTTCAAATTGTTCTGGAGAGAATTTTGTCATCATTACTCGGCGGTTTGCCTCAGTTATCAACTTATGGTTAGGCTCAATGTTGAGCGCGATGTAAAGTTAGCAATAATATTCCTGATTTACAAGCAATATGAGCCATAAAAAGCAAACATGGACGGCAATGACACGGTTGACACGGATAATTCACAGCCAATTAGTTCTTCAACACACTCTCTCGGAGTTTGCCAGCCTCATCATAATGTGCCTCCGATTACGTACCTCTCCAACGCGACCACAACCACGCTTCACCGCCTCCGCTTAAAAAGCACCCCGGACATCAGTCCGAGATGCGCGATAAGGATAGTAGCCCATGTGGGTTGAGATTACAAACTCAACGGCCACGCCGCCATAGCCCGGCGACCGTGTCGCATCGCCCAAATCAAATATTCTTATTGATGCGTTCGTCTAATTGAGTATTCAATGTTTGCAGTTCTATGAAATTTACGATAAAGAAGATGATGGAGAAGATTATCATAACAGCAGAAAACACAGGATATGAGAAATGGAATTTGCCACATTGCACACCTTCGAGTTCGGGACTATTAAACATATATATTATTGAAATAACAATGAACTCCAATATATAGGAATTGCGCACGTCGTTAAATGCTCTGATAAAACGCAATCGGATTTGAGTATTCTTAATCTTCGAGAAAGAGGAGGTAACGATAAGACTCATGCCGATAGAGAACATGATTCCTGAAATTGCATACAATGTATTAAGCTTGCTTGCTAGGCTATTTCCCACAGGCAGGAACGTAGCGAAGCAAACAGAAAGAATCAAGCTTATTAGTATGCCAATTCCAATTTTTTTCATGATTCGAGTTCCATACAAAACTTCTTCATCTCGTAGAGAAGGTCTTTCTCGTTTAATCGAAGAGAGTCAAGACGCTCAATAGAAACTTTTTTGGTAAGTAACACGTCTTTACCTTTCAGAGTCTTTTGGTTTTTTAGTTTAATCTTGATGTCGTCAGCATCCGCTATTGGTTTGATGTGAGAACTGAGGAACTGTTTATAATCCTCGTCAGTCATCTTGCGAGGTTTTGCAAAGGTGATGAGTAATCTTGCATTGAGGATTTTATTCTTTATGAGTTCTTCAACATTGGGAGTAATAGAAGCCAGGTTCTTGAGGTATTCAGCCGCAACATTTATAATTTTGATATGTGCTGAATCACCACCTGTTACAGCGGAAGGAACATGGGAATTATCACCGATAATAAACTCTCTCATTTCGTTTAGACGAATACCCTCAGGCACAATTATTGTTGGCGCAAAGTTATAGAAACGCTCCACTCCGCCAAAAGACAGAAGAAAATTGAAGTATACTTGGAGTCGTTTAGCTTGTGAAGGAGGTAACGATGAGATTACATATTTCTTTCCAACAAAGAAATATGCGGTACTGAGGACTGTTACTGTTTGCTCAGTAGACTCTTTCTTTTCTCCCAATTTGACGGTTTTTTCATTGAACAGAATGTCAGGTATCATAGCTACTTGATCAGTAGGCGAAATTCTCATAAGAACGCCAAAAACGCCATTTTCGGAGATGCTAAAGTCTGTCAGTACGTCTTCTTCAGATGAAGAACTACTCAACGACATTCGTCGTTCATTGGTAGTAGAATCACCATTAAGCCTTTGACAAAGCACCGAATAGAGATCAGAAAGGTCTGAGTTGATATCCTCATGTTCAATATCAAACGCTTGGAGAGTCATTTCACGATTTTTAAGAGTGGCCATGATTATAGATGTTTTTGTTCTGAGAGTTGTTCTAGTGTAGAATAAGTGGCATCGTAGCCGGGCTTGACCAAAGAGCAGTCGAGAGCCGATATGAGCGAGGTGTCCTCTGCACCGAGTTTGAGCAAAAGATAAATTTCCTTATCTTTTGGATAAACGGGACAATCCTCCGGGATTTGTCCAGGCATAATGACGCTGAGCGATTCTATGGGAAATACAAGCTGGCTCGCCTTGAATTTCTTATGAACCATGAGGAAACCGATGTCAGTCAAGTTTTCAATAATTTTGGCCGACCCCTCCACGTATTTAAGTCCGACGGCCACTTGCTTGCGAGTGGCGATGAGAGTTTGGATTTCGTCATGGAGGATTGTGAGCATCAGCACCCCACGTTTGATTGCAGTTTGCAGTGCCGGAGTTGCACCTGCGTAGGCAGGTGGCGGCAACAGAGGACGCGGGTCAGTGCCGAGGTCGCATTTTACAATCTCGAAAGCATCGCTTAACAGAGCGTAAACGCTCTCGTTCTCGCTATCAAATTTTGGGTCGCTTTGGAGTGCAAGCGACACGATGCCCCTATCTTCGTAAGGAGCGAAGAGTTTGCCGTTGATTTCCTTGAAATGACGGTTGATAAAGTCTTCGGTTACCACTCCCGGCTTGGCTCGCATGGCATAGAAGTTATACTTAGCATTGAGCACTTCTCGAACCTTATCACGGAAGATGTTACGTACCTTTATCCGCCAACCTTTCTTCTGAAAAGCGTTGTCGCGAGCGTATAGCGACACGACATAAAGAAAGTTGACATCGTAGTGAGTGATAATAAGGGTGTCGCGGTCGAAAAGTCGGTTGCGGTATTGCTGCGACACATGGGTATTGAACTTTCGCTTGGTATGCTCTATGGTGTCAACATAGAGTGATTTAACAGCGGTGTCCTTTCCGAACTCCGGCATAGTCGCGCTTATGAAAAAGTTGGGAACGATGTTGTAGCCCTCGGTCAGAGGATCACGGAGGCAAAAGTCCGTTTCTATCGGCTTTTCGTCGGCATTCTCGCCAAAGAAAAGGTTTAGATTCCATTGGATTACGTTGCGGGCGTAGGTATATTGCTTGGCAACCGACTCGTCCGTCACCTTATTCTTCTGCTTATAATATTTTGAGTCGCCGATATAGTACACCTGCTTTTTGGGGTCTATATTGGTGAGGCTGTCCCACAGATACATGTGGTCTACTTCTTTACCATCCTCTTGCTTCTTGTTGAGGCGGTCGGGGAAAGTATGGTCGCCGATAAGCTCGTCAATGATGGCCTCGAAAACGATGTTGAAGTTTTTGACCAACAGGAACTCATTGAGCCGGGCATTGATACGTATTTGTTTCGACTGTTCGAAGAACGCGAAACATAAATCCCATAGTTGGAGAGCCTTATCCGAAAAATACTTATATTTAATCTGTCTAAGGCGACGTATGCCGTAACCTTTATTAAGGTAGCGGTCAAACCGCTTGCCTGTGATAAGGTCGTAATTGAAATTGAGGATTACCGGGAAGCCGTAAACCTCGCGGATATGATTGAGAATTGAGAAGAAAATCACCAACAATTCCTCGTCGAAATTTATCTCTCGCTTTTTGGTTATGGGATCAAGATAAATAGGCTCGTCATCTTGAACTACCACCTCGGATGTCGAGATGGTTCTGCTCCAATTTATCTTGTTGTACCCGCGACGATTGTTCTTCTGAATAAACATAACCCAATCTTGGTTTTGTTTATTGAAGTCTATAAGCGAGAGTATTATGTCGAGGAAAGTATTGCTGAGGCGTTTCTTCCCTTTGCCGATGCGGACAACGCTCTGTTGGCGCACGATTGTACGGTCTTTGCCACAGCGGTCGCAGTTGTCGCGATATACAGCGATTGCACGGTAAATCCACACCGAGAGTCCGTAAATGAACTCTCGTTCATTTTTGCTCAGCGGATTAATCGGACTCATCAAGTCCACTATATCCGCAGGGTCGTGGTGTCCGAAAACATTTTCGTTTTGGTCTAAAACGACTTTCGGCAGAATAAAGACGCTCTCGCCGTTGGCAGCATGGTAATAGTAGCCAACGTAATTTACTTTGGCTACACCGTCCACCACGTCGAGTTCGTCGATATTTGGGAAAAGATTCTTGACGAGGTCGAATGAATACGGATGATCCTCAATCAGCAGTTTCATTTATGGGTCACTTCAAGACCGAGGTTAAGTTCGGTGTTTAGAATTTGAAGTTTAGGATAGTATGGGTATACGTCAGGGCCTAACAGCACATACCAATTGTCTACTTGTTTGTAGCGACGCGCGGAATCGGATGTTTCAACTGATTCTTTTGCGATTAGAGGCAGTTTATAGTTTTTCTTGCTAAAGATTTCGGCAGCTTTTTCAAGACCGATCTTTTTCAACGATTCTATATAGATACGCGCTTGTTTTCCGGTGTTTATAATTTCACCATCGTTAAATTTCACTGAGAGTTTAGGGTTGATTTCTCCATCTTGGGTCGTATCTTCGGTCTCTTCCTGTGTCAAGGAAAGATTTTCCTCACCTATGACGTTGCGCACGAAGCGCTCAACGCGACTTTCGTCAACACTACCATCCTCCGTAAAGTAGGACGCGAAAGTCATAGGTTGATCATCATCGTCCTTAAAGAAATCTTCTTCGAGACCGAAGTCCTTGAACACATCTTGATAGAGGAAGAAGATAACCTTTGAAAGAAATCGCTCAGCGGAAATATACATTGAGCCGTCCTCATGACGTTTCGCTTTGGCGAAAAAGAATCCGAGTTGCTTGTCCTCTTGTTGAATTTCGCCACCCTCGATTTTCTCGTTAATGGCTTTAACGAACTGCCACCAATCGTATTCCATGCCGTTGGAGAAACGGATTTTATAACCCTCGTCGGCGCGTTTTATTTTGATGTATTTCCACTCCCAACGGCGTTTGAAAGCCGAGTCGATCGGGAAAAGCGATTGGTCGGAGGTGTTCATTGTCGCCCATATATAGAGGTTGTTCGGCAGCAGTAGCTGCGACCCGTCAAGCACTTTGGCGACAACATCCTTGCCTCCCTTATAGAGAGAGTTGATTTCATCGTGTTTGGCGACGGAGATGTTCTCGAACACCTTGCGAAGCTCTTTTGCAAGGTCATCGTCTGCCACTATGGGATAATCTGAAAATCCCGACTCGTTGCGGTCGAGCAATTGGAAGATGTCACCGAAAATCTGAGCGCAGTTTCCACGGTTGATTTCCTCGATAATTAGGAAAACGGGGTTGGGATTTTCGCTTGTCTGTTCTTTCCATGCCGCAATGTAGGCTTTCAGGAACGCCTGAAAAACATAGCGATATGTTATCTTCGTTTCCTCAATTTCCTTGCCGTTGCCATCCTTTACAGGGATAGCCTTGTCGCCCATGAAAGTATACACCTTTTGGGATACAGTGATGGGCTTGTACGAACCCACAAATGTAGCATAGTCCGTGTCTGGGTGGAAAGTCGTGCGGTAGTTTTCGTACTCCGCACACATTTCATTGATGGCGTGAGACTTGCCAGTGCCGGGTGCACCAAAGAATATTTGTTGAAGAGGCTTATCGGAATTCAAATGAATTTTCGGAGATTGAAAAGTGCGAGCATCAACTAACTTAGAAAGCATTTTCAAATCTCCCAAATGCAGATTGTCACGGTTTATCATATACCAAAATAGATTCTTAGGCGTAAAATTTATAATGCGACCATTAGAGGCTTCATCGCAAGAAACGCCCTTACGATACGCTTCTTGGATTGAATTTATTCGAACTTGAACCGAACTGGTGGAAACTTTATTGGTGTCACTTTCGGTTATACGGAATGACTCAGGATAAAATCCACTAAAAACAATATTGTCATCTTCAGGAGATGTCTTGTAAATGCCTAAAGCGTAACATTCACGGTTCGTTTTATCAGTAGAACTCAAGAATTTAGAGGCAATTCTGAGTTCCGCAATACTTGGATTCCAACGCTGTGCCGGATTAAGTTGTATGCGTTGTTCTGTTTCAAATCGTCCGCCGCCTTCTAATGGGCAAAGATAGATGTAGAAAGGGGCATTGCTAAGGTTTTCATCGTTGAACGTGCATCGTATTAGGACATCACGTCTTGGAGGCTGACCGACCCTCTCGGAAATAATCTCGAAACGTATTTTTTCGACAGGGAAGAAAGACTCCACCGCTTTCTTGAAAACACCAAAGCAATCAAACTTATTGAAATACGCGCCTCTGTATAGATCATAATTTGGAGAGGAGGTATTTACAACGAGATATTGTTTAGCCATTGTAATACTGTCTTATAATTTGGTCAGCAAACGCTTTGACCAATTTAGGCGGAACAGCGTTACCAATCAAACGCCACTGATCGGAGAATTTCCCCAA